>Ga0222718_10000224_pt1 | contig 60128 bp, 60 predicted proteins | sample C33_27DmetaG_FD_165045 | JGI IMG/M metagenome (GOLD analysis project Ga0222718, IMG submission 165045) | Estuarine water microbial communities from San Francisco Bay, California, United States - C33_27D | ecosystem: Environmental > Aquatic > Marine > Unclassified | place: USA: California... | reverse complement strand
GAAGAGGGTGAGCCGACCGAGACCGAAAACGAGGTAACACCCGAGGGCTTCGGCCGAGTTGCCGCCTATGCCGCAAAGCAGGTAATCGCTCAGCGCATGCGAGAGATAGCCGATGAGGGCCTACTGGGAGAATTCAAAGGCAAAGAGGGCGACATAGTTGCCGGTCAGATTCAGCAAGGTTCAAGGCCCTACATGGTCTATGTGAATCTGGGCTCAATCGAGGCAATCATGCCTCCTGAGGAGCAGGTGCCAGGCGAGGACTACTCCCACGGCCGCAGAATTCGCGTCTATGTCACAAGCGTCCAAAAGGGCCTTAGGGGTCCAATGATCACGGTTTCCAGAACCCACCCCAACCTGGTTCGTAAACTTTTCGCTCTCGAGGTCCCAGAGGTTGCATCGGGTCAGGTGGAGATCACCTCAATCGCCAGGGAAGCTGGTCACCGCACCAAGATTTCAGTTCGCTCAAACGAGCCGGGCATCAACGCCAAGGGTGCCTGCATTGGCGAACTTGGTCAGCGGGTCAGAGCTGTCAGCAGCGAGCTAAATGAGGAAAAGATTGACGTAGTGGACCACTCCGAGAACCTGGCGGAGTTTGTTGCCCACGCTCTATCACCGGCCAAAGTGTCTTCCAGCTTCGTCATTGATGGTGGACTGAAGGCTGTGAGGGTTTTAGTCCCAGATTTCCAGCTCTCACTAGCTATTGGTAAGGAAGGTCAAAACGCCCGTCTGGCTGCGAAGCTAACCGGTGCCAAGATTGACATCCAGCCCGATAGCACCATGGATGAATAGCCAGTAGCGCTATTTCCCAATAGACTGGGCGAAGTCCAAAGCTTCGCAGCGTTGTTGCGAAGACTTTCTATAGACATAGAAGCAGGCAGAAGATGTGTGACACCAAATGAGCTTTCAGAAATGAGACCCGCTCAGCAATAAGGCCTGCCCTGTTTGGGGTTGGCCCCAGACAGGAGAAATTCAGTGGCGCTTCCACGCGTATACGACATAGCTAAAGAACTTGGTATCGATACCAAGGTCGCTCTCGCGAAGCTTGAAGAGCTCGGTGAGTATGTGAAGGGTGGCTCTTCCACCATCGCACCGCCAGTTGCAGCCAAGCTCCGTGCGGCATATCCAAAGAAGGAAAAGCCAGCCGAAAAGCCAAAGGCCGAAAAGCCAAAGCCAGAGGCTAAGACGACTGAGGCTGAAGCAAAGCCAGCAGCGCAGGTTGCGGAAAAGCCAGCCGAGAAGCCGGCAGAGCCAGCCGAGAAGCCAGCCCCTTTGCAAGGCATTCCTCGCCCGGGAAATAACCCGTTTTCTTCAAACCAGGGCATGGGCATTCCTCGCCCGATGGCTAGGCCTGGCAACAACCCGTTTTCTTCAAACCAGGGCATGGGCCGGCCAAGGCCCCAGGGAGCCCCAGGGCAGGCTCAGCGTCCCGGCGGACCAAGACCACAGCAGGGCGGACCGCAGCGTCCAGGCGGAGCTCCAAGACCTGGTGGTGGCAAGCCAGGAGGCTTTGGTGCGGGCCCGGGAGGACCAGGTGGAGCCCCAGGTGGAGGCAGACCAGGTGCATTCCCCGGTAGGCCAGGACCCGGAGGCCGTGGAGGCCGCGGAGCCGGTACCGCAGGAGCTTTTGGTAAGGGCGGCTCTAAGAGCAAGTCCAGAAAGTCAAAGCGCACAAAGCGCGAGGAGTTTGAGCAGCGCGAGGCACCAAGCCTTGGCGGTGCGATGGTCCCACGCGGTGATGGCAACACAGTTGTACGAATTCGCCGCGGTGCATCCATCCAGGACTTCGCCGACAAGATTGGCGCAAATGCAGGTCAGCTGATCACGGTTCTGTTCCACCTCGGACAGATGGCAACCGCCACCGCATCTCTAGATGAGGACACCTTCCAAATTCTTGGTGAGGAGCTGGGCTACAAAGTAGAGCTAGTTTCTCCGGAGGACGAGGAGCGCGAGCTTTACGAGGGCTTCGGTCTAAGCATTTCGACCGACATCGATGAGGAAGATTCAGAGAATCTGAGCCCCAGGCCTCCAGTTGTCACCGTCATGGGTCACGTCGACCACGGTAAGACGAGGGTGCTGGACTCGATCCGAGACTCTAACGTTGTTGCCGGTGAGGCCGGTGGCATCACCCAGCACATCGGTGCGTACCAGGTTCACACCATCCACGATGGTGTCGATCGGGCCATAACCTTCATTGACACCCCAGGTCACGAGGCCTTTACGGCTATGCGTGCCAGGGGTACCCAGGTCACCGACATCGCAATCTTGGTTGTTGCAGCCGACGATGGCGTGATGCCTCAGACCATCGAGGCACTGAATCACGCCCAGGCAGCTCAGGTTCCGATCGTGGTCGCAATCAACAAGGTTGATAAAGAGGGTGCGAACCCGGACAAGATTCGTCAGCAGCTAACCGAGTTTGGACTGGTTGCCGAGGAGTTTGGTGGCGATGTCATGTTCGTAGAGGTTTCGGCTTTGAAGAACATGGGCATGGACAAGCTAATGGATGCAGTTCTCCTAACTGCAGACGCTGCCTTGGACCTTCGTGCCAACCCTGACCGTTCTGCCAGGGGAGTTGCCATCGAGGCAAACCTTGATAAGGGTCGCGGCTCGGTTGCAACTGTTTTGATCCAGTCTGGAACTCTCGAGGTTGGAGACGCAATTGTCGCCGGAAGTGCTCACGGTCGCGTGAGGGCCATGTTTGACGAGAATGGCAATGCAGTTGAGGCTGCCGAGCCTTCTCGCCCGGTCCAGGTGCTCGGACTGCAGTCCGTCCCTCGTGCGGGAGACACCTTTGTGGTTGCCGACGACGAGCGTCAAGCGAGGCAGATTGCCGAGAAGCGAGAGGCAGCGGACAGAAATGCTCTGCTTGCTAGGACTCGCAAGAGGCTGTCGCTTGAGGACTTCACCAAGGCCCTCGAGGACGGCAAGGTCGAGTCCCTCAACCTCATCATCAAGGGTGATGTCTCCGGTGCTGTTGAGGCCCTAGAGGACAGCCTTCTCAAGATTGAGGTAGACGACTCGGTCCAGCTTCGAATCATCCACCGCGGTGTTGGTGCAATCACCGAGTCCGATGTCAACCTGGCAACCGTGGACTCTGCAGTCATTATTGGCTTCAACGTCCGTCCGGACAACAAGGCCAAAGAGCGTGCGGACCGCGAGGGCGTGGACGTTCGTCACTACACCGTCATCTACAACGCACTCGAGGACATTGAGAACTCCCTCAAGGGCATGCTCAAGCCTGAGTACGAGGAAAAGCAGATGGGTACGGCAGAGGTTCGTGAGATCTTCAAGTCCTCGAAGTTCGGCACCATAGCAGGTTCCTATGTTCGTTCTGGTCTAATCAAGCGCAACGCACTCGCAAGGGTGCTTCGCGATGGCGAGATGATTCAAGAGGGCCTGAAGGTCGACTCCCTGAAGCGATTCAAGGACGACGTGACCGAGGTGAAGACCGACTACGAGTGTGGTATCGGGCTGGGCGACTTCAACGACGTTCAGATCGATGACGTCATCGAAACCTACGAGATGGTCGAGAAGCCGAGGGTCTAGTGGCAGATGTAGCGAGGGCGAGAAGGCTCGGTGAGCGCATTAAGGTGCTCGCCGCGCAGGCTCTTGCCAAGGTTGTGAAGGACCCGGACCTTGGGTTTGTTACCTTTACCGACTGCCGGGTAACACCGGACCTCGCCCATGCCCGCCTCTTCTACACCGTTTACGGGACTGATGAGGAAGTTGATCGCAGCAGGGAGATTCTTGAAGAGAATCGAGGTCGACTTCGCGGAGAGATCGGTCGTCAGCTCGGCATTCGCATAACTCCAACTCTCGAGCTTGAAAAAGATGAGATTCCAGAGAATGCTGGCCAGCTCGCAGAGCTGTTAGCCGAGGCAAAGCGCAGAGACGAAGAGGTTGTTCAGCTCGCCAGCAAGGCTCAGCCTGCCGGAGATCCAGACCCCTACCGCAAGCCCCAGGAGGACTAGTGGTCTCGGGTATTGCCCTGATCGATAAGCAACAGGGTTTCACCTCACACGATGTAGTAGCCAAGCTCAGGAAACTGCTTGGGACCAAGAAAATCGGCCACGCTGGAACCTTGGACCCGATGGCCACGGGCCTTCTTCTGATGGGTGTTGGTGCCGGCACAAAACTAATGCAGTACCTTTCCGGGCTCGATAAGACCTACCTAGCAACCATTCGACTCGGAGCCTCCAGCTCAACAGACGATGCGCATGGGGAGCTTGGGGAACTCCGCGATGCCTCCCAAGTCTCGCGCGAGCAGCTAGAGACAGAGATTCTCAAGCTCACCGGCAACATCGAGCAGGTTCCCTCCTCGGTAAGTGCAATCAAGGTGGATGGCAAGAGGGCCTATGACCTTGTTCGCGCCGGCGAAGAGGTCGTCCTCAAGTCTCGAAGAGTGACCGTTTCGAGGTTCGAGATTGTTGGCGAGCCTCTAGTCGTTGAGAAGTACCTAGACATCAATGTTGAGGTCGACTGCAGCTCTGGAACTTACATCAGGGCACTTGCCAGAGATCTGGGTGATGCCCTTGGGGTTGGCGGTCACCTGACTGCTCTCAGAAGGACCAGAATCGGGTCCTTTGAGGTTTCAAATGCCCGCGAGATTGCCCAAGAGCCGACTCTTGTTACAAACCTTGAGGTGTTGAAAACCCTCATGCCCGAGGTCGCAATCTCCCAGCAGCAAGAAATCGACCTAAGGCACGGCAAGCGCCTAGCTCTTGAGATCTCTGGGACGAGCTGCGCCACAGCAAACGGCAGACTGGTGGCAGTTATTGAGCCGGTGGGTTCAGAGGCAAAGAGCTCCGTGGTTTTTGCCGAGGAGGCCTAGATGCTCGAGCCGCTTTATTATGTGCTTCTTTTCTTGACCCTTGCGGTTGGCGCCGTTCAGCTCTTGCTGGGGTTTTTTGGGAGAAAGCCCGGCCAGGTAGAGATAATGATGTCGCTGGCAGTGATTGCCGGTCTGGCGGTGCAGCTACTGGTGTCAACAATCCTGGCAATCTCGGGGGAGCGGGCTGTAATAAGCACTCTCGAGTACTTCGGCTACCTACTGGTTGCGATTATTGTCCAAGTGGCTGCTGGGTTTTGGGCGCTTGCCGAGAAAACCAAGTGGTCAACCGTGATCCTCGGAGCTGCATCACTGACAGTTGCGGTGATGCTGGTGCGGATGCTGCAGATTTGGTCCGGGGTCAGCCCGTTCGCCTAAGCGGCAAAGAATAGAGTTATCGCGTGAATCGTTCCCTTGGAGTCGGAAGACTGCTGATTGCTATCTATGGTATCTTCGCCCTTTCGGCCTCCGCTAGGGCCCTATTTCAGATTGCCACCAAGTACGATGAGGCTCCGCTTGCCTACTCACTCTCGGCACTTAGCGCACTGGTCTATGTTTTTGCCACCTTCGCTCTTGCCAGGCCCGGGGCCGTTTGGAGGCAGCGAGCAACTTACGCGGTTTGGTTTGAGCTGATTGGGGTAATTTGCGTGGGCGGCCTGAGTATCTTTTTGCCTGAGCTGTTTGACCACCCCTCGGTATGGTCAGGTTTTGGCGCGGGTTATGCGTTCATTCCGCTGTTGTTGCCGATGCTTGGCCTAATCTGGCTGCGGAGGCAAAGTGCTTGAGATAACAGAGTTGCCTGAGGGTTTTTCCGATACCGCTCTTGCGATTGGAAAATTTGACGGTGTTCACTTAGGTCATCAGCAGCTGATACACGAGCTGGTTACCCAGGCCGAGGAGCATGCGTTAGCGCCGGTTGTGGTGACCTTTGATCGACACCCAAATTACGTGCTGAACCCAGCCAATGTCCCGCTCCCCATCATTGGTCCACGCCAAAAGGCGAGACTGGTTGCCGAGCTTGGTGTTGCGGCGATGCGCACCTTGATATTCGATGAAGAGTTTGCGCACCTGACTCCAGAGGAGTTTGTCGTAACGCACATCGTGCCTCTGCGGGCAAAGCTGGTGCTGGTTGGGGAGGGCTTCCGCTTTGGGCACAAAGGCTCAGGCTCGGTTGAGACCCTTTGCGAGCTAGGGGCTCGCTATGGATTCAAGGCCCAGCAGGTTAGCCACGTGATGCTCGATGACCAGAAGATCTCCTCGACTAAGACCAGGCAGCTGATAGCCGAGGGCAAAGTTTTTGCGGCAAGTGTGCTGCTGGGCCGCAATCACCAGACTGAGGGCGTTGTTGAGCATGGCCGAAAGCTTGGCCGCAAGCTTGGCTATCCCACCGCGAACCTATCCCGAGACAGCGAGGGTCTACTGCCGGCCGATGGTGTTTACGCGGGCTATCTCTATGCCGATGGCATTCGCTACGAGGCAGCCCACTCGGTCGGCACCAACGACTCAATTGAGGCCGTCCCGAGGCTTCTAGAGTCCCACGTCATTGGCCGAGACGACCTAGACCTCTATGGCAAGACTGTGATTTGCGAGTATGTGGATCAGGTGAGGCCGTGGGCAAAGTTTGAGTCGGTGGATGAGCTCACGGACCAGATCGCCAGGGATGTTGCTGGCGCGAAGAAAATTCTTGAGGGTTAGGCTCGGACAATGAGTTTTATCGGAGCCATCCAAAGCGGATTTAGAAACTACTTCAATTTCAAGGGCAAGGCATCAAGGCGCGAGTTTTGGTATTGGATTCTCTTCACGGTTCTGCTGGGGCTAGTTATCGGAACCATCGAATCAATCATCTGGCCAGCACCTGAGCAAACTGCTGACTGGATGCAGGAGATTCAAAACGTCGCCGCACAGCCAACACCGCTCAGTAACTTCCTCTCCTTTGCGCTCCTGGTGCCAAATCTTTCGATACTCGCAAGGCGTCTTCACGACGCAGGATTCTCGGCAAAGTGGATATTTTTGCAGGCTGTGCCAATTGGCTACGGAATCTTTGCCGGAATCGGTGCGGTTACGGTCTTGAACAACGCAGTCCCTGGCGCGATGCTCACCTCCGAGGAGCTAATGAGCCTAATCTTTTTGATTTTGCCCATCTTTGCGCTGTTCCTGGCAATCATGGTCGTTTACATCATCATGGCGCTGAGGCCCTCGAAGAGCTTCTATGACGGCAACAAATATGTGGAGCCTGAGCCCCTTGACTCATCCAGCGAAGGCACTACCGCCTAGCATTTTCGCGCGTTTATCTCTAAGCTTTTGCTTCTGCCGTATATCGGCCGCGGATAAAGAGAGCTTCAGTCACAAGGACTTTGGCGCCGCGCTGCGGAAAGAAAGAGGACTAAGCAATGGCTCTAGATCCAAGCATCAAGAAGCAAATCATCGATGAGTATGCAACCGGCCCCGGTGACACCGGAAGCCCAGAGGTGCAGATTGCGGTCCTCTCACGCCGCATTCTCGACCTCACCGAGCACCTCAAGGAGCACCACCACGACCACCACTCGCGTCGTGGACTTTTGCTCCTAGTCGGTCAGCGCAGGCGCCTACTTGACTACCTGAAGAAGGTAGACATTGCGCGCTACAGAACCCTGATCGAGCGCATCGGACTCCGTCGCTAGATTTGTAATCAATTACCCCCGGCAAACCGCCGGGGGTTTTTGCTTCTAGGCATTTTTGACCCTTGTTGTTACGCTTGTAGTACGGAGGAGCCCGAAGGCGGGTCCTCGGTGGAAGATTTTGGGTCACGGCCCCAGACTTTTTTACTGACGACCAGCACTTCCTCCCCCTAGCATGCATGCGAAAAGCCGATTTGGTTTTTTGCGTTTGTTGCGTGCGCGTAAGGATAAGGAGGGGCCATGGAAGGCCCAGAGATTAAATTCGCAGAAGCCGTGATTGATAACGGCAAATTTGGAAAGCGCACCATTCGCTTCGAGGCAGGGCGCCTTGCCCAGCAGGCAGCAGGTGCTGCAGCCGTCTACATCGACGAGGAGACAATGCTCTTCTCAGCAACCAGCGCTTCTAAGCAGCCAAAGGAGCAGTTCGACTTCTTCCCGCTGACCATCGACGTTGAAGAGCGCATGTATGCAGCAGGAAAGATTCCGGGAAGCTTCTTCCGTCGTGAGGGACGCCCATCGACCGAGGCCATTCTGGCTGCCAGGTTGATTGACCGTCCACTGCGCCCATCGTTCGTTGATGGTCTGCGCAACGAGATTCAGGTTGTCGTGACAGTCATGTCTATTCACCCTGACGAGCTCTACGACGTGGTTGCCATCAATGCAGCCTCGATGTCCACACAGCTTGCAGGCCTGCCATTCTCAGGCCCAGTTGCCGGTGTTCGCGTGGCACTGATTGACGGCCAGTGGGTGGCATTCCCCAAGCACTCGCAGCTCGAGAACGCCGTGTTTGACATGGTGGTTGCCGGTCGAGTCATCTCGGACGGTGGCAAGGAAGACGTCGCAATCATGATGGTTGAGGCCGAGGCCACAGACAACAGCTGGGACCTAATTGGTTCCGGTGCCCTCTCACCAACCGAAGAGGTAGTCGCCCAGGGTCTTGAGGCCGCCAAGCCATTTATCAAGGCACTGGTTGAGGCTCAGAACAAGCTTGCCAAGCAGGCTGCCAAGGAGACCGCAGAGTACCCAGTATTCCTGCCTTACTCCGATGAGGTTTATGACGCAGTTGCCGCTGAGTGTGGCGACGAGCTTGCCAAGGTCTACCAGATCGCGGACAAGCAGGAGCGTCAGGCAAACGATGACGAGCTCAAGGCCAAGGTTCGCGAGAGCCTAGAGTCGAAGCTCTCCGAGGAGCACATGACCCAGTTCTCAGCTGCCTACAAGGCGGTTTCGAAGAAGGTAATGCGCACCAGGGTCCTCAAGGAGGGCATCCGCATTGATGGTCGTGGCCTAAGCGACATTCGTGTTATCGATGCAGAGGTTGCAGTAATTCCTCGCACCCACGGCTCGGCCATCTTCCAGCGCGGTGAGACCCAGATTCTTGGTGTTACCACTTTGAACATGCTCAAGATGGAGCAGCAGCTAGACGCGCTGACCCCTGAGACCTCAAAGCGCTACATGCACCACTACAACTTCCCTCCCTACTCAACCGGTGAGACCGGCAGGGTAGGTTCTCCTAAGCGTCGTGAGATTGGTCACGGAGCACTTGCAGAGAGGGCGCTGGTTCCAGTGCTTCCTTCGCGCGATGAGTTCCCATATGCCATCAGGCAGGTTTCCGAGGCACTGAGCTCAAACGGTTCAACCTCGATGGGTAGCGTTTGCGCCTCGACTCTGAGCCTGCTAAACGCGGGTGTGCCGCTGCGCGCACCTGTTGCAGGTATCGCCATGGGTCTTATCTCTGACACCGTTGACGGAAAGACGCAGTACGCCGCGCTTACCGACATCCTCGGTGCCGAGGACGCCCTTGGCGACATGGACTTCAAGGTCGCCGGTACTCGCAACTTTGTAACCGCAATTCAGCTCGACACCAAGCTCGACGGCATTCCATCGGCCGAGCTTGCTAAGGCGCTTACCCAGGCCAAGGAGGCAAGGCTCTTCATCCTCGACATCATGAACGAGGCAATTGACGAGCCAGATGAGCTATCAGTCTTCGCACCAAGAGTCATCGCGGTGAAGATTCCGGTTGACAAGATCGGTGAGGTCATTGGTCCAAAGGGCAAGATGATCAACCAGATCCAGGAAGACACCGGAGCCGACATCTCGATCGAGGACGACGGCACCGTCTACATCGGAGCAACCGACGGCACCAGCGCAGACGCAGCCAAGGCTGCTATCAATGCAATCGCTAACCCTCACGTTCCAGAGGTGGGCGAGCGATTCCTGGGAACCGTTGTGAAGCTTGCGACCTTCGGAGCCTTCGTTTCGCTGCTTCCAGGCAAGGACGGACTGCTACACGTCTCCGAGCTCAAGAAGCTATCGGGCGGAAAGCGCGTTGAGAACGTCGAGGACGTTTTGGAGGTTGGCCAGAAGATTCTGGTCGAGCTAACCAAGGTCGACGATCGTGGCAAGCTATCGCTCTCACCAGTTATCGAGGGTGAAGATGCTGCCGAGTCCGAGGAAGATTCCGAGTAATTATTGGAACTAAAGCTAGATAGCTCAGTCGAATTCACCGCTGAGGCATCAAGGATCTCAAGAACCTTGCTGCCCAGCGGTGTTCGCATTCTGAGCGAGGAAGTTCCATCCGCCCCATCGGTTGCGATAGCGGCCTCTGTCGGCGTTGGATCAAGAGATGAGACCGATGACCACCTCGGGTCAACCCACTTCTTGGAGCACCTTTTGTTCAAGGGGACTGCAAGACGTTCGGCCAGGGACATCTCGGTCGCATTCGATTCGGTCGGTGGCTCCTCAAATGCCGCTACGGCAAAGGAATACACCAGTTACTACGCAAGGGTGCAGAACGCGGCATTGCCGCTGGCACTTGACGTGATTCTCGACATGTTCACCTCAGCCAAGCTAGATCCTCAAGATTTCGAGACCGAGCGAACCGTGATTCTCGAAGAACTTGCCATGAATGAGGACGATCCTGAGGATGTTGCTCACGAGGCCTTCGCGGATGCCCTGATGCCCAACACTGCTCTCGGTCGCCCGATTGGCGGCAGCCCTGAGAGCATCAAGGCTGTCACCCGAGAAAGAGTTTTCGAGCACTACCTAGAAAACTATTCGCCTAGCTCCCTCGTTATTACCGCGGCCGGCGGTCTCAAGCATGAAGAGCTTGTTGAGCTGGTTTCTAAGCAGCTGGCGGAGGTTGGTTGGACCGCTAATGCTGCCCCAATGCCCAGGCGTCAGCAAGGTGCTGCGGGTATTCCAAGCCCAGAGCCGATGAGGCTTATAAAGAAAGACGTGCAGCAGGCGAATGTGCTGCTTGGCCACCAGAGTTTCCATGCCATGGATGATCAGCGCTACGCGCTTGGCATCATGAACACCATCCTTGGCGGTGGCATGTCTTCAAGGCTTTACCAGGAGATTCGCGAGGACAGGGGTCTTGCCTACTCCACCTACTCCTACCAGCACGGATACTCCGATGCCGGATTCTTTGGAATGTATGCCGGATGTAATCCTGAGAATGCCGCACTGGTTGTGGATTTGATGCGTCAGGGACTGGACGGCATAGCCCAGTCTGGAGTCACCGACCACGAGTTCGAGTTGGCACTTGGCAACATAACCGGAGGCCTGGCACTGCGTTTTGAGGGGACGCTCTCGCGGATGAACAGGTTGATGGGTGCCGAGCTTGGAAGCGGCGAGTGGCTTAGCGTCGAAGAGGTGCTGGAGCGGTTCCGAGCGGTAACCAAGGAAGAGGTTCAGCAGGTAGCGCAGCGCATCAGCGCGATGCCGCAGACGCTGGTGGCAGTGGGCAGCGCGCTAGATCAGCTTGAAAAGAGAGCTTGATAGGTTTAGACACATGATTTCAGTGGCAATCCTTGGCGCCTCAGGGCGAATGGGCCGGCTTACCAAGGACTTGGTAGATGCCGACGCCAACCTAAAGCTGCACGCCGCCATGGACTCAAGCTCTGCGCCTCAGCAAATGCTTGGGGCTGACGTTGTCATTGACTTCACCAACTTAGGCGCCTCCGAGGAGCTTGTGAGGTTTGCCGTCGAGTCCGGCATGAAGGTCGTGGTCGGAACCTCAGGTTGGTCCGAGGTGAAGCTAGCCGCTATCGAGAAGCTTCTCAATCAGAACCCAGCGGCTGCGGTTGTGGTCGTGCCTAACTTTTCGATCGGGTCGATGCTACTGCAGCGCTTTGCCGCTGAGGCTGCTGCCCACTTTGCCTCGATCGAGATCATCGAGGCCCACCATGCAGGAAAGCTCGATTCGCCCTCGGGAACGGCCATTAGAACCGCGGAGCAGATTTCGAAGAACCGTGGCTCTCAGCCGCTGATTCCGGGTGTTGATCAGGAAGCCAGGGGAGAGGTAGTGGCAGGAGTGCCAATCCACTCGCTTCGAATGGACGGGGTCAGTGCGAAGCAGGATGTCATTTTTGGAGGCGATAGTGAGCAGCTGGTGCTGAGCCACGATGTCTCCTCCCACCGTGCATATTCGGCCGGGATACTTCGGTCAATCGAGTTTGCAGCCAAGTCCAAAGGCCTAACTGTTGCCCTGGAGAATGTTCTTGGCTAAGAGCGCGACCCTCGCCTGGCTTGCAGTAATTGTTTTTCTCACTCTCCTTTACGCATTTGAGCTGGTGCAGCGCGCGGTAGTGCTTATCGCCGATGGTTCCCCCATTGCTCTTGCCATGGGGCTTGCGATTATCGTGCTGCCACCTTTTGCGGTGGCCTTTGTGCTCATAGAAATTCGCTTTGGCCTAAATGCGGCAAAGCTGCAGCGCCTGGTTGACGAGGCCGGTCTTGCCTTTGACTATGAGCTTCGTCCCAGCGGCAGGGCTGTTCGAGAAAGCGCACAGGTTGGCTTTGAGAGATTCAAGCTGCTCGTGGAAGAAAACGAGGAGAACCACCTCTACTGGTTCCTACTCGCAGACGCCTATGACAAGATGGGCGACCGCCCAAGGGCCAGAAAGACCGCTAGAAAAGCCTTCCTACTTGCCAAGCAGGCCGGCGCGCTTTAGTAGCAAATACATCTGGCAGCCGAGGCAAAAGGCAAAGAACGCATTCAAGAAGGCAGCCAGGAAAATAAACGCAGCTGCAATGGCCACAATCGTCTCGCTCAAAAGCGCAACTCCAATGCCGCCAAGAATTGCAAAACTGAGCCCAACCTTCTGAGCAAACTGGGGAGGCCTTGGGTCTTCAAGCTCGGAGGGCTCTTTGAGTCTTGGCCTGACAAGTTTTTTGAAAATCAGTTGGTAGGGGTGGCTTGCCGGGGAGAAAACACTCCATAGAAAAGACGCGAGCAGCACTGCCATCAAGACAAATGCCGCGGTGGTGTTGAAAACTGCGCCAATGGCAGCGGCAAATGTGCCGAGCGATACCACGCTCGTGATTCCAGCACCGAACCTTGGCCCGCGAGGGTCGATAAACTGCACGCTCATTTCACTCCTAGTTTCTCTAGTTCCTGCATCAGTAGTGGCAGCTTCGGCACGCCACCTACTCGGTAGACGATCTCGCCACTCGGGTTCAGCACGAATATCGTTGGTGTCTGACTGATGTTGAATTTGGCTGCTATCTCAATTCGCTCTGTGATGTCGACCTCGAGGTGGGAAAGGCCACCTAGTCGATACTCGAGTTGGGCTAGCTGCCTGCGAACTCCTGGGCACTGACCGCAGTACTCCGTGGAAAACTGCAAAAGGGTCGCCTTCTTACCAAGGACATTGGTTGGAACACCGTTCTTGGTGGCTCCCAGCCTTCCTAGGTCCACCCGCTGCTTGCCAGCTACCTTGTGTCCTCTGCCGTGCAACAGCCGATAGCTGATTCCGGCCGCGATGGCTGCCAGCAGCAGCAGGCCGACAAGGGTTAGGGAATTCACTGTGCAAGGTTAAGCGAAAAGGGAGGTAAAGGGCGGAGTGTTGCGCTTTTTTACATCTAGCTAGCTTTAGGCTTTGTCCGATGAGTGAGATTGAGTTTAGATCCGATGTGACCGTTGAGCTGGTGCGCTCCAGCGCTCAGGATGCTGATGTGCTTTTTGCCGCCAGGGTTTCCACCCAGGGTGAGCAGACTCTAGACAGCGCAAAGGTTATTGACGCTGAGATTGAAAAGCGCGATAAGGGCCTGATCAACTACCTGATGCGTGACCGCCACGGCTCACCATTTGAGCACAACTCGATGACCTTCTATGTTCAGGCTCCAATCTTTGTCTTCCGCGAATTCATGCGGCACCGCATCGCAAGTTACAACGAGGAGTCCGGTCGCTACCGCGAACTCCGTCCGGTTTTCTATGTCCCGGGACCCGAGCGCAAGCTGATTCAGGTTGGAAAGCCGGGAGCCTACGAGTTTGAGGACGGCACGGCCGAGCAGACAGCTCTGGTTGAAAAGGAAACCATGGCGGTCACCAGGGCTGCGTATGAGTCCTATCAGCGCATGCTCGAGGCAGGTGTTGCAAGAGAGGTTGCGAGAATCGTGCTGCCGCTAAACATCTACTCCTCGATGTATGTCACGATGAACGCCAGGTCACTGATGAACTTCCTCTCCCTGCGGACCAAGCGCGAGGGCACCCACTTCCCTTCCTTCCCGCAGCGTGAGATTGAGATGGTTGCGGAAAAGATGGAGGAGGCTTGGGCCAAGCTCATGCCGCTCAGCTACGAGACGTTCAACGAGAACGGTCGGGTAGCCCCATAGTCTTTCGGCCTGCGATTTCGCTAGGCTAGCCGGATGGTTACTCAAGAGCCCGACGTCTTCGGCCAGGTGCTGGTCGCACTTGTCACGCCCATGAATCACGAGGGCGAAGTTGACTGGGATGCCACTGAGAAGCACATCGACTATGTGATTTCGGCTGGTGCCGATGGCGTGGTCGTCACTGGCACCACAGGCGAGACGTCTACCCTGACCGATGCTGAGAAGATCAAACTGGTTGAGGTTGGTAAGTCGGTCTCCGCCGGCAGGGCCAAGATAATCACCGGTGGTGGTTCTAACGAGACCGCTCACGCAATTCAGCTCTACAAGGCCAGCGAAAAGGCCGGTGCGGATGGCGTGATGGTGGTAACCCCCTACTACAACAAGCCAACCCAGGCCGGCATCCTCACACACTTCAGGCTGATAGCGGATGCTACCGACCTGCCAGTGATTCTCTACGACATCCCTGGGCGAACTGGTGTGCCGATTTCCTATGACACCTTCCACAGGGCGGCAAAGCACCCAAACATCGTTGCCATCAAGGATGCCAAGGGTGATCTTGCCCAAACCTCTAGGTTGCTGCTCGAGACGGGGCTGATGTATTTCTCGGGAGATGACTCAAACGTTCTGCCTCACCTTTCTCTGGGGGCAACGGGACTTATTGGAGTGACTGCAAACATCGCGCCGCATGCCTATCGGGCCATGGTCGATGCGACAAATGCCAATGACTTCCACGCGGCGCTCGCAGTCCATAACGCCCTCGAGCCGCTGCAGCGGGCCATGATGACCCACGTCCCAGGAACTGTTGCGGCGAAGTATGTGCTGCACGGACTTGGCAAGATTTCTTCGCCAAGGGTGAGGTTGCCCCTTGTCGGACCTGAGGACCATGAGGCTGCTCTGATTGAGGGCGGAATCGACCAGGTGAACAAGGTTCCGGGCGTTAGCTTTGACAATTTCAGGCCGGACCGCAATGCGGCTGCCGGTGGCGCCCTCCCCAAGGTCGCCGGAACTACTCGCTAGTGGAAATTAGCCAGCCCCCAGCGCTAAAACCTGGAGTCCTGCGCGTCATACCGCTCGGGGGGCTTGGCGAAATCGGCCGCAACATGAGTGTCTTCGAGCTCGATGAGAAGATTCTGATTGTCGATTGCGGAGTGCTTTTCCCGGAGGAGACTCAGCCCGGTGTTGACCTAATCCTTCCAGATCTTGGCTATCTAGAAGACAAGCTAGATCGCATCATCGGCATGGTGCTGACGCACGGTCACGAGGACCACATCGGCGGGGTTCCCTACCTGCTAAGGATGAGAAGCGACATTCCCATCATGGGCTCGCAGCTGACCCTGGCGCTCATTGAGAGCAAGCTCAAGGAGCATCGAATTAACCCCTTCACCCACACCGTCAAGGAGGGCATGAGGGAGCAGGTCGGACCGTTCAATCTCGAGTTTCTTGCGGTAAATCACTCGATTCCAGACTCATTGGCCGTTGTGATTCGCAGTGCTGCCGGAAGCATTCTTGCAACAGGCGACTTCAAGATGGACCAGCTGCCGCTGGATGGTCGGGTTACTGACCTTCGTGGCTTCGCACGCATCGGGGAGGAGGGGCTCGACCTTTTCATGGTCGATAGCACCAATGCCGATGTTACAGGTTTCACCCCGCTCGAGCGCGAGATTGGGCCGGTTATCGAGTCGGTGATTGCGAAGACCCGTGGCAAGGTCGTGGTGGCATCGTTTGCCTCCCATGTCCACCGAGTTCAGCAGGTAATCGACGCCGCGATCGCCAATGGTCGCAAGGTGGTCTTTGTTGGTCGCAGCATGGTCAAGAACATGGGCATCGCCTCCGAGCTTGGCTATCTGAATGTCCCAGCGGATGCCGTTGTTGAGCTCAACGAGAGTGAGCGCATCCCTGACGACCAGCTCGTCTTTATGTCCACCGGGTCGCAAGGCGAGCCAATGGCCGTGCTCTCAAGAATTGCCAACAGCGACCACCGAATCTCGATTGGTGAGCGCGACACTGTCTTGCTCGCGAGCTCGTTGATACCGGGCAATGAGAATGCGGTCTACAGGGTCATCGATGGCCTCACCAAGCTTGGTGCGAATGTCGTTCACAAGGGCAATGCGAAGGTTCACGTCTCCGGCCACAGCGCAGCCGGGGAACTCCTCTACTGCTACAACATCTTGCGTCCGCGCAACGTCTTGCCGATTCACGGCGAGTATCGTCACCTAACCGCAAATGCCAAGCTTGCGATTCAGACCGGCGTGAATCCCGAGCAGGTGCTCATTGCAGAGGATGGTGCGGTAATTGACCTTGTGGATTCGGTGGCCCGGATTGTTGGCAGGGTGCCGTGTGACATGCTCTACGTCGACGGTAAGACAGTGGGCAAGATTACCGAGGAGGACCTCCGCGACCGAATGATTTTGGCTGCAGAGGGTTTCATCTCCATCTTTGCCGTCGTGGATAAGCAGACCGGAAGAGTGGTTGAGGGTCCCGAGATTAGGGCCCGCGCCTATGCCGAGGAGGACCACGTCTTCGATGACATCGTTCCCACTATTGAGAGAGCACTAGCGGATGCTGCCAATGACGGTGTTCGAGACAGCTATCAGCTGCAGCAGGTTATTCGCAAAACCGTTGGGTCATGGGTGGCAAAAGCCCATCGTCGCAAGCCGATGATTATCCCAATCGTTGTCTACTCCTCCCGCCCTGCCTAACGGGTAAAAGGCCAATGGCTTGCTAGCTTTTTGGCATGGCTGCAAAGACCCCTCCACCAAGACGGCCGGGTGGAAAGAAACCCTCGCGCCCGGCTCAGTCGAAGGCTGCGCAGCCCAGGGAGAAAAAGAGCGCAAGGCCCGAGGTGTGGCCAATGTTTACCAAGGGTTATATGGCGCTGGCTCACGGTCTCGGGGGAGTGGTTCGGGCCTTTAGCACGGAGCGTCTGGCGGAAAATGACCGCCGAGATGGGGCTCCGTTTTTCCTGTTTTTACTGAGCATCCTCGGTGCTGCCTTCGCCTGGTTTTTGATTAATGAAACCTGGGCAACATTTATTCACCAGTACAGCTTTGGGATGCTGTTCGGACTTGTTAGTTTTTCGCTACCGGTGATCTTCTTCGCCTACTCGCTGTTTTTGTTTCGGCACCCCGCATCGATACGCGATGGCTCTAGGTTCGCTCTTGGTTTCTGGCTTTTTCTCTCGGTTATCTCAGGTTTCTTCCACGTCTTTTTGGGCAGCCCATCGCCTCAGGATGGTGTGCCGCAGCTAGCTGAGGCAGGCGGACTGTTTGGCTGGTTGGTAGGCGGACCTCTTCTGACGCTTCTTACCATCTGGGGAGCTGTACCCGCGCTCGTCGTTTTGGCAGCTTCATCGGTGTTGATCATGACCGGAACCCCACCCAATCGAATCAAAGCGCGACTGGGCGAGCTCTATCGCTTCCTGTTCAACGTCTCAAGCCCAGAGCTTGCTAGCGACGGGTTTGACGGTAAGAAGTCAAAGTGGTGGCAATCCAATAAGTCCTCAGACAGTGCCTTTGAGACTCCGGTTGTGGACATCCCCGAATTTGTTGCAGAGGATCTCGAAGAGCCACCTCTTGAGGATCTGCCAGAGGTCGATGTTGCCGAGCCGGAGGTGGACCTTGAGTTCATGCATGGCGAAGAGGGCCTGACAGAGCCGATTGACATTCCGCCACCTAAGTCAAAGCGGCCCTACTCTCTTCCCGCAATCGGGCTACTGGGTGCTGGCACTCCCGCCAAGGCAAAGAGCGAGGCGAACACGCAGGTGGCTGCCGCTATTGACGAGGTCTTCAAAGAGTTCGACATTCAGGCAAAGGTTTCCGGCTTCCAGCGCGGACCTACGGTAACCCGCTACGAGGTGGAGTTGGCTCCGGGAGTCAAGGTAGAGGCCGTCACCAGGCTCACTAACAATATCTCCTACGCGGTCGCTTCAAACGAGGTCAGGATTCTCTCTCCAATTCCGGGTAAGAGCGCCATTGGCATCGAGATTCCAAACTCAGACCGGGAGACTGTCTCCCTGGGTGATGTCCTGCGCAGCAAGAATTCCACCGGCAGCACCCACCCACTGACCATTGGCGTCGGTAAGGATGTCGAGGGCGGTTACCTGGTTGCCAACCTTGCCAAGATGCCGCACCTTTTGGTTGCAGGTGCAACCGGCGCTGGTAAGTCGAGTTTCGTGAACTCGATGATCACCTCAATCTTGATGCGGGCAACCCCGGCTGAGGTTCGAATGGTGCTGGTGGATCCAAAGCGTGTTGAGCTAAGCGCCTATCAGGGCGTTCCCCACCTGGTAACTCCAATTATCACCAGCCCTAAGAAGGCCGCTGAGGCCCTGCAGTGGGTGGTCAAGGAGATGGACTCACGCTATGACGATCTGGCATCCTTTGGCTTCAAGCACATTGATGACTTCAACCGGGCCGTAGTTGCTGGCGAGATTTCGGTTCCCGAGAACTCCATGCGGGAGCTTCAGCCCTACCCCTACCTACTGGTGGTGGTAGATGAGCTAGCGGATCTAATGATCGTCGCTCCAAGGGACGTCGAGGATGCGATCGTAAGAATCACCCAGCTTGCCAGGGCCAGCGGAATTCACCTGGTGCTTGCCACGCAGCGGCCGTCGGTGGATGTTGTCACCGGTTTGATCAAGGCAAACGTTCCCTCGAGGCTTGCCTTCAGCGTTTCCTCGGTAACCGACTCTCGAGTTATTTTGGACCAGCCAGGAGCCGAGAAGCTGGTTGGACAGGGTGATGCGCTCTTTGCCCCGATGGGCTCCAATAAGCCGGTGAGGGTTCAGGGAGCCTGGGTGTCAGAGGCGGAAATGGCAAAGGTCGTCTCGCACGTCAAGCAGCAGATGGAACCCGAGTATCGCTCCGACGTTACGGTTACATCTCAGAGCAAAGTGGTTGACAGCGATATCGGTGATGATCTGGAGTTGCTTCTCGCCGCTTGCGATCTGGTCGTGAACTCACAGTTTGGCTCCACCTCGATGCTGCAGCGCAAACTCCGCGTCGGTTTCGCAAAGGCCGGCAGGCTAATGGACCTACTCGAGTCGAGGGCAGTGGTTGGTCCATCTGAGGGATCGAAGGCCAGAGAGGTTCTCGTAAAGCCTGAGGACCTTGCGGATACCCTTGCCAAGATTTCCGGTCAGAACACTGCCGCATTCGAGGGTGATGTTGCGCCACAAACCTCAACAGGGGAAGATAGCGACGATGAAGACGCGTGGCAGCTCACCGGCAGAAGAGATGACTTCTAGAGGCTTTCTCTACCGCCAAACCCCGAACCTAATAACTGGTGCGCGGATTGCGCTGGTTCCTCTCGTGCTTTGGATGCTCTTTGAGTATTGGGAGAACCCATGGGGCAGATTCTTTGCGATGCTGCTGCTGATTGCCGCAGCCTCGACAGACGGCCTAGATGGCTCCATCGCGAGGCGCCGCAATCTGATAACCAACCTCGGCAAGATTCTTGACCCAATTGCGGACAAGGCGCTTTTGTCGGGAGCGCTGATCGCGCTGTCGATTTTGGGTGCTGTTCCATGGGTGGCGACGCTAATCATTCTCGGTCGCGAGCTCGGCATTACTCTCTATCGACTAGTTGTGATCAAGAAGCAGGTGCTGGGAGCATCTGGCTGGGGCAAGTTCAAGACCGTCATGCAGATAGTGGCAATCTGCATGGTGATAGCTCCCTTTGGGTTTCTGGGGGCCTGGTTTGGCTGGCTCACCCAGATAGTGCTCTGGTTTACCGTCGCCCTCACCGTCTACACGGGAGTCCAGTATCTGGTTCCCAAGAAATGATTATTGAGACGGCCCTCGCGAAGGGGCTCCACATCGCAACCGCTGAATCAATTACCGGGGGTGCGGTGAGTGCGAGGCTCGCTCAGACGCCGGGAGCCTCAAAGGTTTTGCTTGGGGGAATTACTGCCTACCAAGATCAGATCAAGTCTCGGCTGGTCGGAGCCTCCAGCCAGCTGATTGCTCAGCAGAGTGCTGTGGATGCCGAGGTCTGTGCCCAGCTTGCAGAGGGTGTTAGATCGAGGTTTGCAGGGGCAATGGGGCTTTCAGAAAGCGATGTCATTGGAATCTCAACCACTGGGGTGGCCGGTCCAGATTCGGTTTCGGGTAAAAGCGTTGGCGAGGTGTTTATCGGCATCTCCTCAAAAGCTGGGGTGAAGGTCTTCTCAGAGAACTTTGCAGGAGATCGGCTCGAAATTGTCGAGGCAACTGTTCGGCGCTGCGAGGAAATCCTGCTGGAAGAAATTGCGCTTTGTTGAGGTTTAGCTTCAGGAAACACTCAGTAACCAGCATTATTCTTTGTCACATCCAGAGGGTAAGTTAGAGGGCCAGGAGGAAACTTGGTACTACTAAGGCAAGAAATCGGTGACGTGCTGCGCACGCACCGTCAAGAGCGCGGTCAGACGCTGAGGCAGGTTGCATCAAAGGCCTCGGTCGCCTTGGGCTACCTGTCGGAGGTAGAGCGCGGTCAGAAGGAAGTCTCTTCGGAGATCCTTGCATCGGTTGCCGAGGCCCTAGAGGTTCCACTGTCTGTAGTCATGCGTGATGTTTCCGAGCGACTAGCTTCGGTTGAGGGCATGTACTTCGACGACACCTTCATTCCAGACACCGTGCCGGACGACTTCGTCACTGAGGCAGAGCTCTACTCTCACTAGTGACTCTCAGTCGCTTTCACGAATTAGTTCTCGAGGAATTTGGCGAGCAGTTCTCGCAGGTGGTTCTTAGAGACACCAGGCTTCTCAAATTTGAAGACAAGACCCCTTTTGAGCTAATCAATGCTGGGCTTCATCCCAAGGACATTTGGTTTGCAATTTGCGATCAGCTAGCGGTTCCCAAAGAGCGCTGGCACGGCAAAACAAAGACAATCAGACACGCCGAATAAAGTTATTCGAAATTTTGTTCGAACGCTTAGAGTTTCAACAACTCAACTAAATAGCTAGTTATCCACAGCGTGTCGGATTACTACAAAAGTGTCTGAGCCAGGGTTTAGCTTTCCTTCTAGCTAACCCAGAGAGAGAAGAGGACCTAATGCCATCAGCAGCAGACCGCGAGAAAGCACTAGAGACTGCGCTAGCGCAGATTGACCGTCAGTTCGGTAAGGGATCGGTCATGCGACTAGGTTCCGAGGAGCGCGCACCTGTTGAGTCCATCCCCACCGGAGCAATCGCTCTGGATGTGGCGCTCGGCATCGGCGGACTGCCAAGGGGCAGAATCGTAGAGGTCTACGGACCAGAGTCCTCAGGTAAGACGACCATCGCCCTGCACGCCATTGCGAGTGCTCAGGCCAAAGGTGGCGTTGCCGCATTCGTTGACGCGGAGCACGCACTAGACCCTGAATACGCCAAGAAGCTCGGCGTGAACATCGACGACCTTCTAGTCAGCCAGCCAGATACTGGCGAGCAGGCTCTGGAGATTGCGGACATGCTGATTCGCTCGGGTTCGGTGGACGTAATCGTCGTTGACTCGGTAGCGGCACTGGTGCCAAGAGCGGAGATCGAGGGCGAGATGGGTGACAGCCACGTAGGCCTGCAGGCCAGGCTGATGTCACAGGCACTCAGGAAGCTCACCGGTGCGTTGAGCAACACCGGAACCACCGCAATCTTTATCAACCAGCTGCGTGAAAAGATTGGCGTATTCTTCGGCTCGCCCGAGACCACCTCAGGTGGTAAGGCTCTCAAGTTCTACGCCTCGGTTCGTCTAGATATCCGTCGCATTGAAACCCTGAAGGACGGCCAGGACTCTGTTGGTAACAGGGTTCGAGTCAAGGTGGTCAAGAACAAGCTTGCCGCTCCATTCAGGCAGGCCGAGTTCGACATCCTCTTCGGAGAGGGCATCTCCCGCGAGGGCGGTCTTATCGATTTTGGTGTCGAACAGGACATCGTCAAGAAGTCCGGCGCCTGGTACACCTACGAAGGTGAACAGCTCGGTCAGGGTAAAGAGAACTCCAGGCGCTACCTGAAGGAAAACCCTGAGCTGGCAAATGAGATCGAGCAAAAAATCAAGTCGAAGCTCGGCATCGGAGTGCCAAGGGCAGTGGCAGATCTTCCAGCTGAGGAAGCTGCTGCAATTGCAGAGGAAGCGCCAGAGACTTCGGAGCCGGTGGCCAAGGCTGCCAATGACTCTTGAGCAAAAGGAACTAGACCGGCTCGAGAAGCGAGCTCGTAACGTCTTGCTGTATCAGCTGGGCCGCTCCATGAAAACCCGGCATCAGCTGGAGCAAATCATGCACAAGCGCGAGATTCCAGAAGAAGTATTCGAGCCTTTGCTAGATCGCTTCACCGAAGCTCAGCTGATTGACGATGCTGCCTACGCTTGGGCGTTTGTGGCGAGCCGATTCCACCAACGTGGCAAGTCTCTTTCGGCAATCAAGCGCGAACTGAGACAAAAGGGCGTAGCCGAGATTCACATTGAGGCGGCAACGGCAGAGATTGACTCCGAGCAAGAGCTAGAGATCGCAATTCAGGTAGCGGTTTCCAGAAACCGAAGGCTTGCCAGCCTGGACGATGCAACCAGGCGACGCAGACTCACCGGCTTTCTGCAGCGGCGAGGGTTCTCAGGTCCTGTTCTCTCGAGAGCACTGCGAGAGGCAGAGGCTCAGGGGTAATATCCCTTAGCAATGTCGCTTTTCTATGAGGTCCGCACCTACGGGTGCCAAATGAACGTTCACGATTCTGAACGTATCTCTGGCTTGCTCGAGTCTGCGGGGTATGCAAAGGCAGAAGGCCAGGAGGCTGACCTGGTTGTTTTCAACACCTGCGCTGTTAGGGAGAACGCCGACAACAAGCTTTACGGCAACCTCGGAATGATGCTCGCCCGCAAAGAAAAGGACCCCAATTTCCAGATTGCCGTTGGCGGCTGTCTGGCCCAAAAAGATCAGAACACGATTTTGAAAAAGGCACCGTGGGTGGATGTTGTGTTTGGCACCCACAACATGGGTTCGCTGCCCACTCTCTTGGAGCGGGCAAGGCACAACAACGAGGCCCAGATCGAGATTCTGGAGTCGCTAGAGGTGTTTCCATCGACGCTACCGTCAAAGCGGGAGAGCGCCTATGCGGGTTGGGTGTCAATCTCGGTTGGCTGCAACAACACCTGCACCTTCTGCATCGTCCCCTCGCTCAGGGGTAAGGAGAAAGACCGCAGGCCAGGAGAGATTCTTGGAGAGATTCAGGCCCTCGTTGACGATGGAGCGGTTGAGGTCACCCTGCTCGGGCAGAACGTCAACACCTACGGCGTTGAATTCGGAGACAGGGGAGCGTTTGCAAAGCTGCTTCGGGCTTGTGGCGAGATTGAGGGACTAGAGAGAGTGCGCTTCACCTCTCCTCACCCCGCGGCCTTCACAGAGGACGTAATCGAGGCAATGGCCGAGACCCATAACGTCATGCCGCAGCTACACATGCCCCTGCAGTCAGGCTCAGATTCCATTCTCAAGGCAATGCGGCGTAGCTATCGCGCCGAGAAATACCTCGGCATTTTGGATCGAGTTCGAGAGCTAATCCCAAATGCGGCCATCACCACCGACATCATCGTCGGCTTTCCCGGTGAGACCGAAGCAGACTTTGAGGCCACCATGGAGGTGGTGAGGAAATCGCGTTTCGCCTCTGCCTTCACTTTCCAGTATTCCAAGCGTCCTGGAACTCCTGCGGCAGAGATGGATGGTCAGGTGCCTCAGGAGGTGGTTCAGGAGCGCTATGAGCGGCTTTTGGAGCTAGTCAACGCCATTGCCTGGGAAGAGAACCAAAAGCTCACAGGCAGCGTTGTGGAGGTTTTGGTTGCTACTGGCGAAGGCAAGAAGGATTCTCAGACCAATCGCATGACCGGAAGAGCAAGAGACAACAGGCTCGTTCACTTCGAGATCCCTGAGGGCGCAGAGGCCCCCAGGCCTGGAGACGTGGTAACTGTGACGGTAAGTCGAGCAGCTCCCTACTTCTTGGTTGCTGACTCGGTGGCAGGTTCGAAGTATGAACTCAGGCGAACCGCTGGCGGGGATGCGTGGGACCGCTCTCAACTTGAGTCCTGCGGAGCACCTGAGCTAGGCGGCAGCAAGGTAACCCTCGGGCTTCCTATTCGGACAAAGCGTGAGCTCTAGCCTGATAGCGGTCGTCGGCCCGACCGCCTCAGGGAAGTCGGCTCTAGCAATTCAAATAGCTAAGTCGCTCGGGGATTGCGAAATCATAAGCGCTGACGCGATGCAGCTATACCGAGGGATGGACATTGGCACTGCCAAGCTCTCACCTAATGAGCAAGAGGGCATTCCCCATCACCTAATTGACGCTGTGGAGCCGACGGAAGAGGTCACCGCGGTTCAGTATCGCGAGCTTTTTGATGAGGCAGTGTCAGCCACCGGCAAAAGTGGCAAGACGCCAATAGTTGCAGGTGGCAGCACGCTCTATCTCGCTGCGGCGTTAGATGAGATGCAGTTTGCGCCAACAGATCCTGAGGTTAGGGCAGCTCTAGAAGCCAAAGCCACAGAAATTGGTCAGTTGGCAATGCATGCTTTGCTCGAGGCAAAAGATCCAACTGCCGCGGCAAAGATTCCGGCTAGCAACCTAAGAAGGGTAATCCGGGCGCTTGAGGTGGTTGAGATCAGCGGAAAATCTTTTGCGGCATCGCTCCCCGAACCTGCCTATCGAAGACCCACCACGCAGATCGGCATTCTCGTTGAGCGTGAGCTTCTCAGGGAGCGCATCGAACAGCGCGTTCGGGGGATGTGGGAAGCAGGCCTGGTGGCCGAGGTCGAGGGACTATTGGCCCGCCACCCAAACCTTTCAAAGACTGCTCGGGTAGCTATCGGCTATCAGCAGGCGGCAGCCCAGCTCAGCGGCGAGCTAACTGAAGATCAGGCAATCGCCGAGACCGTGCAGCTCACTCAGCGCTATGCCAAAAAGCAGATGACCTGGTTTAGGAGAGACAGCCGAATAGTTTGGCTGGATTCTTCCAAGTACTTGCTGGGCGCTGCCATGGATGTAATTAGGCTGTAGTGATGTCCATCAACTTCACCAAGGGCCACGGCACCGGTAACGACTTCGTTTTGGTTCTTGACGAGATTGGACAGCTGGATTTCTCGGAACTTGAAATACAAAAGCTTTGCGATCGAAACTTTGGCGTTGGGGCAGATGGCCTGATAGTAATTCGGCCCACCAAATCCAGCGAAGTAGAGGACCTTCTGGACCAGGAGAGTGCTGCAACCTGGTTTATGGACTACCGGAACCGAGACGGTTCCAAGGCAGAGATGTGTGGCAATGGGATCCGGGTGATGGCTCGCTTTCTTGTTGAGCATGAGCTGGTCAAAATTGACCCGGGTAGCACCCTTCCGATAGCAACCAGGGCCGGAATCAAAGACCTAACTCAGACCGCGAATGGTTTTGCAGTCGATCTTGGTCGCTTCTCAATCGATGAGGAAGAGGTTCTGGTCAAGGCCGCAGGACTGAGAGTTTCGCGACCTGGTTTGAGCGTGGACTTGGGTAACCCTCATGTGGTTGTGGCACTTGCCGACCTTGATGAGCTTGAGCACCTAGACCTTGACAAGATTCCAATTTTGGACCCGGAGCCTGAAGAAGGCGCAAACGTTGAGTTTGTTGTCATAGACGAACCCATGATTGTCGAAGGGGTTGCTGGAGTGAGCATGCGCGTGTTTGAGCGTGGTGTTGGAGAGACATTGAGCTGCGGCACGGGCGTTGCTGCCTCAGCACTTGCCGTCAGGCACTGGGCCGGGGGAGAGCAGAACCACTGGAAGGTAAGTGTTCCCGGTGGCGATTTAGGTGTGCGGGTATTTCCAACCGAAGACGGCGAACACGTTTCAATAAGCGGTCCGGCCGAGCTTGTCTTTAGTGGTAGCTGGCGGGGGCTGTAACCCTTATTACTCGGTAGCCCTTGCTGTTTTCTACCTTTGTCACCTGGCAGTCATCAAATTCGCTTGCGAGCCACTTTTGAAAGCTCTCGGCACCAAGCTGCTTTTGAACCACCAAGTAGGCATTACCCCCAGGCCTGAGTCTCGGAAGATACGTGCGCATCAGTTCGTGAAGTGCACTCTTTCCGATGCGAATCGGTGGATTTGACCAGATTGCATCGAATTTCTGCTCTGGTTCCAGACCTGTTGGCATTACGGCCGTTATGTTCTCAAGCCCGAGGCGCTTTGCATTCTCTGTGGTCTGAGACACAGCCCGCTCGTTTATGTCGACCGCAAATACTTCAGTCTCGGGAGAACTAAGCGCTATTGAGAGCGCTATCGGACCCCACCCACACCCTATGTCCAGCACATCGCCTGCAGTTGGAAATTGCTCGTGGAGACTCAATAGGACCTTTGTGCCGGGGTCTAGCTTGGTGGTAGAGAAGGTGCCGCTAATGCTTAGGGCCTCTATTTCTTTCCCGGCTACTTCAAAGCGGATTGTCCTTTGCCTTTTTTCGACGCTCGGGTCTTCGCTGAAGTAGTGCTGGGTCATTTCACCAACCTATTACAGGCCTAGTGTTAAGCCGTGGAATCTGAGAGCGCCCTGGAGCGAATTCTTCGTCGAGGCGCAGCTGCACCCGCTCAGGAATACGACGGCGATCAGCTAGATCTAGAAGAGCGAGAGTCGCTCAGGCGGGTAATTGGCTTATCGACCGAGCTCGAGGACATCACGGATGTCGAGTATCGACAGCTCAGGATCGAGAAGGTCATCCTCATAGGAGTGTGGTCTCAGGGCAATCTCACCGCAGCCGAGAACTCGCTTCGCGAGCTTTCAGCACTTGCGGAGACCGCCGGGGCAAAAGTTCTTGACGGACTGCTCCAGCGCAGAAACATGCCTGATCCCACCAGCTACCTTGGTAAAGGCAAGGCCGCGGAGCTAAGAGATCTAGCTCGCTCGCTTGGTGCCGATACCGTAATCGCAAATACCGAGCTCGCTCCCTCTCAGCGACGATCGCTTGAGGACATAGTCAAAATCAAGGTCATTGATCGAACCGCAATCATTCTTGACATCTTCGCTCAGCATGCAAAAAGCAAGGAGGGTAAGGCTCAGGTTGAGCTGGCCCAGTTGGAATATTTGCTCCCCAGATTGCGTGGTTGGGGTGACTCGATGTCCAGGCAGGCTGGTGGTCAGGCCGCAGGTGGTGTCGGAATCGGCTCCAGGGGTCCCGGAGAGACGAAGATTGAGCTCGACCGGCGACGCATCAACACCCGCATGGCCAAGCTCAAGCGGGAAATTAAGGGTATGAAGCTTGCTAGGGATACTAAGCGTCAGTCAAGGCAAAAGTCTCGCGTTCCTCAGGTTGCGATCGCCGGCTACACCAACGCAGGCAAGTCCTCTTTGCTGAACAGGCTCACTAAGGCTGGTGTTTTGGTCGAGAACGCTCTTTTCGCGACTTTGGACCCAACCGTGAGAAAGCACTCAACACCTGATGGTCGCGAGTACACAATCTCCGACACGGTTGGCTTTGTCCGAGACTTACCTCACCAACTTGTTGAGGCATTTCGTTCGACCCTCGAAGAGATTGCCGGGGCTGACTTGATAGTCCACGTCGTAGATGCCACAGACCCTGACCCACTCGGTCAGATTTCTACCGTGAGAAGCGTTATTGCGGACTTCGATGCCAGTTCAATTGCAGAGCTTGTGGTCTTCAACAAGGCCGACCTTGTGTCCGATGAGGTTCAGGTGAGGCTCAGGGGCATGGTTCAGGGGGCGTTGCTCGTGTCTGCAAGAACTGGCCAAGGCATAGACGCATTGCAAGAGGCAATCGCCGGCATGCTGCCAAAACCAGATGTTGAGTTTGTTGGGGTAATTCCATACTCCCGAGGAGACCTGGTTTCGAGTATCCACCTGGCCGGGAAGGTCTTAGACACAGAGTATGTCGAGGAGGGCACTTCCCTGAGGGCGCTTGTCCGCGAGGATCTTGCCCACGAGCTCAAAGAGTTTGCTAAACGGTCCTGAGGACCGCGACAACCTTTCCAAGGATGACTGCCTGGTCGCCAAGGATGGGCTCAAAGGCTGAGTTTCTTGGCAAGAGCCAGGTGTGACCATCTCGTTGCTTGAAGGTCTTCACGGTGGCTTCCTCTTCTATCAGGGCTGCCACTACGTCACCGTTCTCTGCAGTCTGCTGCTGCCGGACTACTACCCAGTCGCCATCGCAGATTGCCGCATCGATCATGGACTCACCAACTACCTTCAGCAAGAACAGCTCACCCTGGCCGACCAGCTGCCTGGGGAGAGTAAAGACGTCCTCGACATTCTGCTCTGCTGTGATTGGAATGCCGGCTGCAATTCTTCCCACGAGTGGAACAAGGGCGGAATCAGGACGGATGATCTCTGCCGCTGGTTCCTCGCCTAGTAGGTCGATGGTGCGGGGCCTTCTCGGGTCCCTTGAGATAAAGCCCAGTAGCTCTAACTTGTTGAGCTGATGGGAGACGCTTGCTGTGGAGGAGAGTCCGACAGACTCGCCAATCTCTCGCATGGATGGTGCGTAGTTTCGGGACTGCATTGACTCTCTAATGACATCCAAAATGCGCTGCTGTACTGCAGTTAGTCCGCTCTGATCCATCTCTCCTCCAAAAATGTCGGTGGCCAGTGTTTTGCTTTGTCTATCGAAACTGTATTCGGAATTTGCAGCAAATTCAAACACATTTTCGAAAAAAACCGAAAAAGTAGCAAGAAATGCTTGCAAACCGCAGGATCATTTCTATACTTAGAACAAATGTTCGAAAAAGAAATTCGAGCAAGGAGGTAAGAGCAATGCAGAAACTCAGTGCGTATGAACTGACTGACCCACGACGCTTCGCCCGGGCGATCGTCATTCTCATGCTTGCTGTCGTCCTAAGTGTGGTCGGCATCACAGGCTCTGTTGCCACCGACTCAGAACCCGGCAACCTCACCTACATCACCGTCTCTCAGGGCGATTCACTTTGGTCGCTGGCCGAGGCACACGCCAAGGGTCAGGATCCAAGAGACTGGATCGCAGAGGTTGTAATGACAAATGCACTTCAGAGCTCGGACCTAATTCCTGGGCAACAAATCGCGCTTCCATAGCCTGATGGCTAGCATTTATGGGTGAGCAGTCTCGAAAATCTTCCAATTCGCGATGACCTGCGTGGTCAGGAGCCTTATGGCGCTCCGCAACTCGCTGTTCCAGTTTCTCTGAACGTAAACGAAAACACCCATGGCATACCCGAAGAAGTTGCTCTCACAATTGTGGAGAAGTTGGCCGCGGCAGTAGTTGGTCTAAATCGCTATCCGGATCGCGAATTCTTAGAACTTAGAGAATCACTTGCCAACTTCTTGGGCCACGGGCTCTCCGCTAGGCAGGTTTGGGCGGCCAATGGTTCTAACGAGGTGCTTCAGCAGTTCTTCATAGCCTTTGGGGGACCCGGCAGAAAAGCCCTTAGCTTTGGCCCCACCTACTCGATGTATCCAAACATTGCCCGGATAACCCTGACCGACTACGTTGAGGCCGGGCGACCGGAGGGGTATGAACTAACTCCAGAGTTCGTGGCTGAGGCAATTTCTGAGCACAAACCAGACATCGTTTTGATCTGTGCGCCAAATAACCCAACTGGGACCGCGGTGACACTTGAAACCGTGCGGGCAGCCTATGGGGCTTTCGAGGGGATGCTTCTTGTAGACGAGGCCTACGCCGAGTTTTCGCAGGGACCGAGCTCAATTGAGCTGCTTCCCACCATGGAGCGCCTAGTGGTGTCCAGGACGATGAGTAAGGCCTTCGCCTTTGCTGGGGCGAGGGTTGGCTACATGGCCGCTTCAGAGGCGGTTGTTGACGCGATGAGGATTGTCAGGCTGCCCTATCACCTGTCAGCTCTGACGCAGGCCGCGGCTCTTGCGGCCCTCGAGCACAGCGCCCTTATGCTCGCAAACGTTGAGAAGATTAAGGTCCAGCGAGATCGAATCATTAGCGCTTGCAGGCAGTGGGGGCTCAAACCCTACGACTCCGATGCAAACTTTGTTTTGGTCGCCGGCTTCTCTGACCCCAATGCCGTATTCGAAGATTTGTTGGCTAAGGGGGTTTTAGTCCGAAACGTCGGAATCCCCGGAACCCTCCGGATTACCGCTGGAACAGAGGCCGAAACCACAAAACTTCTTGCTGAGATTGCGCTTTTGCTTGACTAGACTTGGGGTTCAATCCCAAGTTGAAGGTGCTAAAGATGACTCGCATTGCCAAAGTGAGCCGTAAGACCTCTGAGTCTGCGGTTGAGCTTGAGCTGAATCTGGACGGTTCAGGCGTTTCCGAAATCGAGACCACGGTTCCTTTTTTCAACCACCTTCTAACTGCCTTTTCCAAACACTCCCTGATTGACCTGAAGGTCAAGGCAAAGGGCGACACGGATATTGACATCCACCACACGGTCGAAGATGTTGCAATTGTTTTGGGTCAGGCCCTCAAAGAGGCGCTCGGTGACAAGGCTGGTATTTCAAGATACGGGGATGCTGTTGTCCCGCTCGATGAGGCTCTAGCCCAAGCGGTGGTAGATATTTCCGGTAGGCCGTATTTGGTGCACGAAGGAGAACCGGCAGGCTTTGAGTATCACTTGATTGGTGGTCACTTCACCGGTTCCATGGTGCGTCACGTCTTTGAGGCCATCGCCCACAATGCCGGCATAACGCTTCACGTTTCGCTGCTTGGTGGCCGTGATGCCCACCACATCGCAGAGGCCCAGTTCAAGGCTTTTGCCAGGGCGCTAAGGGCTGCGGTTGAGCCTGATCCTCGGGTGCAGGGAGTTCCCTCGACGAAGGGAAGCCTGTGACCAAAAAGGTCACGGTCTTAGATTACGGTTCCGGCAACATCCACTCTGCTGTTCGCGCCCTTGCCGAGGCAGGTGCCGAGGTGTACCTCACCTCTGACCCAAAGGACCTAATTGAGTCTGATGGCATGGTGATCCCCGGTGTGGGTGCTTATGCGGCAGTAATGCGAAAACTCGCAGGGGTTTCTGCGGCCTCAATTGTTGACAAGAGGCTCGCAGCCTCCAGGCCTGTGCTGGGGATCTGTGTTGGGATGCAGGTGATGTTTACTTCAGGGTTGGAGCACGGGGAAGAAACCCCAGGTCTTGGTCAGTGGCCAGGAGAGGTTTCCAAGTTGAAAGCTGAGACTCTTCCTCACATCGGCTGGACAGCAGTTGAGCCAGACGCAGGCTCGGAATTGTTCAAGGGCATTGAGGGTGAGAGGTTTTACTTCGTGCACTCCTACGCTGCAAAAAAGTGGGAGCTTGATGTGCAAGCGCCTTTCATCCCGCCAAAGGTGACTTGGGCAGAACACGGCGAGAGGTTCCTAGCTGCAGTTGAGAATGGGCCACTGAGTGCAACTCAGTTTCACCCAGAGAAGTCTGGTCAGGCTGGCCTGCAGCTTTTGAGAAACTGGACAAAGACCCTCTAGGAGTAGTAGATGCATTTAGAACTGTTACCGGCTGTTGATGTTGCCTCAGGCAAAGCGGTTCGACTAACCCAGGGTGAGGCGGGTAGCGAGGAAGACTTTGGCCACCCGCTCGATGCAGCAATGGATTGGATTAGCGCAGGCGCTGAGTGGATTCACCTGGTTGACCTAGATGCGGCGTTTGGCAGGGGCAGCAACAAAGAGGTAATTGCCGAGGTAATTGCCAACGCTGGGGAGACAAAGATCGAGCTCTCTGGCGGCATCCGCGATTCTCAGTCGCTGGAGGCGGCTCTAGAACTTGGAGCTACAAGGGTGAACCTCGGCACCGCCGCCCTAGAGGATCCCGAGTGGACTGCAGGAGTAATAGCAAATTACGGGGACAAGATTGCGGTTGGGCTCGATGTTCGAGGCACCACCCTCGCTGCTAGAGGCTGGACCAAAGAGGGCGGGGACTTGTTCGAGGTTCTAAAGAGACTGGAAGAGGCCGGCTGTGCTCGTTATGTGGTGACCGATGTGACCAAGGACGGAACCCTGAGGGGTCCGAACCTGGAACTTCTGAAGACGGTTATGGAGAAGACAGCCAAGCCGGTTGTGGCATCGGGCGGTATTTCATCGCTTGAGGACATTGCCAATCTGGCTGCACTTGTTCCCCTGGGTCTTGAGGGCGCCATCCTTGGAAAGTCGCTATACGCCGGTCGCTTCACCTTGGAAGAGGCCCTTGAGGTTGCGGGCAGGGCTTGAGCGACAAATACAGCGACTCAGCAGGCGTTCCATGGGAAGGACGCTCGTTTGAGGAGAACGCCTTCGCAGATGACGACGGTAAGACTCCCAAAGCTCTTGGGGCGGCGCTCGCGGATCATCTCATTGACAAGTCGGCCCTAGTTGCCGCCCTCACTGATTCCAGGCTGCTTATCCCTCTGATTGCCACTCTCGGTGAATCCGAACAGGGGCCACATGGGCAGCTGGTGGACAAGAGTGCGGAGCTTGCAATTGTTGCCGTCGCTACCCCCGATAAGCAGACTGCAATACCTGTTTTTAGTTCGGTTGAGGACATGGCAAAGTGGAAAAGCGATGCCAGGCCGGTGCCAGCATCTTCACAGCGGGTCGCACTGGCCGCTGCAAGTGAGGGGCACTCGAGGATAATTCTGAATCCTGCAACTGACGCCGTTGCACTGAGAACCCCGGCTCTAGAGGCCATAGCGAGGCGCGAACAGTGGTTTCCTCCCCATAAAGACCCCTGGGTTCTCAGCTGGTGTGAAGAGGTGGCCATGAGGCATCCGCTGATTTCGACCATCGACCTCTTTGATGGAGACCCAAAGCTCGATCTTTCGCATGCGGAGTTATTGATTCAGCTGGGCATGCGCCCAAGCGTTAGCCCCGACAAACTCAAGGAGCTGCTGACTTCCTTTACTGATGAGCTTAGGAGTGAGGAGTTCAACCGAAGGGTTGACTCAATTGGCTACCGGCTAGTTGTCGCCTAGCTAACCGGTCCGGTGTATTTCTCGCCTGGGCCTTTACCGGGCTCATCAGGCATTGCTGAGGCCTCGCGAAAGGCGAGCTGAAGAGAACGAAGACCGTCGCGAAGAGGTCTTGCGTGGTGGTCACCGATTTCAGGAGCGGCAGCAGTTACCAGTCCAGCCAAAGCGGTTATCAACTTGCGGGCCTCGTCGAGGTCGGCAGGTGCATCCTCCGCAAGACCCGTCTGCACCGCAGCAGCGCTCATTAGGTGAACCGCTGCGGTATTTATAATTTCGACGGCTGGAACCTCGGCAATATCTCTTGCTGCACCCTCGTCCAATTTGCCTCTTCTCTGTTGGCTTTTACTCTGCTAGAGTATTGCAGGCTCTGGGCTAAGGCTCAGTGAAGAAGTGGATTGCGATCCCACCTGCCAACCGCATAAATAGGTTGTTTGGGTAAGAGAGTTTATTTATTTCTGCATGCCGCATGGCGAGCTAAAACAATTGGCAACGAGGAGCAGTTATTAGCGATCCGCGCATTAATGAGCGTATTCGGGTCTCTGAGGTTCGACTAGTCGGACCAACCGGAGAACAGGTTGGTGTAGTACCAATCGAGCGGGCATTGAAGATGGCACAGGATGCAGACCTAGATCTAGTCGAGGTTTCACCCGGTTCCAACCCACCTGTCTGCAAGGTCATGGACTACGGCAAGTTCAAATACGAAGCGGCTCAGAAAGTGCGAGAGGCTCGCAAGAACCAGGTCAACACAATCTTGAAGACGGTTCGCTTCGGTCTAAAGATCGACGATCACGACTACAACACAAAGGTTGGTCAGGTTCGCAAGTTCCTCAAGGCTGGCGACAAGGTGAAGGTGATGGTTGTCTTCCGAGGCCGCGAGCAGTCCAGGCCCGAAATGGGCGTGAAGCTGCTGCAGCGACTCAGCGAGGAAGTAACCGAGTTCGGAACCGTGGAGTCGACCCCATCAATCGATGGCCGCAACATGGTCATGGTTATTGGGCCACTAAAGAACAAGGCCGAGGCAAGAGCCGAGGCGAAACGAGTTCAAACCAAGGACTCGTCTCAGACGAGCGAAGAAAACTAAGAGGAGAGATTATGCCGAAGATGAAGACCCACTCGGGTGCCAAGAAGCGCTTCCGCTTCACCGGTAGCGGCAAGCTCATGAAGCAGCAGATCAACATGCGTCACAACCTGGAGCACAAGAGCTCCCGCAGGACGCGTCGTCTGAACCAAGACCAGGTGGTATCGCCTGCAGATTTCAAGAAGCTTAAGAAGCAACTAGGCCGCTAGGCGAAGGAGAGTAAGAACATGGCAAGAGTAAAAAACGCCGTCAACTCACACAAAAAGCGTCGAGTTGCACTAGAAAGAGCACACGGTTACCGCGGACAGCGCTCAAGGCTTTACCGCATGGCAAAGCAGCAGTTGCTGCACTCGTTTGTCTATGCATACAACGACCGTCGTAAGCGCAAGGGTGACTTCCGCAGGTTGTGGATCAGCAGAATCAACGCTGCTGCCCGCCTAAACGGCATGACCTACAACCGCCTAATCCAGGGCTTGAACCTGGCGGGTATCGAGGTTGACCGTCGCATCCTGGCCGACATGGCAGTAAACGACCCAGGCGCTTTTGCGACATTGGTTGCAAGCGCTAAGGCAGCACTGCCAAAGGACGTAAACGCTCCAAAGGTTAGCTAGTGGCGCTTGACCCAGGTTCTGCCCGGGTCAAGGAAATTGCGCGACTTTCACAAAAAGATGCCCGGTATGAAACCGGGCTCTTTTTGCTTGAGGGCCCTCAGGGCCTGAAGGAGCTAGCGCAGTATCCCGAACTCGCACAGGAGATATTTGTTACCGAGAGTGCTCAAGAGCGCTACTCGGCTGAGATATCCACGCTTGAAAAGGCCGGCGTCGCTGTGGAACAGGTTTCCATGCGGGTCATGGAAAAGATTGCCGACACCAAAACCCCACAGGGCATTGTCAGTGTTGTTCATCACGTCGACGTTGAGTTTTCGGAGATCCTGGAAACGAGTCCAAAGCTAGTTGTGCTGCTCGATCGCATTCAGGACCCGGGTAATGCCGGCACGATTATCCGCGCGGCAGATGCCGCTGGAGCGGATGCGGTTGTGTTTTCAACCGGGTCCGTTGACCCCTATAACTCAAAGGTGGTTCGCTCGACCGCAGGCAGCTTGCTGAATGTGCCAATTAGTGTCGGGGTCGACATGCAGGAAGCCGTAATCGAGCTGCAGTCCAAGGGTATTCAGGTGCTATCAACCAGTGCCAAGGGTGAGTCCCTGCCGGATCTGCCCAAGGGAACGCTGGCGACTGCCTCGGCGTGGATCTTTGGCAACGAGGCCGGGGGAGTCGGCGCTGAGCTCGCCGCCTTGGCAGATAAGACGGTCTCAATTCCGATCTATGGCTCTGCAGAGTCGCTCAATCTCGCTACTGCGGCTTCTATCTGCCTGTATTTCACTGCGTTCGCTCAGCGGGCCAATCACTAAACTTGTGCAGGTGTCCGAGCTAACCCAATCCGAGGTAACCAAGGCGCTCAAGAGCTCCTTGGATGCGCTGAGCGCGATTGGTACAGCGGAGGAGCTGAGGCAATCTAAGGCCCAGCTGGTAGGGGACGCAGCTCCGCTCACCAAGCTCAATGCGCTAATCAAGTCGCTGCCTGGAGATAAGAAGGCCGAGGCCGGCAAGATGATTGGCGAGGCAAAGGCTGAGCTCATGGCCGCTTTTGAGGCAAAGGCGGCAGAGCTCGAGAAAATAGCCAGGGCGCAGCGTCTTGAGGCTGAAAAGGTCGACATCACGGCCGCTGCCAATTACATCCAGCGCGGAGCTAGGCACCCACTATCGCTTTTGATGGACCAGATCAGTGACGTTTTTGTTGGCATGGGTTGGGAAATCGCCGATGGTCCAGAACTTGAAAACGAGTGGTTCAATTTCGATGCTCTGAACTTCCACCCAGATCACCCGGCCAGGGCCATGCAGGACACCTTCTTTGTTTCTCCTGTTGAGAATCACTTGCTTCTCAGGACTCACACCTCCCCGGTTCAAATCCGCTCGCTTCTGGAGCGGGAGCTTCCGGTTTATGTGCTTTGCCCTGGCAGGGTCTTCCGCACGGACGAACTTGATGCGACTCACACTCCCGTTTTCCACCAGGTTGAAGGCCTAGCCGTAGATAAGGGTCTTACGATGGCCGACCTACGCGGAACGCTGGAGCATTTTGCGCGGGTGATGTTTGGACCCGAGGCCAAGATCAGGCTTCGCCCCAGCTACTTCCCGTTCACTGAACCCAGCGCAGAGCTAGATGTCTGGCATCCAGGAGCAAAGGGCGGACCGAGGTGGGTCGAGTGGGGCGGCTGCGGCATGGTGAACCCCAATGTTCTGCTTGCAGCGGGTATCGACCCAGAGGTCTATTCGGGATTTGCCTTCGGAATGGGCATCGAGAGAACCCTGATGTTTAGAAATGGCGTTTTGGACATGCACGACATGGTCGAGGCCGATGTTAGGTTCTCAAGGCAGTTCGGGCAGGTGATCTAGTGAAGGTCCCGCTTAGTTGGCTCGCTGAATACGTTGAACTTCCCAAGGACGCCACTCCGCACGATGTCATGGAGCAGCTGGTCCGCGTTGGCCTGGAAGAAGAATCCGCTATCGGTGGAGAGATCACCGGACCGGTAGTGGTCGGCAAGGTGCTCGAATTTGTCGAGGAAGAGCAGTCAAATGGCAAGACCATTAGGTGGTGCCAGGTTCAGGTCGGTCCAAAGCCGGAGGATGTCCGAGGCATAGTTTGCGGCGCCAGAAACTTTGAGGTTGGCGACAAGGTAGTTGTAACGCTGCCAGGGGCGGTATTGCCTGGTGGCTTTGAGATCGCTGCCCGAAAGACCTATGGGCACATCTCCGACGGCATGATCGCATCGGCCAAGGAGCTCAGTCTCAGCGATGACCACGACGGAATCCTGCGGCTAGTAACCATGGGACTTGATCCTGAGCTGGGAAGCGATGCGTTGGAGCTGCTAGGTCTCAATGAAGCCGCGGCCGAAGTCAATGTGACTCCCGACAGGGGCTATTGCTTCTCAATCCGCGGAATTGCCAGAGAGTACTCGCACGCAACCAAGGCCAAGTTCACCGACCCAGCATCGCTCGTTACACCTGAGAAGGTCTCCGGCTTTGATCTGAAGGTGGCCGACAGCGCCCCAATTCATGGCACCGCTGGCTGCTCAAACTTCTTGCTGGTGGGGGTTGAAGGAATCGATGCCACCTCGCCCACTCCGTCCTGGATGGCAAATCGACTGAAGCTTGCGGGCATGCGATCAATTTCGATAGCCGTCGACATCACGAACTACGTGATGCTTGAGATGGGCCAGCCCCTTCACGCCTATGACCTCGACAGGCTCACCGGTGGCATTGAGGTTCGCAGGGCCAAAAAAGGCGAGAAGATAACCACCCTTGACGATAGAGAGCGCATCCTGCACGAAGAGGACCTCTTGATCACAGATCAGAGTGGACCTATCGGCATCGCCGGTGTCATGGGAGGCGCGAGCACTGAAGTCAGCGACGCCACAACAAAGATCCTGCTTGAGGCCGCGATCTTTGACCCGATCTCGATCGCGCGTTCGGCACGCAGGCACAAACTGCCATCTGAGGCATCGCGAAGGTTTGAGCGCGGAGTAGACCACAAAGTTTCCGCCTACGCTGCCGCTAAGGCCGCACAGCTGCTGGTTGAGCTCGCCGGCGGCAAGCTCTCAGGACTTGGCGCAGAGCACGTTACCGAGATGGCTGCTGTAAAGATTCCCATGGACGCAAGCTTTCCTTCGGCTCTCGTCGGCTATGAATACGAGGAAAAGGAAGTCGTCGCGGCTCTGGAGATGATTGGCTGCAAGGTCTCAGGCAAGGGGTCTTTAGCGGTTGAGGTTCCTTCTTGGCGGCCAGATCTCAGGCACAAAACTGATCTAGCCGAAGAGGTTGCAAGGCTTGTGGGGTATGACAAGATTCCTGCCACCATTCCAGTCGCACCTCCCGGCAGAGGACTCACCCGCAAGCAGCAGCTGCGGAGAAAAGTTCTCGGCACGCTCGTCGGTGGTGGCTTTGTTGAGGTCCTCAACTACCCGTTCTACTCTCCCGAGCAGAATTCTTGGTTTAGCTCTAGTAAAGCAATAGAACTTGAAAACCCAATTCAGAGCGAGGCGAGACAGCTTCGCAAGGAGCTGTTGCCAGGGCTATTGCAGGCAGCATCAAGAAATGTCTCCCGAGCAAATAACAATCTCGCGATTGTTGAGGAGGGTTCCGCTTTCATGTCTGGCGGAACTGCGGTTACTTCGCTGCCGGTGGGCAATGAGCGACCAAGTGACAAGGTTTTGGCGAGCCTGAACGCCTCGATTCCATCGCAGCCGAGGAAGCTTGCGGGTGTGGTCTTGGGTGACTGGGTTCCGCAGCAGCCAGGTCAAGCCCCCATAGAAGCTGGCTACCAGCAAGCCATCTCTGCTCTGTTTTCTGCCCTAGGCAGCATTGGAGTTGAGGCAGGTCTTAGCCAGGTTGAGGTCATGGGCCTTCACCCTGGCAGGGGGGCAAAGGTTACTGTTTCGGGCAATGAGGTCGGCATTGCCGGTGAGCTACACCCCGACATCGCGGATGAGCTTCACCTTCCAGAGAGGGTAGGGGTCTTCGAGGTTGATCTGAGTGCCATATATGACCTTGCGCCAGAGCTAATTACCGCATCCGAGATAGGCGTTATGCCAGCTGCCACCCAAGATCTTTCGCTGGTTGTCGGGCTCGATGTTTCGGCAGCTGATCTGGTGGAGACAATTGAAGAGGGTGCCGGTGAGCTCCTTGAGAGCATCTCGCTAGTTGATGACTGGCGCTCGGAGACTCTCGGCCAGAAAAAGTCACTCACCTTCTCAATGGTCTTTAGGGCCAAGGACAAGACCCTGACTGCAGCCGAGGCCACCGCTGCCAAAGAGGCAGCTGTTCAGCTGGCCGCAGAGCGGCATGGAGCGGAGCTGCGCGCATGACGATTCAGGTTGCGGTCGCGGGAGCCAGTGGTTACGCAGGCGGGGAGCTGCTTCGGCTCATCTCCGCTCACCCAATGCTCGACCTGGGCAACGTCACGGCTTTTTCAAACGCAGGGGAAACCCTGGGCAAGATTCAGCCGCACCTAGGTGAGTTTGCCGACCGCGTCCTGCTTGAGACTACTGCTGAAAACCTGATGGGCCACGAGGTGGTCTTCTTAGCCCTGCCTCACGGTCAGAGCGGGGCAATTGCAAATCAACTTCCTGAGCACATGCTGGTGATTGATTGCGGAGCGGACTTTAGGCTGCACGACCCCTCCGCATGGCGTGACTATTACGGCAGCGAGCATGCGGGAACCTGGCCCTACGGACTTCCCGAGATGGTCACCGCGGACGGGGGAAAGCTGCGCGGAAGACTGCGTGAGCAGCGCAGGATCGCAGTCCCTGGTTGCAATGTCACGGCGGTCACTCTTGCCTTGGCGCCCGCGGCGACTGCGGATCTGATTCAAGTCGAAGACCTGGTTGCAACCCTCGCGGTTGGCACATCGGGAGCAGGCAGGGCGTCAAAGCCGGACCTACTCGCCACCGAGGTGATGGGATCGGCGAGGGCCTACTCCGTGGCCGGGTCACATCGCCACATCCCTGAGATGCTTCAGAATCTTGCGATTGCATCGGGTAAGCGCGGATCGATTTCCTTCACACCAATCCTGGTTCCGATGACAAGGGGCATCTTTGCCTCCGTGGCTGCAAAGCCGGGCAGCCGATTCTCTATGGAATACATTCGCGAGGTTTATCAGGATGCCTACGGCGATGAAGAGTTTGTGAAAATGTTGGCTCCAGGAGAGGTTCCACAAACCGGAGCTGTACTGGGCTCGAACATGGCTCACGTCGCAATCGAATACGACGAGCGTGCCGGTCGGGTTTTGTTTATGTGTGCAATTGACAATCTGGTTAAGGGCACCGCTGGTGCTGCGATTCAGAGCATGAACATAGCGCTGGGACTCACCGAGCAGACTGGGTTGACAACCGTTGGGGTAGCTCCTTGAGTGTCAGCTTTCCAGAAGGTTTCATGGCAGCGGGAGTTGCATCAGGGCTGAAGGCAAGTGGCAACAAAGACCTAGCGCTAGTTGTCAATGACGGTCCCAAGCACGCTGCGGCAGCTGTCTTTACCTCGAACCGCTGCAAGGCGAACCCAATTCTTTGGTCTCAAGAGGTGATCAAGTCAGGTCTTGCCCGGGCAATCATTCTCAACTCCGGCGGCGCGAATTGCTATACCGGACCCCAGGGGTTTCAAACTACTCATGCCACCGCCGAGAAGGTTGGGGAGCTCCTAGGTGTCGGAGCGGCAGAAATTCTAGTTTGCTCCACTGGACTTATCGGGGAGCAGCTCGACAGAGACAAGCTCTTGTCCGGAGCGCAAGAGGCTTTTTCGACTCTCGCTTCTGGTGGTGGGGCTAGCGCGGCCGAGGCAATCATTACCACCGACACCGTTCCGAAGCTTGCCACTCGGCAGGGCTCAGGGTATCGACTTGGCGGCATGGCAAAGGGTGCTGGCATGCTCGCCCCTGCGCTAGCGACCATGCTCGTTGTGATCACCACCGATGCTGATCTTGAGCCCCAAGAACTAGATACCGCGCTGCGGGAGGCTACGCGCCTCAGTTTTGATCGGTTGGACTCGGATGGTGCGATGTCGACCAATGATCAGGTAACGCTAATGGCCTCTGGTGCATCAGGAGTGAAGCCTGAGCCAATCGAGTTTCAAGAGCTATTGACACAGCTATGTCAGGAGCTGGCACTCAAGCTTCTCGACGATGCCGAGGGTGCAAGTCACAACATCCACATCAAAGTTCAAGGCGCGGCCAGCGAGTCCGATGCTCTTGAGGTTGGCCGGGCTATTGCACGGAACAACCTGTTTAAAACGGCAATCTTTGGAAACGATCCAAATTGGGGCAGGATACTTGCGGCCATTGGCACCACCTCGGCGGCCTTTGATCCCTACAACATTAATGTCTCCATGAATTCGGTGTTGATCTCTGCCAAGGGAATGCCTGCCGCAGACCGCTCCGAGGTAGACCTCAGCGGCAGAGAGGTCGTAATCGAGATTGACCTTCACTCTGGAGACCAAGCGGCTACCGTTGTCACCAACGACCTGACCCATGCCTACGTCGAAGAGAACAGTGCATACTCAAGCTAATGAAGCCACAGCAATCCGATAATGCCCTAGCCAAGATCAAGGCAGAGACCCTGATCGAGTCGCTGGACTGGCTCAAGGACTTTCACGGCCGCATCGTTGTCATCAAATTCGGCGGTAATGCGATGGTTGATGAAGAGCTGCAGAAGGCCTTCGCTCAGGACATGGCCTATCTGAGGTTTGTTGGCATCAAGCCAGTTGTGGTTCACGGGGGCGGTCCTCAAATCACCGCCAGGCTTGCAGAGCAGGGCATCGAGAGTGAGTTTCGAGGGGGCCTTCGCTATACCGATGAGAAGACCATTGAGGTCGTTCGCGATGTCCTGAAGAATCAGATTGGGGCAAAGCTTGCGGGGCTAATTAGCGATAGTGGCGCTGGGGCAAAGGTACTTTCAGGCGAAGACGATGACCTGTTTCGTGCCGTGAAGGTGAAGGGGAAGACCCCTGACGGAGAGGTTGATCTCGGGCTGGTTGGGGAAGTTAGAAGCGTGAATCCCCGAAGCGTCATTCAGGCAATTGAGCGCGGAGATGTCCCGGTAATTTCGACGGTTGCCCCCACAACCCAAGGAGAACTTCTCAACGTAAATGCTGACCTGGCCGCGGCCTCATTGGCGGTTGCGCTAGGCGCCGAGAAGTTGATGGTGCTCACCGACGTGGCAGGTCTCTATGCGGACTGGCCAAATCGCGACTCGCTGGTTTCGGAGATAACCGCGAATGAACTTAGGGAACTTATGCCCTCTTTGGAGTCTGGGATGATTCCAAAGATGCAGGCCTGTCTGGACGCAGTAGATGGTGGTGTGCCAAAGGCCCACATAATTGACGGACGGGAGCCGCACAGCATCTTGCTTGAGATTTTTACGGCTTCAGGTGTTGGCACGCAGGTTACGAGGTAGAGATGACAAGACACTTTCTCAAAGACGACGACCTAACTCCTTTGGAGCAAGAGGCCATAATTGAGCGCGCCATCAAGCTCAAGGCCGACAGGTTTGCAGAGCGACCTTTTGCTGGCCCTCAGACCGTTGCTGTCATTTTTGACAAGACCTCCACGAGAACCCGAGTTTCTTTTGCGGTCGGTATCGCTGACCTTGGGGGAGTGCCGCTGATACTCGACACCGGTGTTTCCCAGCTGGGAAAGAAGGAGTCGGTTGCCGACACCGCCAAGGTACTGGAGCGTCAGGTGGCGCAGATCGTTTGGCGCACCTATGCCCAAAGCGGTCTTGAGGAGATGGCGGCAAATTCATCAGTGCCGGTTATCAATGCCCTAAGTGATTCGTGGCATCCGTGCCAGCTCTTGGCCGATCTCATGACAATTCGTGAGCAGTTCGGAAAGACAAAGGGTCTGAAGCTTGCCTATGTGGGCGATGCCGCGAACAACATGGCTAACAGCTACCTCGTTGCCTGCGCGCTTGCCGGCATGAGCGTGTCGGTGGCAGCGCCCGAAGGCTACCTGCCAGACGAGAGCGTCGTCTCGCGCGCAAGGGAGATTGCGGCGATGTTGGGCGGAGTGATTGAGGTGACCACCGACCCGACTGAGGCAGTGGTTGATGCAAATGTCATTGCTACCGACACCTGGATCTCGATGGGCATGGAGGAAGAGGCCGAAAGGCGCAAAGCGGACTTCGCAGGATTTAGCGTTGATCAAAAGCTGATGGACCTGGCTTCATCCGATGCTGTGTTCCTGCACTGCCTACCTGCCTACAGGGGGTTTGAGGTTAGTGCCGAGGTAATAGACGGTCCGCGTTCGCTTGTTTGGCAGGAGGCGGAGAATCGCCTCCACGCCCAGAAGGCCCTAATGGCCTGGCTGGCGGAGCAAAACTAGACTTAGACAAACTCGGGTAAGGAATCATGGCACAAAGTAGCGATGCCCTTTGGGGCGGCAGGTTCTCAGGAGCCACCGCGGACGCCATGGCTGCCCTGAGTAAGTCCACCCACTTCGATTGGCGGCTTGCCAAGTACGACCTGAGGGGGACAGCCGCCCACGTTAAAGCCCTGAATGCCGCAGGGTATCTAAATGACGATGAGCTTGGGGTCATCCAGAAGGCCATCAAAGAGCTCACAAAGCGCGTCGAGGGTGGCAGCTTCAAGCCAAAGCCCGAAGAGGAAGACGTTCACGCCGCTTTAGAGCGTGGCCTGATCGAGATAGCTGGCAGCGATGTCGGAGGCAAGGTCCGCACCGGCCGCAGTCGCAATGATCAGATTGCGACGTTGATCCGTATGTTTATGTCCGATGCGGCCGATGCTCTTGAGGAGCAGATCCTTGGCTATATCGAGGCGCTGAGCGGTAAGGCGGAGGAATACATGGGTGCCGCAATGGCCGGCAGAACTCACTTCCAGCACGCCCAGCCGGTTTTGCTCTCGCACCATCTTGCAGCCCATGCCTGGCCCCAGGTAAGAAACCTCCAGCGGCTCGAGGACTTTAGGAAGCGGCTCAACAAGTCGCCCTACGGATCAGCTGCACTTGCTGGCAATACCCTTGGGCTTGACTCGGGGGCCATTGCCGAGGAGCTCGGCTTTGCCGCTACCACCGAGAATTCGATGGATGCGACCTCGGCTAGAGATTTGGTTGCTGAGTTCACCTTCATAATGTCCCTCGTCGCAATCGACCTATCAAGGCTCAGCGAGGAGGTCATTGCTTGGGCAACCGTGGAGTTTGGCTATGTCCAACTGGACGATGGTTTTGCAACGGGGTCGTCGATAATGCCGCAGAAGAAGAACCCGGACATAGCGGAGCTTGCAAGGGGAAAGACCGGAAGGATCATCGGCAACCTAGCTGGGCTTCTGGCCACCCTCAAGGCGTTGCCGCTTTCCTATAATCGCGACCTCCAGGAGGACAAGGAGCCAATGTTTGACTCCTTCGACCAGTTGATGCTCGTGATGCCTGCGATGACGGGCATGATTTCCACCCTCACTTTCAACAAGAGCCGGATGGAAGACATGGCATCGGCCGGATTCTCTCTTGCTACTGACATCGCGGAGTGGCTGGTTCGCCAGGGCGTGACCTTCCGCGAGGCCCACGAGATATCCGGCAAGCTGGTTAGTTTTTGTGAGGAGAATGGCCTCGAACTTCATGAGCCCAGCGATGAACAGTACCGAGAGGTTTCGATTCATCTCAAGCCCGAGGTTCGCAAGGTATTGAGCATATCGAGCGCAATTGAGGGTAGAAACGGTGCCGGCGGCACCTCGTCGAAGCAGGTAATCGAGCAGCTGGTGCAGCTCAGGAAGCTCGTTGGAAAGGCCAAGAAGTAATGGCTACTAAGGAGACCCTCAACACCCAATCCAACGATCCGAGTTTTTCTCACATTCTCGACGAGCTTCAGTGGCGAGGCTTGGTGGCGCTTTCGACCGACGAGAAGGAGCTCAGGGCGGCTCTGAGAAAGCCGATCACTTTTTACTGCGGTTTTGACCCGACAGCGCCAAGCCTGCACCTAGGAAATCTGGTTCAGCTACTCACAATGCGAAGGCTGCAGCTTGCCGGGCACAACCCCCTCGCGTTGGTTGGCGGCGCTACCGGTTTGGTGGGGGACCCCAAGCCAAATTCTGAGCGGACTCTCAACGATCGCGAGACAGTTGCAGCCTGGGTTGAGAAGCTCGCAGAACAAAACCGCAGATTCTTAGATTTTGACGGCAAGAACGCAGCTCAGATGGTGAACAACCTGGACTGGACAAGCGAATACAGTGCGATTGACTTCCTGAGAGAGATTGGCAAGCACTACCGGGTTGGCAAGATGATCTCAAAGGATGCGGTTTCTGCCAGGCTCAATTCCGACGCCGGCATCAGCTACACAGAGTTTTCCTACCAAATCATGCAGGGACTTGACTTCCTGGAGCTCTATAGGCGCTATGGCTGCGTGATGCAGACCGGTGGCAGCGATCAGTGGGGCAACCTAACCTCCGGCACGGACCTCATCCACAAGGTTGAGGGTAAGAGTGTGCATTTGATAGCGACTCCGCTGATAACCAATGCCGATGGTAAGAAGTTTGGAAAGAGTGAGGGCAACGCGATCTGGCTTGATAGCGAGCTCACTAGCCCCTATGCGATGTATCAGTTCTGGCTCAACACCGACGATGCAGATGTTATTGACAGACTAAAGGTCTTTACCTTCCTCACCAGAGACGAGATAGCCGAATACGAGAAGAGCGTTGCCGAGGAGCCATTCAAGCGTGAGGCGCAGCGCAGGCTCGCACTTGAGGTAACAGAGTTGGTGCACTCAAAACTTGAGGCCGAGAGCGCTAGGGACGCGTCCCTGGCGCTGTTTGGAAGCGGGGATTTGGCAAGCCTGGATGAGAAGACCCTCAGTTCGGCGCTCGCAGAACTACCCAGTGCAAAGCTGCCTAGGGGAGCAAAGATCATTGAGGCTTTGGTAGCGACAGGGCTTGTGGAGTCTAACTCGGAGGCAAGAAGAGCCATTGAGCAGGGCGCGGTGAGCGTAAACAAGGTAAAAATTGCCTCTGAGGACGAGGCTCTAGAGCCGCTTGCGAGCATGTCACTGGCCGTTATTTCAAAGGGAAAGAAGAACCTCGCTGGCGTTTTCTTTTCTGGCTGACACGCCCGAAAAAGTTTTATTTGACACGTTTACCAAAACGTAACTAAGCTTTTGCAAGTTGTCCATAGCCGTAGAGACTCGTGGAGATTCTCGGCTCAAGCACAACAAGTTCTAGTCCCTTCGATATTGGCCCTTGTGGCCGGTGTTTCTAGTGTCTAGGATTTAGGTCCGCAGATAGCTTTTCTGCCCCGAAATCTCAGGGAAACCAGAGATTGCGGAAAGGTCAAGAAATCTGTAGGCTTGTGAAGTTGCTCTGGATAGGACTCGAAAGGGAAATTTCAGAAGCATCCGATCTTTGAGAACTCAACAGCGTGCACAATGTCGATGCCAAAAACCTCGGCAGAAACTTACGTTTCTGCAGAGATTCCTTTTGGATAAAACAGAATTGTCAGCAAGACAGTTCATTAGCCAAATCAAATTGTTCACCTCAGCTTGCTGGGGTGTTCGTAAAGCTTGACCTTATTTGAGGTCAAACAAATCTTTACGGAGAGTTTGATCCTGGCTCAGGACGAACGCTGGCGGCGTGCTTAACACATGCAAGTCGAACGATGAAGCTGGAGCTTGCTCCGGTGGATTAGTGGCGAACGGGTGAGTAACACGTGAGAAATCTGCCCCTGACTCTGGGATAACTGCGGGAAACTGTAGCTAATACCGGATACTTTCCCTGGTGGGCATCCACTGGGGAAGAAAGAATTTCGGTCAGGGAGGATCTCGCGGCCTATCAGCTAGTTGGTGAGGTAACGGCTCACCAAGGCGACGACGGGTAACCGGCCTGAGAGGGTGACCGGTCACACTGGGACTGAGACACGGCCCAGACTCCTACGGGAGGCAGCAGTGGGGAATATTGCACAATGGGCGCAAGCCTGATGCAGCAACGCCGCGTGAGGGATGAAGGCCTTCGGGTTGTAAACCTCTTTTAGCAGGGAAGAAGCGAAAGTGACGGTACCTGCAGAAAAAGCACCGGCTAACTACGTGCCAGCAGCCGCGGTAATACGTAGGGTGCAAGCGTTGTCCGGAATTATTGGGCGTAAAGAGCTCGTAGGCGGTTTGTCGCGTCTGCTGTGAAAATCCGAGGCTCAACCTCGGACCTGCAGTGGGTACGGGCAAACTAGAGTGCGGTAGGGGAGATTGGAATTCCTGGTGTAGCGGTGGAATGCGCAGATATCAGGAGGAACACCAATGGCGAAGGCAGATCTCTGGGCCGTAACTGACGCTGAGGAGCGAAAGCGTGGGGAGCGAACAGGATTAGATACCCTGGTAGTCCACGCCGTAAACGGTGGGAACTAGATGTGGGGTCCGTTCCACGGATTCCGTGTCGCAGCTAACGCATTAAGTTCCCCGCCTGGGGAGTACGGCCGCAAGGCTAAAACTCAAAGGAATTGACGGGGGCCCGCACAAGCGGCGGAGCATGCGGATTAATTCGATGCAACGCGAAGAACCTTACCAAGGCTTGACATATAGAGGAAAAGTGTAGAAATACACTCCCCGCAAGGTCTCTATACAGGTGGTGCATGGTTGTCGTCAGCTCGTGTCGTGAGATGTTGGGTTAAGTCCCGCAACGAGCGCAACCCTCGTCCTATGTTGCCAGCACGTAATGGTGGGAACTCATGGGATACTGCCGGGGTCAACTCGGAGGAAGGTGGGGATGACGTCAAATCATCATGCCCCTTATGTCTTGGGCTTCACGCATGCTACAATGGCCGGTACAGAGGGCTGCAATACCGCAAGGTGGAGCGAATCCCAAAAAGCCGGTCTCAGTTCGGATTGAGGTCTGCAACTCGACCTCATGAAGTCGGAGTCGCTAGTAATCGTAGATCAGCAACGCTACGGTGAATACGTTCCCGGGCCTTGTACACACCGCCCGTCAAGTCACGAAAGTCGATAACACCCGAAGCCGGTGGCCTAACCGCAAGGAGGGAGCCGTCGAAGGTGGGATTGGTGATTGGGACTAAGTCGTAACAAGGTAGCCGTACCGGAAGGTGCGGCTGGATCACCTCCTTTCTAAGGAGCATCTCGAGAGGCTCGCGCCTCTCATAGAGAGCCAGACGTAAGGCACACGTCCTTACCTGGTTAGCTCATGGGTGGAACATCACATTGGATTTGTAATCAAGACCATTTCACAAGTACGCCCCCCGGGGTTGGAACGGATTTGGACAAGAGAATTGATCAGCACGCTGTTGGGTCCTCGGGGATCGGAAGATAACCGAGGGCCATAAAGGTTTAGAAAAGCCTTTAGGGTCTTTTGGCTCTTTGTAACCGGGAAACCGGGTGCACTGAGACCGCCCGTAATTTGAGAACTACATAGTGGACGCAAAGCATCTGACCTGGATTTATCCAGGTCAAACAAAATAGTGTGTCAAGTTTCAAAGAGCACACGGTGGATGCCTTGGCAATAGGAGCCGAAGAAGGACGTAGCAATCTGCGATAAGCCTCGGGGAGCCGATAAGCGGGCCCTGATCCGAGGATTTCCGAATGGGGAAACCCAGCCAGACTCGATCTGGTTACTCCTGCCTGAATGTATAGGGCAGGTAGAGGGAACGTGGGGAAGTGAAACATCTCAGTACCCACAGGAAGAGAAAACAACAGTGATTCCGTTAGTAGTGGCGAGCGAACGCGGAAGAGGCTAAACCAATCATGTGTGATAGCCGGCAGGCGTTGCATGTTTGGGGTTGTGGGACTTTTCAGCAGTTCTGCCGATCTGCAAGAGTAGGTATGTTGTGTAGACGAATGATCTTGAACGATCAGTCATAGAGGGTGCGAACCCCGTAGTCGAAACGCTGCAGCCGCTCGAGAAGTATCCCAAGTAGTACGGAACCCGTGAAATTCTGTGCGAATCTGCGAGGACCACCTCGTAAGCCTAAATACTACCTATTGACCGATAGCGGACAAGTACCGTGAGGGAAAGGTGAAAAGTACCCCGGGAGGGGAGTGAAATAGTACCTGAAACCGTGTGCTTACAAACCGTTGGAGCCAGCTTGTTCTGGTGACAGCGTGCCTTTTGAAGAATGATCCTGAGAGTTAGCGATCTGTGGCGAGCTTAACCCGAGAGGGGTAGGCGTAGCGAAAGCGAGTCTGAATAGGGCGATTCAGTCGCAGGTCCTAGACCCGAAGCGAGGTGATCTATCCATGGCCAGGTTGAAGCGACGGTAAGACGTCGTGGAGGACCGAACCCACTTCAGTTGAAAATGGAGGGGATGAGCTGTGGATAGGGGTGAAAGGCCAATCAAACCTCGTGATAGCTGGTTCTCTCCGAAATGCATTTAGGTGCAGCGTCTTGTGTTTCTCTCTGGAGGTAGAGCTACTGGATGGCCGATGGGCCCTAAAAGGTTACTGACGTCAGCCAAACTCCGAATGCCAGAGAGTGAGAACAAGGCAGTGAGACTGCGGGGGATAAGCTTCGTAGTCGAAAGGGAAACAGCCCAGACCACCAACTAAGGACCCCAAGCGTTTGCTAAGTGGAAAAGGATGTGGAGTTGCACAGACAACCAGGATGTTGGCTTAGAAGCAGCCACCATTAAAAGAGTGCGTAATAGCTCACTGGTCAAGTGATTCCGCGCCGACAATATAACGGGGCTCAAGCAGACCTCCGAAGTTGTGGCATTTGTACATTGCCCGGCCGTAAGGTCCAGGCGTACAGATGGGTAGGAGAGCGTCGTGTGGCGAGCGAAGCGGCGGTGTGAACCAGCCGTGGATGCCACACGAGTGAGAATTCAGGAATGAGTAGCGAAATGCGGGTGAGAAACCCGCACTCCGAAAGACTAAGGGTTCCAGGGCCAGGCTAATCCGCCCTGGGTAAGTCGGGACCTAAGACGAGGCCGACAGGCGTAGTCGATGGACAACGGGTTGATATTCCCGTACCGGCGAAGAACCGACCAAACTAACCCAATAATGCTAAGTGCGCGAATTCCAGTCTGAAGCCTTCGGGTGGTGGATTGGAGCTAGTTCACGACCCTAAATTGGTGCGGTTAACGTATTAACAGGTGTGACGCAGGAAGGTAGCCTCCGCGGGGCGATGGTTGTCCCCGTTTAAGGATGTAGGGCGAGAGATAGGCAAATCCGTCTCTCACATAGCCTGAGATCTGATGATGAGTCCTTACGGACGAAGTGGGTGATCCTAAGCTGCCAAGAAAAGCATCGACGTGAGGTTCAAGCTGCCCGTACCCCAAACCGACTCAGGTAGTCAGGTAGAGAATACTAAGGAGATCGAGAGAATCGTGGTTAAGGAACTCGGCAAAATGGCCCCGTAACTTCGGGAGAAGGGGCGCCTGAGGCGTGTATGGATTTACTCCAAAAGCGCTGTATGGCCGCAGAGACCAGTGAGTAGCGACTGTTTATCAAAAACACAGGTCCGTGCGAAGTCGCAAGACGATGTATACGGACTGACGCCTGCCCGGTGCTGGAAGGTTAAGAGGACGGGTTAGCAATTTATTGCAAAGCTCGGAATTTAAGCCCCAGTAAACGGCGGTGGTAACTATAACCATCCTAAGGTAGCGAAATTCCTTGTCGGGTAAGTTCCGACCTGCACGAATGGCGTAACGACTTCTCAACTGTCTCAACCACGAACTCGGCGAAATTGCACTATGAGTGAAGATGCTCATTACGCGCAGAAGGACGAAAAGACCCCGTGACCTTTACTATAGCTTGGTATTGGTGTTCGGTGCTGCTTGTGTAGGATAGGTGGGAGACTATGAAGCGAGGACGCCAGTTCTCGTGGAGTCATTGTTGAAATACCACTCTTGTAGCCCTGGATATCTAACCACGAACCGTAATCCGGTTCTGGAACAGTGCCTGGTGGGTAGTTTAACTGGGGCGGTTGCCTCCTAAAAAGTAACGGAGGCGCCCAAAGGTTCCCTCAGCCTGGTTGGTAATCAGGTGTCGAGTGTAAGTGCACAAGGGAGCTTGACTGTGAGACTGACAAGTCGAGCAGGGACGAAAGTCGGGACTAGTGATCCGGCAGTGGCTTGTGGAAGCGCTGTCGCTCAACGGATAAAAGGTACCTCGGGGATAACAGGCTTATCTTGCCCAAGAGTCCATATCGACGGCAAGGTTTGGCACCTCGATGTCGGCTCGTCGCATCCTGGGGCTGTAGTCGGTCCCAAGGGTTGGGCTGTTCGCCCATTAAAGCGGCACGCGAGCTGGGTTCAGAACGTCGTGAGACAGTTCGGTCTCTATCCTCTGCGCGCGTAGGAAATTTGAGAAGACCTGACCCTAGTACGAGAGGACCGGGTTGGACAAACCTCTGGTGTGTCAGTTGTCCTGCCAAGGGCACCGCTGATTAGCTACGTTTGGGAGGGATAACCGCTGAAAGCATCTAAGCGGGAAGCCTGCTTCAAGATGAGATTTCCATGACTTTATGTCGAGAGGGCCGCAGCTAGATTACTGCGTTGATAGGCGGGATGTGGAAGTGCTGAAAGGCATGGAGCTGACCCGTACTAATAGCCCGATAACTTGATAAATCACTATTTTTTCTGCAATGCGTCCACTGTGTGGTTCTCGAGTTACGGTCGAGAACCGAAGACAAAGATCTTCGAAAGACTAAAAAACTCAATAGTGTTTCGGCGGCCATAGCGAGAGGGAAACGCCCGGTCTCATTCCGAACCCGGAAGCTAAGACTCTCAGCGCCGATGGTACTGCAAGGGGGACCTTGTGGGAGAGTAGGACACCGCCGGACTTACTTTAGAAATGGCCACCCGAGAGGGTGGCCTTTTCTATTTAATAACTGGAGAATCATGGATAAACCAAGAGGCCAAAGGCCCGAGCGCAAGGGCAGATCTGGCGAACCCTCCAGAGGCTTCAAGGGCAAGGGAAAACCTCGCCCAGGTGGCGATCGGCCAGGTAGAGACGGTAGGCCTAGGAGCTCGGCCCCAAGGCGAGATGACCGCGAAAAGCGCGAGGATACTCGGCCGAAGTTTGACTTTCCGCTGATTCCAGACGAAATCCTCGCCGAGGACCTTCACATTTCCGTTAGAGCCCAGCTCAAGACCCTTAGCGATGAGAACCAGGAGATGGTCGCTCGTCACCTGCTAATGGTTTCGATGCTTGTTGAGACAGATCCAGAACTTGCGCATAGGCACGCTCTTGCGGCAAGTAAGAAGGCCGGAAGAATTGCGGTTGTTCGCGAGACCCTGGGGGTCACCGCCTACACAACCGGAGACTATGCACTGGCGCTGCGCGAGCTCCTCACTCACAGAAGGATCTCCGGCTCCAATGACCAACTCCCGCTAATTGTCGACTCCGAGCGGGGTCTTGGAAGACCAGTCAGGGCCATCGAAGCTGCCAGCGGCATCGACCGCTCAAAGCTTGAGGTTGGGGTCAGGATCAACCTCGCAATTGCCCTTAGCGGAGCAAGGCTTGATCTTGGTCAAACTCAGCAGGCTCTGCAGGAACTTGAGATCAAGGAGCTCAGCCCAAACACCGTGTTTGAGCAATCTCCGCTTTTGTTCCGCTCCTACGCCGAGCTGCTTAGGGAGCTTGGTAAGGACCCGGGGGACTGGGATCGCTGGGCAGACATGGCAGACAAGGCCTTGGCCGAAGTTGATGGTGAGGTTGTTGACCTGATCGAAGAGCTAAGCATTCCCGAGAAGAAGCCTCACAGAAAGCCAGGGGGCAAGCCTGAGAGAAGGCCAGAGGGAAGGCCCGCAAGAAGGCCGGGCGATGCTGCTAGATAGTTTTGACTCTCTGCTACTTGATCTAGACGGTGTTGTCTACAGAGGCAAGCAGGCAATACCCGGAGCTGTCGAAGCCATAAATCGGGCTCAAGCTGAGGGCAAGAAGATTGGCTACATCACCAACAATGCCTCTCGAACACCTGAGCAGATAGCTCAACAGCTCAGAGGCTTTGGCCTAAAGGTAGAGGGTGAAGAGATCATTGGTTCTGCCAGGGCGGCGGCCAAGATTCTGGCCCAGCGCATCCCACCAAGTTCCAAAGTTCTTGTAGTGGGTGGGGAGGGGCTTAGGTCAGAAGTTTCCGCACTCGGGTTCGAGTTGGTGGAGTCGGCAAGTGAATCTCCAGTTGCGGTTATTCAGGGCTTTAGCCCGAGTGTCGGGTGGGAGCATCTAGCCCAGGCAGCTTTCGCAATTCAGGCTGGCGCCATTTGGATTGCAACTAACCAGGACTGGACCATCCCACTTGAGGCTGGCATAGCACCCGGTAATGGCACCTTGGTGGGTGCCGTCCACACTGCCGTCGGCCAACTTCCGGACTTTGCCGGCAAACCGTTCAGACCAATTTTTGATTCAGCCCTCGAGCAGCTCGATATTCAGTCACCGCTTGTTATCGGAGACCGATTAGATACCGACATCAAGGGGGCAATTGGTGCGGGTCTGCAGTCGGCCTGTGTTCTAACCGGTATTGCCACTAAAAAAGAGCTTCTGGGTGCTAAAAGCGATGAGCGTCCCGGCTACATCCTCCAGGATCTCAGTGAATTATTCCTAGACTACCCAGAGCTCAAAACCACTAGGCGCGGGGTTAGCTGCCGGGGCAGCGAGGTGGAGCTACTTGGAGACAAGATCGTCTGCAGTTCTCAAAACCCTAAGGAATTGGACTCCCTTCGCGCGGCCGCAAGCCTAATCTGGACAAGTGGCAGGCCAATATATGGTCTGCAGGTAGAGCAAGAATTGATGGGCTAGGTAATAGGTGGACCAGGACTTAGAGGCTCGAATACTAGAGATTGAAAAGATGGAACCAGAGGCTCAAATCGAGGCACTGAAAAAGCTCGTGGCCGAGCTCGAGGAGCTGCTAGGTAGTTGAGGCTTGATGTAGCGCTCACGAACCGCGGGCTAAGTAGAAGCCGCAACCAAGCCGCAAGGCTTATTCAGCAGGGTTCAGTCACTGTCAACGGCGAAACCCAAACCAAGCCATCGCACCTAGTCACCGAGAGCGATTCGATAGATACCCATGTTGTCCTCGCGGTCTCGAGGGCGGGCGGGAAGTTGTCCTTTGCTCTCGAGGAGTTTGGCATCACCCCAAGCGGGGTGTGCCTCGACATTGGGGCTAGCACCGGTGGTTTCACCGAGGTGCTCTTGGGGGCAGGCGCCGAGAAGGTCATTGCCATAGATGTTGGGCACGATCAACTCTCACCTGAGCTGCAACTAGACCCCAGGGTAGTGAACGTTGAAGGCACCAACGTCAGAGAGCTGACCTTGAGTCAGCTAAAGAAAATAACGCCGGTTAGACCCAGTCTGGTCGTGGTGGATCTGAGCTTTATCTCGCTGACGGTTGTTGCCAAGAAGCTACTTGAGCTTGCACAGGGAGCCGAGCTCGTAGTTTTGATAAAACCGCAGTTTGAATTGAGCAAGGAGAAACTCAGGGCAGGTGTGGTGAGGGTCGATAGCGATAGAGAAGCTGCAAGAGACAAAGTCTTGGCTGTATTCAGCGACTTAGGAGCTGAGGTGGCAGGGGTTTGTGTCTCTCCGGTTGTGGGGACCAAGGGCAACACTGAGTTCCTAGCTCATTTGCGGTAGGTAAGTCTGTCAAAGCTGTATTGGCTGTTGAAAAGTCCACGCGAGGACTGAACGCAGTAGCCTTTTGGTTATAGGAGTTATGGGCATGCAAAGAGTATTGATAGTCATCAGTCACGCTGACGATGCCGCTGCCCAGGAGGCGACAAACGCCTGTAAGCACCTGGCACAACGAGGCATTGCGTGTGTGTTTGATAAGGATGACCTCGATCACTTCGCCGCTCTCGGTGTTTCCCAGCCGGAGGGCTCAAAGACCTACTCAGGCGAAGATCTTGATCTGGTTATGGTCCTTGGCGGCGATGGCAGCATTTTGCGGGCAGCGGAGATTGTCAATGACAACCCAGCACCAATACTCGGCATCAACCTAGGTCACGTTGGCTTTATGACTGAGGCTGAGCGCTCTGAGATACCTGCCGTTTTGGACGCAGTGGCAGCGGGCAATTTTTCCACAAGCGAGCGCACCACTCTTGAAGTTAAGGTGTGGCAAGAGGGCAAAGAGGTCTTCTCCAGTTGGGCAATCAATGAGGTTGCCGTGGAGAAGAGTGCTCGCGAGCGAATGCTCGAGGTCGTGCTTGAGATCGACGCAAGGCCAGTGTCGAGCTTTGGTTGCGATGGAGTTCTAGTCAGCACACCGACCGGTTCCACGGCCTACGCATTCAGTGCCGGGGGACCTGTGGTCTGGCCGAATGTGGAGGCATTTGTTGTGGTGCCGCTCAGCGCGCACGCTCTATTTGCACGTCCACTTGTTATTGATCCAGAATCAACCGTTGCGGTCGAGGTCCTCAGGAGGTCTCCCGGTAGCGGGGTGCTGTGGTGTGATGGCCGCAGGACCTTTGACCTAGGTCCCGGTGCCCGCATCGAGGTTGCCAAGCGTCCTGTTCCGGTAAAGATGGTGGTTCTCGATAATGCTCCATTTGCCGACAGACTCGTAAGAAAATTCTCACTTCCGGTATCAGGGTGGCGAGGTCCGGAGGCTGAGGCTTGATTGAGTCACTCTCGATTCGCTCAATTGGCGTTATCAGCTCCGCAAACCTGGAGCTTGCCCCAGGCTTCACCGCACTCACGGGAGAAACTGGTGCGGGTAAGACCATGGTCCTAACAGCTCTCGGGCTCCTGCTTGGTGAGCGCGCCGACTCGACAAGTGTTCGAACGGGCGAGAAGCAACTCTTTGTTGAGGGTCGGATTCGCTCTGCGAACTCAGATCTTCTTGGGCGCCTTGAGGAACTTGGTGCTGATGTTACAAGTGGCGAGGTCATAATCAATCGGTCGGTGAGTTCAGATGGCAGATCTCGTGCCGCGATTGGCGGTGCCTCGGTACCGATTTCGACTCTCAATGACATCTCAGAGGAGCTCGTCACTGTCCACGGACAGTCCGATCAGCTCCGACTGCGCTCGAGCTCCAGGCAGCGCGAGGCTCTGGATCAATTCGGATCCGATGAAATCTCAGGTGCTAAGAACGCCTATGCACAATTGTTTGGTCAATACCGCGAGCTTGAGCAGCGCCTAGAACGGATGCGAGGTTCTAGCGAGGCAGACGCCATAAGGATTCAAAGGCTAAGGGAGCAAATAGCCGACATCGAAAAGGTCAATCCTGAGCCAGATGAGCTTGGACGCATCGATGAGCAGGTGAAACGTCTGAGCAATGTCGAGTCGCTGAGGATCTCCGCAGGCTCTGCCCACGATGCCCTCACCAGTGATGAGGGACTGGATGCCAGCGGACTGCTTGGACAGGCCAGAAAGGCTCTTGAGTCCTCCGGGGATTCAAAGCTGCAAGAGCTTGCGGCGCAAGCATCTGAAGCAGCAGCCATTGCCTCAGATCTGGCGAGTGAACTCACCTCATTCTTGGCGGAACTAGACGCCGACCCTGCCAGGCTTGAGCAGCTCATGGCAAGAAAAGCGGAGGTCATTGCGCTAGAGCGTCGCTACGGGAACTCGTCCGAGGAGCTGGTTGCGATGCTGCCTGCCCTTCACGCAGAACTGTTAGACCTTGACTCTTCAGATGAGCAGCTTGAAAAGCTAGAGATGCAGTTTGAGGCTACGTCTTCGCAATTGTCATTTGCAGCTGGGCAGCTAACCCAGCTTCGGAAGCAAGCCGGGGAACAGCTTGGGGTGAGGGTAACCGAGGAGCTTTCCGCCCTTGCGATGGGTGGTGCTGGGTTAGAGGTGAGAATCAGCCCGCTGGCAGACTTTGAGGCTTCGGGCGTGGATCGGGTCGAGTTTTTGCTAGCTGCCCACCCTGGCGCTGAGCCAAGAGCCTTGGGTAAGGGAGCATCCGGGGGAGAGCTTTCGAGGATCATGCTGGCGATCGAGCTGGTCTTGTCGAGCAATCAGGTGCTGCCGACGATGGTCTTTGATGAGGTGGATGCGGGTGTCGGCGGTGCTGCCGCGATTGAGCTTGGTAAGCGGCTAGCGAAGTTGGCCGAGTCAACGCAGGTGATTGTTGTGACTCACCTTCCTCAGGTTGCAGCCTTTGCTGACCACCAGATCCGGGTCGCAAAAGACGTCTCTGGCGAAATCACGGAGTCAAGCGTGAGCCTGCTATCTCGCCAAGAGCGAGAGGCAGAGCTTGCAAGGATGCTCTCGGGAAACTCAACCAGCGAGGTTGCGCTCGAGCACGCCAGAGAATTGCTCGATTTCCAAAAATAAAATCATGTCTAGTTCCGCCTGCACCTAAGCGAGTGATAGATTGAAGTTCCATGGCGGTTAGCTCTGGGAATGTAAGACATGTGTTTGTCACCGGAGGCGTCGCCTCCTCATTAGGCAAGGGCCTCACCGCCGCCTCACTCGGAAATCTTCTTAGAGCCAGAGGGCTCTCAGTGGTCATGCAGAAGCTGGACCCCTACCTAAACGTTGATCCCGGGACCATGAACCCCTTCCAGCACGGTGAAGTGTTTGTCACTGACGATGGCGCAGAAACAGATCTTGACATCGGTCACTACGAGCGCTTTCTGGACATCAATCTCAACTCCGCAGCGAATGTAACTACCGGCCAGGCCTACTCAACGGTTATTGCCAAGGAGCGCAGCGGCGAGTATCTCGGTGACACGGTTCAGGTGATTCCCCACATCACTGATGAGCTAAAGCGGAGAATGCGCTTGCAGGCCGAGATGGAACCAAAGCCGGATGTGATCATCACCGAGATTGGTGGAACAGTCGGTGATATCGAGTCGCAGCCATTTATGGAGGCCGCTAGGCAGGTTCGTCAGGATGTCGGCAGAGACAATGTCTTCTTCGTTCACGTGACCCTAGTTCCCTACCTAAACCCCTCTGGAGAGCTCAAGACCAAGCCAACCCAGCACTCTGTTGCCATGTTGCGCTCACTGGGCATTCAGCCAGATGCCATTGTGTGCCGTTCGGACAGAGAGCTGCCGGATGGAATCAAGAACAAGATTTCGCAGATGTGTGACGTTGACAGAGAAGCGGTTGTGACCGCCGCAGATGCCTCGTCAATCTATGACATTCCAAAGGTCCTTCACTCAGAGGGACTCGACACATACATCATCAAGGCGCTAAATCTAAAGGCCAAGGATGTTGACTGGAGCGGCTGGCAGCCGGTCTTGAAGGCAGTGCATGAACCCAAGCACGAGGTCAATGTTGGATTGGTTGGTAAGTACATTGACCTTCCAGATGCCTACCTGTCCGTAACAGAGGCCCTGAGGGCCGGGGGCTTCGCCAACTCCACCAGGGTCAATATTCACTGGATCAAATCCGATGACTGCGAGAGTGCGGCAGGAGCTAAGGAGAACCTCGCGGAGCTAGATGCAATATGCGTTCCCGGTGGGTTTGGCATTCGCGGAATTGAAGGCAAGCTCGGTGCTTTGAAGTTTGCAAGAGAGAATCAAATTCCAACTCTTGGGCTTTGCCTTGGTCTTCAGTGCATGGTGATTGAGTACTCGCGAAACGTCGTTGGCATCGAAGGGGCAACCTCAAGCGAGTTTGAGCCGGAGGCTAAGAACCACGTGATTGCGACCATGGCGGAGCAGGTAGAGCTACTAGACAACTCCGAAATGGGTGGCACGATGCGCCTTGGCCTCTACGAGGCAAAGCTCACCAAGGGGTCACTTGTGCAGAAGCTCTACGGCTCAGACTCCGCCTCAGAGAGACACCGCCACCGCTACGAGGTCAACAATGCCTTCCGCGATGAGATAGCAAATGCCGGAATGGTCTTCTCCGGAACCTCACCCGATGGCAATCTTGTTGAGTACGTGGAGCTTCCGAAGGAGGTTCACCCCTTCTACCTTGCCACTCAGGCTCACCCGGAGTTCAAGTCTCGCCCCACCAGGGCAAACCCACTATTTGATGGACTAATAAAGGCCGCTCTAGAAAGACAGAAGTCGCAGCGGCTATTTGACGAAAGCTAGTTCCAGTGACGCCGCTTGAGCGCTATCTGCGGCACCTGACCGTCGAGCGCGGGCTTTCCAAAAACACTCTCGCCGCCTACAAAGCTGACCTAGCCAAATATGCAGCGTTTCTAGAACAATCAAGCGCAGATGCGCTCACTGCCTCGCACCTAGAACTAGAGGAGTTTTCCAGTCAGCTCACCTCAGCAGGGCTCAAGGCATCCACCCGTGCGAGGATTCTGGCTGCAGTGAGAGGTTTTCACAAGTTCCTGGCCCTTGAGGGGATTAGAAGTGATGATCCCACCTCCAGGCTCAGACCACCGAAGCTTCCCAGCCGATTACCCAAAGCGCTTTCGCAGGAGCAGGTTGTCAGGCTCCTAGAGGCATCAGGGCCCGAGCCCGATGACGAGGCAGCTGACAAAATCCGACTTAGAGACCGGGCAATTGTCGAGCTGATGTACTCGAGCGGGGCCAGAGTCAGCGAGGTTGTGGCACTGGATCTGGACGAGGTAACAGATGATGGGCTTATTAGAGTCAGGGGCAAAGGCTCTAAGGAGCGCATTGTTCCGGTGGGGTCGTTCGCGGCCAAGAGCCTGGATGCCTACCTGGTCAGGACCAGACCTGAGCTTGCAAAGCTAAGAGGGGAGCGGGCCTTGTTTCTAAATAAGCAAGGTGGGCGGCTTAGCAGGCAAAGTATCTGGGACATTATTCAAAGGGCAGGTGTTTCGGCAGAACTTGAGGTTTCGCCGCATACCCTGCGGCACTCGTTCGCAACCCATTTGATCGAAGGTGGAGCCGATGTCAGGGTGGTGCAAGAGCTATTAGGGCACGCATCGGTTGCCACAACGCAGATCTACACGCTAATTACCGTGGACACGCTGCGAGAGGTGTATTCGCAGGCTCACCCCCGTGCACGGCGGTAGGCTAGAGCAATAAATATGGGAGGTCACGGTGGATCTTTCTAAGAAGACATTTGCCACCCCGGCCAAGCTGAAGCAGCATGGCCCAGCACGCATCATTGCCATGTGCAACCAAAAAGGTGGCGTCGGCAAGACAACGACGACCATCAACCTGGCCGCAGCCTTGGCCGAGTATGGCCGCAAGATACTCGTTGTGGACTTTGATCCGCAGGGAGCGCTCTCGGTGAACCTGGCAAGCGACTACCAAGAGGCTCCAACCATCTATGACCTCATGATGGACACGTCAATGCACCCCAAAGAGGCCATCCAGCAGACCAACATCGAAAACCTTGACATCATCCCCGCGAACATTGACCTATCCGCGGCCGAGATGAACCTCGTCACCGAGATGGGCAGAGAGCGCGTCCTGGACGGAATTCTCAAGAAGGTCAAGGCCGATTACGACGTCATCTTCATCGACTGCCAGCCGTCGCTGGGCCTCCTGACAGTGAACGCGCTAACCGCAGCTCACGGAGTGCTGATACCAATGGCAACCGAGTTCTTTGCCCTCAGAGGAGTGGCACTGCTGATTCAGACCATCGAAAAGGTGAAGGCAAGGACAAATCCAACGCTTGAACTAGATGGGCTTATTCCAACCATGCACGACCAAAGGACTCTGCACTCCAGAGAGGTGCTCGAGCGGCTCCAGGAGGCTTTCCCCGGCAAGGTGTTTGACACTGCAATTAGTCGCACGGTGAAATTCCCTGACGCAACG
>Ga0222718_10000223_pt1 | contig 60292 bp, 60 predicted proteins | sample C33_27DmetaG_FD_165045 | JGI IMG/M metagenome (GOLD analysis project Ga0222718, IMG submission 165045) | Estuarine water microbial communities from San Francisco Bay, California, United States - C33_27D | ecosystem: Environmental > Aquatic > Marine > Unclassified | place: USA: California... | reverse complement strand
GCGCTCACTTCGCGAGTTGCAGGATCGTTGTTGCGATGGCGAACCATGCGGTGCCGAGCGTGCCGAGGGCGAGGATCTGGCGGCGGAAGCCCCGCTCGATCGCTGCCTCGAGGCGCGATCCGTGCTGGTCGACCTCGCTGCGGAGTTCGATGCCGAGTTGGTTCATCTCGCCGCGGAGTTGGACGCCGAGCTGGTTCATCTCGCCGCGGAGTTCGGTGCCGAGTTGGTTCATCTCGCCGCGGAGTTGGACGCCGAGCTGGTTCATCTCGCTGCGGAGTTGGGTGGACAGCACCTGCATCTCGCCGCGCAGCGCCGTGGCGGTCTGGTGACCGACCGACGACACGTGGTCGACCGTGGCCTCGTTCGCCCAGGTGACAGGTGGTAGGTGATCCATGAGCGTGCCCGCGTCCTCAGGGCCGATGACGGTCTCGAGGGTGCGGAGAAGTTTGAGTCGTTGACGATCGGTGATCGACATGGTCCCTCCTTGGTGTTGATGTGGAGGGGAGGTCGGTAAGAGAACGCTAATGGCCCTGGCCGCGTCAGCCCGAAACTGATGAGCCGTCACATGGGCTTGTGTCGGCGATGTTCTTCGTGACTGTGCCGTCGTCGAGCGTCACGGAGACGGACACGGTCGAGGTGTCCGCCACAGTGATCACTCCGGAGAAGACCGCGGTGCCCGCGCCTCCCGCGACGGTGACCGTTCCACCGGAGACGGTGCCTCCCGACTGCGGCGTGAGATCGCCCGTGATGATCGTCGGATCGCTGAGTGAGGCGCGCCGGAACCACAGACCGTCGACGACGACATTGTCCCCGTCGGCGTCGACGAGCTTCATGCTCACCGAGATGTTCGTATTCGAGGTGGTCATCTGCGGGCTGCACGAGATGGAGAGCGTTCCGGCGGGGGCCGCGTTGGGTTCTGTCGTGGTCGTCGTCGTGGTGGTTGTCGTGGTGGTCGTCGTCGTTGTGGTTGTCGGCGCGACCGTGGTGGTCGTTGTCGGCGCGACCGTGGTGGTCGTTGTCGGCGCGACCGTGGTGGTCGTTGTCGGTGGGGCGGTGGTGGTCGGTGCCGCCGTGGTCGTCGGCGCCGCTGTCACCGGAGGAGTCGTGGCTGGGGGGGAGGTCACCGGAACGGTCGTCGGTGGCGCGGTGGTAGTGCTCGTCGACTCGATGACCATCGGCTCGGTCGTGGTGACCGACACCTGCTCGCTCGCCACCGCTTGAGGAGCCTCGGTGGTCGTCGTCGTGTCAGAGGTCAGCACGACACTTGGCATGGAGTTGTCGGGAGCCTCCGCTGCGATCAACGGCGGGAGCTCCGGCGGACCGTCATCGATGCCGATGACCGTCACACCGCCCACGACGATCAACGCCGACGCCGCGACCCCAGCAACGGTGGCGGTCCCGAGGCGCTGCACAACCGAGAGGCCCTTCGGGAAGCCAGCCGAGTCGAAGCGCGAGCGGGTGGAGCCTCCGCGCTGTGATGAGGCCAGGTGCGTCGGCTGGGCTGAGTCGAGCTGCGGCGACGTGTCGCCGGAGGTGGGCCCCGCGCCCGAGGCGCCGAGGGCGTCGAGCACGCGGTCGCGAAGTCCCGGAGGCGCCGCGAACGCGGGAGCGGCACCGATGAGCGCCAGCGGGGCGAAACGCCGACGGGTGCGCTCACACGTCGAGCACGCATCGACGTGGCGAGCGACTCGCTTGCGCACGAGCACCGAGAACTCGCCGTCCCAGTCGGACAGGATCGAGGCGAGCTCCTCGCACTCCTTCCGGCCGCGGCGCGCCACGCAGTAGGCGCCGAGACTGCGCTCGGTGCGTTCGCGCATGCGATGGACGAGGCCGTAACTCTGCTGGGGCGTCACGCCGAGGGCGTCCGCGAGGTCATTGCCGGACAGGTCCTGGCGCATGGTGAGCTCGAGCACGAGCTGGTCTCGCGAGTCGAGACCGCGCGCAGCACCGCGGAGCAGCTCGGCGAGGTCCTCGAACTCGGCGGCGTCCTCTACCGCGTCGGTCTCTGAGGGGGTCGGGGGGAGCATGACCTCACCACCCGCCTCGGAGAAGTCGGTCACGACCGACTTCGAGCGACGTCGCGAGCGTCGGTAGACCTCGTTGCGAAGGATGGCGAAGAGCCACGGCTTGAGGCGCGTTGGATCGCGCAGCTGGCCGAGTTTCTCCGCCGCGAGGACGAACACGTCCTGGACCATGTCCGCGGCGTCCTCTCGGTTGCCGGTCATCGCAGCCGCTGTGTCGTAGAGCGTGTCGCCGTAGCGATCCCAGATGACGGCGAGCGCCGAGCGATCCCCGGCCAGATAGGCGGCGACCGTGGTCGCATCCGCCGCGCCGGCTGAGGCCGCTCGAGAGTCGTCGTTCGTCATCGTGGTGTCCATACATCGTCATCGGCCTCTGGTGCTAAGAGGTCGATGCGACCGATGTCTCGCAGTTTTGTCCGAACAAGTCGCCGGAGTCCGCGAATTCTAACGACCTTCAGGAAAGGGGCTCTTCGAACCGCTGGGAGACCTGCGAGGCTTCGATGATGCGAGCACTAGTGCAACGGGTCCGCGAGGCCCATGTCGACGTGATCGAGGGCGAGTCCCGAGAGCGCGTCGGGCAGATCGGCGCCGGGGTGTGCGTCCTCGTCGGCGTCACCCACGACGACACCGAGACCGAGGCGGCGCGCCTCGCCGAGAAAATTGTCGACCTGCGCATCTTCCCCGACGCTGACGGGGCGATGAACCTCTCGCTGGCCGACGCTGGGGGCGCGGCGCTCGTTGTCTCGCAGTTCACCCTCTACGGCGACACGAGCCGAGGACGCCGTCCCGGATGGTCGGCGGCCGCGCGACCCGAGCACGCCGAGCCGCTCGTCGAGGCGGTGGTGGCTGGCCTGCGGGCTCGCGATGTCGAGGTCGCCACCGGGAGGTTCCGCACCGATATGGAGGTCTCCATCGTCAACGATGGTCCGTGCACCCTCATGCTCGAGGTCTGATGGGCTCCGCTCGACGACTCGTCATCAACGTCACCACCAACCCGATCATGAACAGCACCACCACTGGCCCGTCGCCGAGGCGCGAGTACCAGGTGAACCCATCCCGCTGACGGACCTCGGCCACGATCACCCGACGCTCGGACACATCCGATCGTTCGAGCACCCGTCCTTCGGGATCGATGACCGCGGAGAAGCCGGTCGGCGCCGCCTGCACCACCCAGCGGCCCGCCTCGACGGCACGCAGACGGCTGGAGGCGATCTGCTGGGTCTGGAGGACGGTCCAGGTGTAACTCGCCCCGTTCGTCGGGTTGATGATGAGCGAGCCTCCCTCGAGCACACCATCTCGCACCCGGTCACCGAAGAAGATCTCCCAGGAGATCGCTACGCCGAGTCGCCGACCATTGGGCAGATCGAGAATGGCGGGTCCGGCTCCGGCGACCGCGTCTCGGGGAATCTGACCGACGGGGGCGCCGAGCGATTCAAGGAGCGCGCGCAGCGGCACATACTCGCCATAGGGGACACGGCGCACCTTGACGTAGGCGCCGTCGGCCGCCCCCGATGCGGTGACCACGTAGTGCGCGTTCACGAACCCTCGACCGTCGTTGTCGACGAGAGCGAGCGACCGGGCCGTCGCCACATCCTCGGTCACTCCCACCAGCACCGGCACGCCGAGGCGATCGGCTTCGAGGGCGATCTCGGCAGCCCTCGCGCTGTCGGCGAAGGCCATGCCGTTGACATCGATGGTGTTCTCGGGCCAGACGACCAGGTCGATCCCAGCCGATTCATTAATGGTGCCCGTGGCGGCGAGATGGGCCTCGGTAACGAGTCTCGACGGGACCTCGAGCGCTGACGTGCCCTGGCGACCCCCGCCTTGCACGGCGGCAACCGTGAGTGGGTCGCCGAAGTCGCGGCCCGTCGGCGCGATCGCCGACAGCGCGACGACGATTGCGGGCATCAGGACGATTGCCGGCCACGAGATCGGAATCGTGCGATCCCGGGTCACCGCTGCGAGCCGCGCCCCGATCGAGAGCCCGAGGTGGAACACGATCCAGGTGATCGCGATCACCCCACCCATTCGCGCCACCCCGAGCAGCGGACCACCCGCCTGGCCGATGGCGATCGTCGCGAGGGGGACACCGCCGAACGGTGCCGCGAGCCGCGCCGCTTCGACGAGGGTGTGCGCGATCGCGCGGGGAACCGGGGCCGCGGGGGTGGCGAGCGCAGTGAGGGTGTGAGCGCCGGCGAAGAGCACGGAGGTGAAGATGTAGCCGGGAGGAGTGAGGAACCACATCCACACCATGCCGACGCCGAACCAGGCAAGGCCGAAGCACGCGGTGGTGACCGCTCGAGAGCGCCGGTCGCCGGTGGTCGCGGCCCCGAGCAGCGCGACACCGAGGAATCCGAGCGGCCAGAACCCCCAGGGTGGCATCGAAGCGGCGACGGCGAGACCGGCGGTCAGGCCGGCGAGGATCCGTTTCACGCGACCAATTCAGCGAACACGACGTAGCGCTCGCGCACCGAGCCGGGCGGGTGACAGGCGAAGAGGGTTGCCGTCGGCGTCGGGGTCTGGTCGACGATCCACACCTCTGTCGGCACCACGATCCTTGAGCTCGTCACCCGGTAGCGGTGAATCGAGCCGTCGGCGTCGGTGAAGAGGATCTCATCGCCCTCGACCAGCGCGTCGATGTTGCGGAACACCTGATGGCCGCTCGTCCGGTGGCCGGCGACCACCACATTGCCGAGTTCTCCGGGCATGGCGGTTCCCGGCCAATGACCGGGACCGAGATCGAGGGTCGACAAGCGGATGCCCTCATACATCGTCATCGACACGCCGATCTTCGGGATCTCGATCGTTCCGAGCTCGATCACCGGTTCGGGAGCCCGCTCATCGGTCGGTGGAGGGTCGGGGTTCGGAAGTGTCGGCGGGGTCGTGCTCGTCGACGTGGTCGTGGTGGATGTGGTCGTGGTCGAACTGGTTGTCGTCGTGCTGGTCGTCGTGGGAACCGTGGTGGTGGTCACCGCGGTGGTTGTCGACGCCGGTAACGAGGTCGCTGACTCGGGCTCGATCGATGCGGATTCAAAAGCGGCCGACGAATCATTCGTCTCGCGGGCCGTCGCGTAGCCGACCAGACCCGCCGTGGAAACCGAGGCGAGCGCCAGCACGAGAACTGAACGACGGCGAGAAGAGGGGCTATCAACGACCATCGCTGAATCAGTCTGGCACCGGTTCGGGCCGATATCCGTCGACGTCGAGTCGGCTCAGCAGCGAGCGGGCGGCGCGGCGACCGCTCGCCACACACGCCGGCACGCCGATGCCGTGCAGGGAGGCTCCGGCGACGACGATCTCGGTGGGGAGCGACCGCTCGATAGTCGCCACGAGGGCACCGTGATGCGGCCGATACTGAGGGAACGAGGACGGCCAGCGGGTCACTCGGACCTCGGTAGGAGCGATTTCAGCGCTGAGATGCTCCGACACCTCATCGACGACCGAATCGATGACCTCCCGGTCATCGAGATCGCCCACGTCCATCCCGTCGCGGCCGAGCGACACACGGAGGATCTGCGCCCCGTCAGCCGGTTGGAGATGCGCCCACTTGTGCGAGGCGAACGACACCGCCGTCACCCGCCGCTGGCGCGACTTCGGCACGAGATAGCCACTCAGGCGACCGCACGCCGCGGGCAGCGACCCGGCGGGAATCGCGAGCGTCACCATCACCACGCCAGCCGTCTCGATCGACCCGAGGGCAGCCGCGGCGGCGGGCGCCGACGACCCGAGCAGTCGCGCGGACACGCGGGCCGGAGTGGCGAGGACCACCGCATCGAAGGGTTCGCCGTCGATGAGAACTCCGCGGTCGCGCGCCTCGACCGCGGCGACCGATGAGTCGAGTCGGGTGTTGACTCCGGCGACGCGCGCGGCGGCGAGCACCGCGTCGGTCAGCGACCCCATGCCGCCAGTCGGGGCGGCGAAGATCGGCCCGCCGTCGGTCGGCTGTCGACGACGGAGCGCGGTGAGGATTGCCGAACGCCCACCTCGCGCGAGCGCGTCCAACTGCGGCACCGCGGACAGGCTGAACCGATCGGTGTCGGCGGCGTAGATGCTTCCGACGAGCGCATCGGTCAACCGGTCGTGCACCTCCGCACCGAGACGTCCTCGCACCCAGGTCCCGATCGAATCGTGGTCAAGGGAACGTTGCGGCAGAACGAGATCGGCGAGTGCCCGGGCGGCTCCGGCGGAGGAGACGAGTCGACTCCGTGCCAGGGAGACCAGAGATGTCGGCACACCGAGCACGAGCCCCTCCGGTAGGGGGCGAAGGCCATTCACCCAGACCGCCGCCGAACCCAAGGTCGGGGAGGTCAGATCCCCGTCGAGGCCGACCGCCTGAGCGAGATCGAGCGCGTCGGGAACCCGGCGAAGGAAGGCGTCGGCCCCCTCGTCGACGCGCAGTCCCGCAAACTCCGAGGTGCGAATCAGCCCGCCAGCGCGACCGGCACCGTCGAACAGGGTCACCTCCACCCGGTTGCCTCCGGCGATCGCGGCCTCGTACGCCGCCGACAGGCCGGTGATGCCCGCGCCGATGACGGCGATCCGCGACGGCGATTCGCTCATCCGGGCCGCCCGGCTCAGCCCGCCGAGATCACACGGTCGGCGAGGGCGCCCATCACCGTGGCATCGTCGTTCACGCAGGCGGTGCGGGCGAAGGCCAGTCCATGACCCGCGGCCCGATCCGCTGCCTCGATGTCGAGGTCGTAGAGCACCTCGAGATGGTCGGCGACGAAACCGACGGCGCTCACCACGACACCGGGCACCGAGCCCTCCTCGGCGAGCGAATCGATCACTTCGAGGATGTCGGGGCCGATCCACGGCTCGGGCGTCCGACCGGCGCTCTGCCAAGCGATCGACCAGTCACGGCCCTCCTCTAGGCCGAGACGATCAGCGACGGCGACGGCCGTGGCGCGCAGTTCGTCGGGATACGGATCTCCACCGTCGATGATCCGCTGAGGCAGGGAGTGAGCGGTGAAGAGCACCCGGGATCCAGCGGGGACGGACGCGAGGCGTCGCTCGAGATCAGCTGAGATGAACTCGATGAACGCCGGTTCCGTCGCCCAAGACTCGACCCCGCCCACCGGCACCCCGGCGGGCTCGGCGACCGCTCGCGCCCGACCTAGGTACTGGCCGATCGAGTAACTCGAGTAATGCGGAGCGAGCACGAGCCCGATGATGCGCTCGACACCTTCGGCGAGCAGTGCTTCGGTGGCCTCCTCGATCTTCGGGTCGGCGTGCTTGAGGCCGAGATCGACCCGGTACGAGTCCGGGGCCCGCTCGTCGAGGGCGGACTGCAGCGCGTCGCGCTGAGCCTCCGTCCGGCGGGCGAGCGGGGAGATTCCCCCGATCGCGTCGTAGCGGGCCACGAGGTCGGCGAGGGCCTCGGGGGTCGGCGGTCGTCCCCGGCGGATATCGGTGTAGTAGGCCTCGATCTCATCGGGGTGCCTCGGCGTCCCGTAGGCCATGAGGAGGACAGCGGTGGTTCGGCTCATGCGCTGATCGTCCCATCGTCAACGGTCGGGGGTCCACCGCTGCCCGCGTGCACGAGATCCACGACGGCGGCCAGCACCGCGGGATCGGTGTCGGGTTGGACCCCGTGACCGAGGTTGAAAATGTGGCCCGGGTGCCCGGCGTTGTCGGCGAGCACCGCACGTGCGCCGTCGAGCGCCACCTCGCGTCCGGCTAGCACGAGTGCCGGATCGAGGTTTCCCTGGATCACGGTGTCGGGCCCGAGACGACGACGGGCGTCGGCGATACCGGTACGCCAATCGAGCCCGATGACCGACGCCCCGCAGGCCGCCATGTCCTCGAGCAGGTGGTCGCAACCGATACCGAAGTGGATCCCGGGCACCCCCGGATGCGTCTCGGCGAGCCGGGCGAAAACCGCCGAGGAGTGCGGCGCCACGAACTCCCGGTAGTCGGTGGGGGAGAGAGCGCCCGCCCAGGAGTCGAAGAGTTGGAACGCCCGGGCGCCATTGGCGATCTGGGTGTCGATGAAGGCGAGCGCCGACTGGGCGAGCCGTTCCATGAGCCGGTGCCACAGCGCCGGGTCGCCGTGCATCAGCGCCTTCGTGTGCCGCCAGGTACGACTCGGCGCTCCCTCGATGAGATAGCTCCCGACCGTGAACGGGGCCCCGGCGAAGGCGAGCAGAGGCACGGTGGGATCGAGCTCTCGCGTGAGAATCCTGACCGTCTCGGCGACGTGCTCGATGAGATCGGGAGTCAACGGGGGGAGTCGATCGAGATCCGCGGCCGATCGGAACGGCTGCTCGGCGACCGGCCCGGTTCCGGGAGCCACATCGATGCCGAACCCGACCGCGTGGGCCGGCACGACGATGTCGGAGTAGAGCACTGCGGCGTCGACGCCGTACCGACGGACAGGCTGGAGCGTGATCGCCGCGGCGTCATCGGGCCGGCCGATGGCATCGAGGATCGAGCCGGGGCCACGGACATCGCGGTACTCGGGCAGGTGGCGGCCGGCCTGGCGCATGAACCAGACGGGGGTCCGTCGGGGGCGGCGTCCCGCGGCAGCGTCGAGGAAGGGGACACCCATCGACTCGGTGGCGGTGGGCTCGGACATGGGGAAGGGGGACGATACCCCTGCCGGTAGAGTTGACGGACCCCCGAAACGGGTCCGACCACCGAAGGCCCGTGCCGGAACCCCCGAACATGACCGCACGACATCCCGATCTCCCCGAGGAGCAGGCGTTCATCGATCACGCCTACGACTGCCTCGAGAACTCGCGACAGGCCGCTTGGCGACTGCGCGATCTCAACGAGGCCGATCTCGGAGGCACCTTCCAGGCCCGTTTCGAGCGCAACGCGTTCGACGAGGCGCTGGTGAAGCGACTCACCGATCTCGACCTCGGCGATGCCGCCCTCGTCTTCGGTCGCATCGACCGGCACGACGAGCAGGAGGGGACCGAGAGCTTCCGGATCGGCCGACTGGCCGTCGCGGATGATCAGAGCGAGCCTGTCGTGATCGACTGGCGGGCACCCGTGGCCGAGCCCTTCTACCGGGCGACCGGCCGCGAGCCCATGGGTTTGCTCCGCCGACGGCATTTCGCCGTGGAGGGCAGGACCCTCCTCGGGCTGGAGGATGAGCTCTTCGGACAGGGGCACCTGGGTCTCGGACACGACGACGGTCTCGACGGCGATCTCGGAGACGAGTTCGACGGTGGTGGTCCGACGCTCCGGGGCTACTCGACGCTCATCGCCTCCCTCGAGCGAGGGCGCACCGGCGCGCTCGGAGACATCGTCGCCACCATTCAGGCCGAGCAGGATGAGATCATCCGGTCGCCGCAAGCGGGAGTGCTCGTGGTGCAGGGCGGACCGGGAACCGGAAAAACGGTCGTCGCGCTCCACCGGGCGGCCTATCTGCTCTACACCCATCGATTCCCCCTCGAGGATCAGGGCGTGCTCGTCCTCGGTCCAAACCGTGTGTTCCTCCGCTACATCGAACGGGTGCTGCCCTCACTCGGTGAGGCCGGGGTTGAGCAGGTCGTGCTCGCCGACCTCGTGCCGGGTATCCGGGTCACGGAAAGAGATGCCGCCGAGGTCGCCGCCGCCAAGGGTGATGCCCGCATGTCGAGGCTGATCGACCGCGCGGTCGACGATCGCGAGCGGCCATTGCGCGACGACCTCGTGGTTCCTTTCCGATCGGGCTACCTGCGTCTCAGCGTCGACGAGTCGCGTCGGATCATCCGTCAGGCGCGGCGCCGGAACCGCAGGCACAACGCGAGCCGACGCATCGTGGAGAGCGAGTTGTGGGAGACCATGGCGGCCGGATGGCGAGCGGGCGATGCCGGGCCGTCGGAGGTGCGAGAGGCCATCCGTCGTCTCCCTGAGGTCCGCGAGGCACTCGAGCGGATGTGGCCGGTGCTCACCCCCGGACAACTCGTTCATGACCTGCTCGGCTCGCGGGCGCTGCTCCGTTCCGCACTCACCGACGCGGTCGATGCCGAGGAGGTCGAGCACCTCGTCGAGTTGCTCCACCGACCGCGGTCATCCTCCCTGGCCGAGGTGTCCTGGACCGATGCCGACATCCCGCTCCTCGATGATGCCCGCGAGGTGCTCGGCCCGGTGCCCCAGCGGGGCGAGATCGACCCGGCCGACGAGATCAGGACCTACGGGCACATCGTGGTCGACGAGGTCCAAGACCTCACCCCGATGGCGCTGCGCATGGTGTCGCGTCGCTCGCTCAACGGATCGATGACGGTGGTCGGCGACCTCGCCCAGGCAACCGGTGCCCTCGCCCCCGGCGCCTGGGAGGACGTGCTCGAGCACCTTCCGAATCGACGTCCGGCCCGGGTGATCGGGCTGTCGGTTGGCTACCGGATCCCGCGCGAGATCATGGCCGTGGCCGATGTGGTGATGGAGGCAGCCGCGCCGGGCCTCCGACGGCCGGAGTCGGTGAGATCGGGAGGGGAGCACCCGAGACTCGTCTCGGCCACCGGCGACCTCGGAGAGGCGGTCGTCGCCGAGGTCGGGGCATCGCTCGACTCGCTGCCGAACGGTTCGATCGCGGTGGTCACCCCCGACACGCTCGTCGATCGGATCTCCGAGGCCCTCGACTCGGCGGGCGTCGAGCACGGCCGGGCCGGAGTCTCCGGCCTCGAGCGTCAGGTCACCGTCGTGCCGGTGTCGGTGGCCAAGGGCCTCGAACTTGATTCGGTGATCGTTGTTGAGCCGTCGAGGATCGTGTCGGAGGCCCACCTCGGCCTCCGAGCGCTCTACGTCGGTCTCACCCGATCAACCCGACGGCTGGCGGTCGTCCATTCCGATCCGGTCCCGAGATCGCTCGGGGCCGGCTTCTCGTCGCTGGCCGCTCAGGCCGGGTAGTCAGCGCTCAGATCGGCGAGCAGTTTCCAGCCTTTGCTGACATCCGCCGGGCGGTTCCGCTCAACGCCGCTCCTGACGAGGTCGACCGCCTGGGAAAAACCGAAGAGCCGGTCGGGCTGCTCGGCGCGGATGATCCCCTCGATCAGCGACCAGTCGGCCTCGAGGTCGTCGAGCATCGAGGCCGCGCGTTCACGATCATCGGCGACAACCTCGGAGATCTCCCGCGCATGCAGCGCGAATAACTCCAGGGTGGCTGCGAACTCCCGCGACTCGGTGTCGGTCGTTGGTCCCGCCGAGGACCCGTCGGTTTCGGCATCCCCAGCCTCGCTCGTCCCGCCGTCGGCGGGGGCGACGTCCGCGTCATTGTCGATCAGGCTCGTGTCGATATACGTCTCACCGCATGCCGCAGTTGGTCCAAGGGCGAGCGCGAACGCGAGGAGAAGGGGTGAGCGCGCCAAGAATCAACCGGTGACGAGAATGCGCTCGGAGGCGAACGCGCCGACGCCGACGTGGCGGCCCTTGATCTCGATCGTGATCGTTCCGTCCGGGGAGGTGGCGGTCACGGTGCCGCTGTGACCCGGCTGGATCGAGCTCTCCTCGAGAAACTCGAGGAGGCCGGGCGTGAACTCGAGCTCTTCGGGGATGCGCCTCACCGTGAACCTCGTGCCGACCGACGCCTCCGCGAGGGGGCGCACATCGGGAGCCACATAATCGGAGCCCGGGATCGGATTGCCGTGCGGGCAGGTCGTCGGCGAACCGAGGAGCCGATCGAGGGCCTCCTCCACGCTGTCGGACATGATGTGCTCCCACTTACCGGCCTCGTGGTGGGCCTCCGCCCACGACAGACCCAGCGTGTCGGTCAGGAACCGCTCAGCGAGGCGGTGGCGACGCACCACTCGCTGGGCCAACTCGACACCGCTCGACGTGAGCGTGATCCCACCGTCGGTGCCGATGAGACCCTCAGCCGCGAGCCGACGGATCATCTCGCTGACCGCCGGACGACTGACGTTCAGTCGCTCAGCGATGCGGGCCTGGATGACTTCGACATCATCCTCGTGGAGTTCGAAGATGCACTCGCAGTACTCCTCGAACGCGGGATGGTGTTCCCCCGGCGCCGGCATGAAACGAGCCTAGACCGGGTCGACCGGAGGGGGTCACCCGAGCAGAGGTGTCAGATCGTGTCGGCGCCGACGGGGCTCGACTGGTCGATCGAGCGCAACCCGGCCCAGGCCAGGCCAGCCACCACGGTGGCGATCACGTCCGGGTCGAAGTCATCGCCGTGGTCGATGAGCCGCCGGCTCACGCCCTCGGCCAGACCGACGATGCCGTGGGCGACCGTTCTCCGGTGCTCCTCGGGCATATCGACGGCGATCAACGGAACGATCGCCGTGGCGACCTCGGAGGTGATGCGGCGCACCCGGTCGCCGAAGGCGTCCTCTTGACGAGCGGTGCCGCCGAACAGGAGTCGGAAGCCATCGTGATCATCGGCCACCCACCGGAAGTAGGCGCGGAAGCCAGCGACCGTCTGCGAGCGCCCGTCGCTCTCGACCGAGGTGGCCGCGGTGATCGCGCTGTGCATGCGATGGCCGACCTCGTCGAGGAGCGCGGTGAACAGTTCCTGTTTTGAGTCGAAGTGCTGGTAAAGCACCGGTTTGGTGACTCCGGCCGCCTCGGCCACATCGTTCATCGAGGTTCCGTGGAACCCGGAACGGGCGAACACCTCCAAGGCGCAGGCGAGGATCTGCTCGCGCCGCTCGATGGCCGGCAGACGGGTCGAACTCATGAGGCGTCCATGTTACGAGGGAGGGTTCCCAGCCGCCCGTTCGGCATCCTCGCGGTCGGCGGCCTTCACGGCGTATCCGAGCACGATCGACGGGGCGAGCAGCACGAACGACACGAGGAGTGAGACGACAACGGCTCCGGCGAGCCCGGAGGAGAATCCGACGGCGAAGGCGATGACGAAGAGGGCCACGGAGAGCGCGAGCACGAGGTAGCCGACGCGATTCGCGAGCAGGGTCCAGCGCTCCACTGCGCGCCGACGGCGCAGGACCGGATCTGCGGGCGTCGGCGGTTCGACTCGTTCGGACATAGGGTTCGATCATGCTACGGACCGAGCGGCGAGCGGGACCTGTGCGGGACGTACTGGTGGTGACGATCGATCGCCCGGAGCGTCGCAACGCCCTCGACCTCGACACGGTTCGCGAGCTCCGCGCCGTGGCGGGCGACGCGACGGTGGGAGCCGTGGTGCTGACCGGAGCGCCACCGGCGTTTTGCGCAGGCGCCGATCTGACTGGTGTGGACTCCGAGGAGTTCGGCGCCGAACTCAGCGCGATGCTCGAGGCCTGGGATCGTTGGCCGGCCGTTCGGATCGCCGCGATCGACGGTCCTGCCCTCGGGGCCGGGACCCAACTCGCGCTCCTCTGCGATCTTCGGGTCGCCACCGCGGGCAGTGAGTTCGGAATCCCCGCCGCTCGGCTCGGTCTCGCCGTCGACCAATGGACCGTGGATCGCCTCGTCGACGAGTTCAGCTGGCCGGTCGCCCGCTCGATCCTCCTCACCGCCGAACGGGTCGATGCCGAGACGCTGCATCGCCTCGGGGCGGTCCACCGATTCGGATCGCTTGCCGATGCCGTCGGCTGGGCCGAGGAGATCGTGCGGCTCGCGCCGCTGTCGCTCGACGCGCACCGCGCGGCGCTCCTCGAGGCCCGGCGTCGGCCGTCCCGCGATCTCGCCGTCGACGCGATCCGAGCGCTGGCTTGGGGGAGTGACGACGCGATCGAAGGTCGCAACGCCTTCGCTGAACGCCGTCCGGCGCGTTTCACCGGCCGCTGACTGGCGAGCCGGCTCAGAGATCCGGCGGAAGCAGTCGGTTGACGTTCTCGTAGACGAAGTAGAGCAACACGAGGCCGGGGACCAGCCCGTAGGCGATTCCGACGAGGTGGCTCCTACGCCGACGGCTGATCCGCAGCACTACCCCGACAACGGCGGCCAGCGCGCCACCCCAGGCGGCCACATGCCAGAGAGCGGCCGGATCGTGGAACCATCCGCGGGCGAACACGTCCGCGATCGGCGCAGGGGCAGGGGCGGAGTCGGAGATCGATGGCACCGCGGCCGGTGTCGTGCTGGTGGGCGTTGCGCTGGCCAGCGTCGTGCTGGTCGCGATGCTGCTGGTCGGGTTCGCGATGGCGGGTGTCGTGGTCGAGGCGACAGGAACCGGCTCCTCCGAGGCGACCGCGACCGGGTCGCCCCACAGCGCTGTCCCGCGGTAATCGGTGGCGACTCCGACCGTGTCCGAGCGCTCGGGATCGAGATCGGCGTGGACGATGATCCGCTGCGCCGCCGACCACTTCGGATGGCAAGAGGTGAGCGTCAGCGTCGCTCGTGACGGGTCGATGGTCGAGACGACCTGGTAGTCGGAGGGGAGCACGATGGAGATGTCGTCGACCACGTAGGTGAAGCGACCCGCCTCAGTGGTCACCACGATGTCGTCGCCGACGATCAGTCGATCGACATCATGAAAGGGTTGTCCGTAGGTCGTGCGATGGCCAGCGATGGCCGCGTTGCCGAGCTGACCGGGCAGGGGGGTGTCGGGGAAGTGGCCGGGACCGAGACGCAGTTCCTCAACGCCGATTCCGGCGACCACGATGTGGTCGGTCCCGATCGACGGCATCTCGAGTCGTGCGATCGGATCACCGGGCAGGAACGGTTCGGCGCGGCTCTCCTCCGGTCGGGGATCATCCGCCTCGGTGGTCGTCGCAATCGCCGGCTCGTCGGTCGCGACGCTGGTCGACTCCGTGGTCGAGGGCCCGGTTGATGGTGCGATGGTCGTCGGCGCGCTCGCCGCCTCGCTGTCGACTCGATCTGCCGTGATCACGGTTGAGGTGAACCGGTCATCGAGGCGCTCGCGGAGGTCAGCCTGAGCGCGCGCGGTCTCGATGCCGGTTCCCCAGAGCTGGTAGCCGACGAACCCGAGCATCAGGAGGCCGACCACGACGAGGGTGCGCCCGAGGAGCCCAACCGCCCAACGCCAGTCATGAGGCTCCGGCGGAAGGTCCCACCGGGCGCGACGAGACTCCCGCCACGACCTCCACAGATCGGCGCCTCGAGATCCCCGACCCCTCCTGACAGCGCGCACAGCGAGTTCTCTCGGAGGCGGCGTCGGACGCCGGTTCGGCTCGAGCCGTCGCTGAGACCGCCGCTTCACCGGAACGAAACTACCGGTGAGCCCGGCCGGCCCGGAGTGCCGGCGGGGCAGGGTCGGCGTAGCGTGACAGGACCATGGACGGATCCGGTGGGACTCCAGCGGGCGACGCGATGTCCGGCGCCGCGGCGGTCGAGATGAGCGGTGTGATCGCTCTGCTCGGCGGCTTCCCCGCCCTGTCCGGGCTCGACCTGACCGTGGCCCGAGGCGAGGTGGTTCTGGTTGCCGGACCCAACGGCGCCGGGAAGACGACCCTGCTCAACGTCTGCGCGGGACTGGTGCCCGTCGCCCGGGGCAGCGCCCGGGTGCTCGGCGTCGATCTCACCGGTGACCGCGCGGCCCTCCGTCAGCGCGTCGGCCTCCTCGGTCACCGCAACGGCCTCTACGGCGACCTCACCGTGTCGGAGAACCTCTCGTTCTGGTCCGAGCTCGTCGGCGCGACAACCGAGGAGACCGATCGCGCGGTCGAGGCCGCCGGCCTCGCCGGGAGGCTCGCCGATGTCAGGGTGGCGGCGCTGTCGGCCGGACAGCGGCGTCGTACGGCTCTCGCCGTACTCCTCGTCAGGCGCGCTGAGCTCTGGCTGCTCGACGAACCCCACGCCGGTCTCGATCCGGACGGCCGGACCGAACTCGACGCGCTGATCAGGCTGGCCGCCGCCTCGGGTGTCACCGTGATGCTCGCGAGCCACGACCTCAACCGAAGCCGTGACCTCGCCGACCGCGAGGTCACGGTGGTGGGCGGCGTCGTGGTGGAGGCGGCATGACCGTGGGTCGTCTTCGCACCGCGCGAAGGATCGCCGCCAAGGACCTCCTGGTGGAACGGCGGTCACGGGTGCTCGTGAACCAGGTGCTGCCGTTCTCCGGTCTCGTGATGGTGGTCTTCGCCTTCGCCCTCGGGACCGGCGGTGTGCTCGAACGGTCCGCTCCGGGCCTCATCTGGCTGGCCGTCCTCTTCTCGACGCTGATCACCGTGCAACGTTCGTTCGCCATCGAGACCGCCGACGGGGCCCTCGAATCACTCCGCGTCGCCGGCGTCGACCCGGTGGCGCTCTTCATCGGGAAGGCCGCCGCGCTCGCCTGCGAACTCATCGCCTTGATCACGGTGCTCCTCGGACTCGCGGTCGTGCTCTATGGCGCGGAGCCCCGTGCGGAGGGCATCGTGCTCCTCGTCACAACAGCGATCTCGGCAACGTGCGCACTGGCCGCCCTCGGTACCATCTACGGAGGCCTCGCAGCCGGTGGTCCGGGCCGGGAGACTCTGCTCCCCCTGCTCATTCTCCCGGTGGCGGCGCCCGTCCTGATCGGGGCGACGAGAGGTGTTGAGGCAGCGCTCGGAACCGACCGGACGGCGGTGTCGGAGGGGTGGCCCTGGGTGGGGCTGCTCACCGTCTTCGCCGTGGCGGTCGGCGTGAGCGGAGCCCTCGCCTTCGGAACCCTGATCGAGGACTGAGCAGCGAGACGAACCGATGACCCCCACCACCTCCCCGCAGCCGACCGCTCGACGCGCCACCGGAACCCGAGCGACGCGAGTGCTCGGCATCGTCACGCTGGTCATGCTCGGCTGGCTTCTCCTCTTCGGACTCGTCCTCTCACCCGCCGACATCGACCAAGGCGACGCCGTGCGCATCATGTACGTCCACGTCCCAACCGTCTGGCTCGCCTATCTCGCGTTCATCGTGACCGCGGTGTGCTCGGGCCTCTACCTCTTCGGGAAGCGCCACTCGCTCGGATTCGATCGCGTCGCCGGTGCGAGCGCCGAGATCGGGGTCGTGTTCATGGCGCTCACCCTGATCAGCGGATCGCTCTGGGGTCGCATCACCTGGGGCGTCTACTGGCAGTGGGACGCGCGGCTCACCACGACCGCTCTGCTGTTCGTCACCTACATCGGCTACCTCGCCGTTCGAGGACTCGATGGCACCAGAGAGCGACGTGCTCGCCGGAGCGCGGTGATCGGCCTGCTCGCCGTCGTCGAGATTCCCCTCGTGCACTGGAGCGTCCGGCTCTGGAGAAGCCTCCATCAGGAGGCGACCATCCTCGATACCGATCTCGACGTCGACATCGACGGCCTCATGCTCTTCACGCTCTTCAGCGGTGTGATCGCGTTTACCCTGCTGTTCGTCTGGCTCCTGCTCCATCGCACCCGCACCATCGCCCTGGATGATCTCCTGGCCAGCCGCGGACTCGACCGCGCGATCGCCGAGCGTCGCGCCGAGGTGTCCTCGAGCAGTCCGTCTGGCGGTGGGTCGTGACCACGGTGATCGCCATGCGCGACGCCGGATTCATCCTCGGCGCCTACGCCGCCACCGTCGTCGTGATCGGTTCGTTCGCGCTCTGGGTGCTGCGCGCCGGTCGTCGCTCGGGCCGGCTCGTCGATGACGAGGAGAAGTACTGGACGTGACCTCCCCCGACCTGTCCCCCCGACCGGTCGAACCCGTCGTCGGGCGCCGCCCTCGCCGGGTGCTGCCCTCGCTCGTTCTCGTGGCAGCGATCCTCGCCGGTGGGGTCGTGGTGACCCGCTTCCTCACCTCGGCCGTCGACTACTACTGCAATGTCGACGAGGTGGGGCTCCGAGATGGGTGCGACCGCGATCGACGGCTCCGCTTGCAGGGCACTGTCACCGAAGGTTCGGTGGAGAGCGACGGGCTCACCACAAGTTTCGATATCGAGTTCGACGACGTCACCATCGGCGTCGACTACGACGGCGAACCCGGCGGGATCTTCAAGGAATGCATCCCCGTCGTGGTCCACGGCTACTTCGACTCCTCGAACGATCGCTTCATGGGCGACCGGGTCGAGGTGAAGCACTCCGACGAGTACGTCAGCGTGAACGACGCGCGCCTCACCGAGGCACGGGAGTCGGCGTGCCAGCCCTCAGCTTGAACCTCGCCCTCGGGAACGCCGGGCTGCTCGTCACCCTCGTCGCCGCGTCGGTCGGGGCGGCATCGGGAGCGGTGGCACTCATCGGCGGTAACCGTCGCGCCGTCGCGCAGACCCATCTTTTCGCCTGGCCGCTGCTCATCGGCACGGTGCTGTCGGTGGTGATGATGCAGATCGCGCTCGCCCAACGCGACTACTCGATCGAATTCGTCCAGCAGGTCGGCTCGTCAACGACACCGACCCTCTACAACATCGCCGCGATGTGGAGTGCCCTTGAGGGTTCGATCCTGCTCTGGGTGCTCGTGCTCGCGGCGTTCACGGCGGCGGTGGCCCTTCGGTTCCGGGCGCGACGCGACGACCCCTTGGTGGCCTGGGCGCTCGTGGTGATGTACGTGGTCACGACCTTCTTCGCGCTGATCTCCTTCGGCCCGGCCTCACCGTTCCGGGAGGGACCCGGCGTGCCCATCGGTTTCGACGGCCCCGGACCGAACCCACTGCTGCAGAACCACATCCTCGTGCTGTTCCACCCGCCGATCCTCTACCTCGGTTACGTCGGGTTCACCGTGCCCTTCGCGTTCGCGATAGCGGCCCTCGTGACCGGTCGGGTCGGGGAGGGATGGCTCGTCGAGACCCGCCGCTGGGCGCTCTTCTCCTGGGGGTTCCTCACGATCGGAATCCTCCTCGGCGGCTGGTGGAGCTACGAGGTGCTCGGATGGAGCGGGGTATGGGCATGGGATCCGGTCGAGAACGCGAGTTTGCTGCCCTGGCTGACCGGCACGGCCTACATCCATTCGGTCCTCGTTCAGCAGCGGCGCGGGATGCTGCGCGTCTGGAACCTGTCGCTCCTCGTCGCCACGTTCTCCCTCACCATCCTCGGCACCTTCCTCACTCGATCGGGGATCATCAACAGCGTCCACGCCTTCGCTGCCGGTGAGGTCGACGGCTACCTCCTCGGGTTCTTCGCCCTCGTCGTCGCCGTGTCGATCGGGCTCATCGGCTGGCGAGGTGACCGTCTTCGGGCCCCCGGCACGATCGATTCCCCGATCTCACGGGAGGGCGCCTTCCTCGCCAACAACGTCGTCTTCGCGCTCTTCGCCTTCATCGTGTTGCTCGGCACCGTCTTCCCGCTGATCATCGAGGTGGTCCAGGGTCGCCAGACCGTCGTCGGGGCGCCCTACTTCGACCGGTTGTCGATGCCGATCGGGCTCACCCTGCTCTTCCTGATGGCGGTGGCCCCGGTGCTGCCCTGGCGTACCGCGTCGACCGAACTGCTGTCATCGAGGCTGCTGTGGCCCGCGCGCATCGGAGTGGCGACCCTGGTCGTCGCCGTGTTGACCGGGGCGGACGGGTGGGCGCCCCTGCTCGCCTTCGGTCTCGGCGGGTTCGCCGCCGGAGCCGCGCTCCGCCAGATCGCGCTCGCCACGCGCCGTCACGGCTGGCGCGGACTCGTCGGTCGAGCGAACGGCGGAATGATCGTGCATCTCGGCGTCATCCTCCTCGCGGTCGCGCTGGCCGCCTCGAACTCACACACTCACTCAGCGACCATCGAACTCGAACGGGGACGCGAGGTCGCCTGGGGTGGGCACACCTTCGAACTCGTCGAGGTGGTCAACGAGCGCGACGCGCGGACCGACACGGCGAGGGCCAATGTGCTGCTCGACCGAACGAAGGTCTACGGACCCGCCGTGACCACCTACCTCCAGATGGGGATGACCATCGGCACCCCGAGTGTGCGAACCGGTCTCGCCAAGGACGTCTATCTGACGATCGACGGCACGAACCCGCCGTCCCCGGAGGCGTCGACGGTCGTGCTGAGGGTGTTCGTGAAGCCGATGATCCTGTGGCTCTGGATCGGAGGAGCCCTCATGGCGATCGGAACTGTGATGAGCGCGATTCCCTCTCGACTCCACCGACGACCGACCGATCCCACCTCGGTGGTGGTGGGAGCGACCGAGCGGTGACCGCCCGACCGGCCCGTCTGGCCGCTCTCGCAACCGCCGTCGTGGTGCTCGGACTCCTGGTGGTGCTCGTGCGCGCGGCCCCCGACAGCGGGCCGACGGCGTCGACGACCCTTCTCGACCAGCCCGCCCCGGCTGCCGTCGGGACCGCTCAGGACGGCTCCACCTTCGAACTCGCCCGACGCCGCGGCTCGTGGGTGGTGCTCAACTTCTTCACCTCCACCTGCATCCCCTGCCAACGGGAGCACCCCGAACTCGTCGCCTTCGCCGCGGATCAGGAGCGACTCGGATCGCTCGGTGCCGAGTTGCACACGATCGTCCAGCACGACGACCGTGATGCCGTCGAGCGGTTCTTCGCCGAGAACGGGGGTGACTGGCCGATCGTGTTCGACGACGCCTTCAACTTCCAGAACTCCTTCGGGGTGGCCCAGGTGCCCGAGACGTGGATCATCGATCCGGCGGGGATTGTGCGGGCGCGAGCGATCGGCGAGGTCACCGCCGAATTTCTCTCCACCACCATCCAGCGCCTGAGGCAGGGAGCATGAGCCGACGTCTCTCGTGGCTGCTCGTGCTCTTTGTGGGCGTCGGCGCCCTCGCGGTCGGCGCCACTCGCGATCGGGGTCCGCTTGACCCGGGCGACCGGATCGACGCCATCAGCCGACGAATCGCCTGCCCGGTCTGCGACGGTGAGAGCGTCTACGAGTCGCGGAACCCGGCCTCGGAGGCGATCCGCTCCGCCATCCGAGAAGGTGTGCGAGGGGGAGCGCTTGACGACGACGCCGTGATCGCCGGGGTCGCCGAGGCCTACGGCGCCCAGGTGCTCCTCGTGCCGAGAGCCACCGGACTCGACGCGCTGGCTTGGGCGCTGCCGGTCACCGCCGCCGTGGTCGCGATCGCCGCCCTCGGCGCGGCCTTCCGACGCTGGAGGGTGGAGTCGGCGACGATCGGCGAGGCGACCGAGGAGGACCGCCGCATCGTCGAACGGCTCCGCGCCGCCAACGACGGCGCCACGGAGGAGTCGTGACCACCGACGACCACGCCCTCCGCGACGAACTCGAATTCCTGCTCGCCTCGATCGACGACCTCGAACGCGAACGCGAGGCTGGAGACGTCGACGAGGAGGACCACCGCCGACTGCTCGACGGCTACACCGCCCGCGCCGCCCGCATCGCCCGCCTCCTCGAGGACCCCGCACCTCCGGAGCAGCCGGCGTCACGAGGGCATCGACGGAAACCGGTCGTCGCGGTCGCCGTAGTTGTCGCGGCCGCGCTCTCCTCGTGGTTCGTCGCTTCCTCCTCCGGTCAGCGACTCCCCGGGGAGCAGATCACCGGACTTGATCCGCGCGATGAGGTGACCCGACTGCTGGTCGCCGCCCGGCAGACCGGAATGGGTGATCTCGAGGCGGCCGTCGACGCCTACGACCGGGTGCTCGCCATCGAGCCGGGGCAACCCGAGGCGCTCGCCTACCGGGGTTGGACCCGGGCGTTGCTGGCCCGTGGCGCCGACGAGGTCGACAGCGCTGAGCAACTGCTGCGCTCCGGGGTCGACGATCTCGTCGCCGCCATCGAGTCGGACCCCACCTACCCGGACCCGTACTGTTTCCTCGGGATCATCCAGTTCCGGTTCGTTGGAGACGCGACCACCGCCCGACCGCTCATCGACGGCTGCCTCGCCGCCGATCCGCCCGGGGAGGTACGAGGATTGGTGGAGGGGCTCGCCGCCGAATTGGCGGAACTCTCCGACTGACTCCGTCAGTTCTTGCCGGGTGGGGGCCAGCACTTGGCCTTCGACAGCCGGCCGCTCTTGGATCGTTTGAGCACCCAGACCGAGGCCTTTCGCCAGTCGGGGGTGGAGAGCACCTCGAGGCCGCGACGCTCGAGGGCGACGATCGTCGCTGGGATGATGTCGCCGTGGCTACAGAGCACGCTGCGATCCGGAACCTCGCCGAGCAGGTCGAGCACCGGTTCGAAGGGCTCATCCTCGGTCAGCCGTGACTCGACGGTGACCGGAAGTCCGCAGAGCTCGGCCAGCGGTTCGAGGGTCTGCACACAGCGCAGGTAGGAGCTCGACAGCAGCAGTGGCGGGTCGTGGGGTCGCAATCGGGCCGCGAGCGCCGCCGCCTGGTCCCGCCCCTTGCCGCTCAGAGGGCGGTCGCGATCATCACCGTCCCAAACGCGTCGCTCCCCAGCCTTGGCGTGACGGACCAGATAGATCGCCACGGTTCAGGAGGCTCCGCCAGACGAGGGCCGCTCCGCGGTGAGGGCCGTATGTCGCTCGGTGATCGCTCGCACCAACACGATCCAGGCGCCCGCGCCGAGCACACCGAGCACCCCGGCACCCCAGATCGCCGACTGCTGGTCGACCACGAGTTCGGCCACCGAGTCGGTCCCAGCGCCGACCCCTCCCATTCCGCCGAACCCTTGGGCGGCGACGACGGCGAGTGGGGCGATGCCGTAGAGGACGAACCAGATGCCGACCACCGGCGGAACGCGACTCGACCTCCAATCGGGGCCGGGATCGGAGGCCTTCCACATTTGACGGAGGACCAGGAACGGAATCACATAGAGGATGAGCGGCGGCACGAACCATCCGGCCACCGCCCAAGCCGGACCCCAGAACGAGTCGCGCCCGAGATCTCGATGGTTCGACGTGATCCGGAACATCCACAGCACCGACAGCACACCGGCCGCGACCTGCGAGAGCGTCTGGAGCAGCTGAACGGTGAGCGCGCCGCCGTAGGCACTGATGAACTCGTCCTCGGTGGTGACGCCGTCGAGGTAGGCCCGGGCGTCGTCGACGGCCAGCGCGTTCATCACCGCGTAGGCGAGTCCGAACAGGGCAGTGAGAGCGACGAGCACGGTGGAGGCCGTTGCGATCCCGCCGATTCGCCGAGTCGGCACCGACCCGGGAGGCGGGAGCAAATCCGGAGGGGGAGGTGGTGGCGGGCGGTCGCCGGGCCGTTCGGGTCCGTCGGTCACGCGGCGAACCTAGTCGGGGTTCGACCGGATCCGAACCGTCGGCCTCAGCCCCAGCCGAGTTCGTGCAGGCGGTCGTCGTCGATACCCGCGGCGTGGGCCAGTTCGTGGATCACGGTGATGCGCACCTCGCGGATCAACTCGTCAAGGCCGTCGCACGCATCGCAGAGCGGCAGCCGGAAGATCGACACCACGTCGGGGCCCTCCGAGCCGGACCGCTCGGTGTGGGGAACCCCCTCGTAGAGGCCGAGAAGATCGGGTTCGTCCTCGTCTCGGTCAACCACGCGGATGACGACGTTGTCGAGCACTGGCGCCAGTTCATCCGGGAGCGATGAGAGCGCCTCGTCGACGAGGCGCTCGAACCGGTAGCGGGGGAGCGGATCCAACCGGTCAGATCACCCGGAGCTCGGGGCTGAACACCTTCTTCGGCCGGAGGTCATCGGCCACGGCGCGCGCGATCTCGGCGAAGGCGAGGCTGGCCTCCGAATCGGGGTCGACGGCGGCGATCGGGCGCCCGTCGTCGCCACCCTCTCTGAGCGCGGGCAGCAGGGGGAGACGTCCGAGCAGCGGCACGTCGAGTTCGGCGGCGAGCTCGGCTCCACCACCGGATCCGAAGATCTCGTAGCGCTTGCCATCGTCACCGGTGAACCACGACATGTTCTCGATGACCCCGCGCACGGGGAGGTTGACCTTTTCAGCCATCGCCGCGGAGAGACGGGCCACCTTTTGGGCGGCGGGCTGCGGTGTGGTGACCACGAAGACCTCTCCTCGCGGGAGGTACTGGCTCAGGCTGAGGGCGATGTCTCCGGTGCCGGGCGGCATGTCGATGAGCAGGAAGTCGGGATCATCCCAGTAGACGTCGGTCAGGAACTGCTCGAGTGCCTTGTGAAGCATCGGGCCGCGCCACACGACGGCCTCGCCCTCGGGCACGAAGTAGCCGATCGAGATACACCGGACGCCCCACTGCTCCGGCGGAACGAGCATCTCATCGATGACGACCGGCTTACGGTCGGTGCCGAGCATCCGGGGGATGGAGTAGCCGTAGATGTCGGCGTCGACGACGCCGACGGAGTGGCCTTTGGCGGCGAGGGCGACCGCGAGGTTGGTGGTCACGCTCGATTTGCCGACGCCCCCCTTGCCCGACGAGATCAGCAGCGGCCGCGTCTTCGAGCCGGGTTGGGAGAACGGGATCGCGCGTCCCTCCGCGTGGCCGTGGGCGTGGCCCGAGCCGGCGGTGGCCCCCGGCGAGCCGTGGAGCATCTCTCGGAGGGCGGCTCGTTCCTCGTCGGTCATCACCGTGAACTCGAGATCCACCGACGACACGCCGTCGAGGGCGGTGACCGCGGTGGAGACACGATTCTGGATCTCGTTACGAAGCGGGCATCCGGCGATCGTCAGGGCGATCAGGATGTGCGCTACTCCGTCGCCCGAAACCTCCGCTCGGCGCAACATGCCGAGATCGACGATCGAACGGTGGAGTTCCGGATCCTCCACCGGGCGCAGGGCTTCGACGAGTTGATCGCTGGTGGGGGCCATGTCGACCATTCTGGCGAACACCCCCGGGGTTTGCACTACGACGGTAGGAGAAAACCCGCCTACACTCAGCCCATGTCCGCCTCCGCGTCGTTCACCGCGACGGTGTCGGCGATCACCGATGCCTTCGGCGATCCCACGAGGCGCCGGGTGTATCTGCTGGTGCGCGAAGCCGGTGACGTCGGGCTCACCACCGCCTCGGTCGCCGAACAGGTCGGCGTGCACCCCAACGTCGCCCGCCACCACCTCGAGAAGCTCTCGGCCGGCGGCTACCTCGAGGTCAGCACCGCCCGGGTCGACGGAGGAGGCGCTGGACGGCCGTCGAAGCGATACCGCGCCGTCGCCGACCGTCTCACCGAGTTCCCCGTGCGCAGCGACGACCTCGTGCTGTCGCTCCTCGGACGAGCCCTCGACCGCCTGCCCGCCGACGAGGCGGAGCGCCTCGCCGAGGAGGTCGGCACCGAGTACGGACGCGCCATGGCCGTCGGGTTGAACGGCGAAGCGCTCGAGCAGGGCCACCGATCGCTCCGCGCGGCCATCCAAGCGGTAGCCGATGCGCTCACCGCCCACGGGTTCGCCGCCCATGCCGAGAACCGCAACGACGGTCTCCGGATCATCAACACCCATTGCCCATTCGGCGATGTCGCCACCGACCATCCGGTCATCTGCGCGGTCGATCGAGGCATGGTCCGCGGAATGCTCGGCGCTCTGTACGACGCTGACAGCGTCGACGTCGTCACCGAGGCGAGCGTCGCCCGCGGCGACACCTTCTGCTCGACGTCGGTCTGAGTCGGTGGCTTCGCGCCCACCCTCGGACACAATGGTTGGCTGATGTCCGAGCCCACCTCCCGAAGTGTCGACCCGTTGCAGCGGGTGGCTGATCTGCTCGCGCCGGTCCTCGCCTCCATCGCCGGGGCACCGGCTGATCCCGTCGTGCGCCCCTCCGACCACGCCGACGCCCAGGTCAACGGTGCGCTGCCCCTCGCCAAGGCCCTTGGACGCAAGCCCCGAGACGTGGCTGAGGAGATCATCGCGAGCGGGGCCCTCGACGGGATCTGCTCGTCGGTCGAGGTGGCCGGACCCGGATTCGTGAACCTCGTGTTCTCCGACGCCTTCCTCTCCGGTCTTGCCGCGGACGCGGCTCGTCATGAGCGGCTCGGCCTCGCGACGACGGCTCCGCGAACCGTCGTCATCGACTACTCCGCGCCCAACGTCGCCAAGGAGATGCACGTCGGTCACCTTCGGTCGACCGTGATCGGTGACGCCCTCTCCCGGCTCCACACCTTCGCCGGGGACTCGGTGATCCGCGAGAACCACATCGGCGACTGGGGCCGTCCCTTCGGGATGCTGATCGAGCATCTCCTCGACCTCGGTGAGGATGTCGCCGCCGCCGGTCTCGGTCAGGGTGATCTCGACGGCTTCTACAAGCAGGCCAATGCGAAGTTCTCCGAATCCGAGGAGTTCCAAGCCCGCTCACGTGAGCGGGTGGTCGCGCTCCAGGGCGGCGATCCGGACACCGCGGCGCTCTGGCGACGCCTGGTCGCGATGTCCACCGAGTACTTCAACACCGTCTATTCCAAGCTCGGGGTGCTGCTCACCGATGACGACCTTGCCGGGGAGAGCAGGTACCAGCCCGGTATGCAGGCGACGATTGACCGACTCGGGGCCGCCGGACTCCTCGAGGAGAGCGACGGGGCGAGCGTCGTGTTCCCGCCCGGCTTCACGAACCGCGATAGCGAGCCGCTGCCGCTGATCATCCGCGCCCGCACCGGGGGCTTCAACTACGCGACGAGCGATCTCACCTGCGTCATCGATCGCGTCGAGCGACTCGGGGCTGACCTCATGCTCTACGTGGTGGGTGCCCCCCAGCAGCAGCACCTCGACATGGTGTTCGCCGTCGCGCGGATGGCCGGCTGGCTGCCGGAGGGCGTCGATGCCGTCCACGTCGCCTTCGGCAATGTCCTCGGCGAGGACCGCAAGATGCTGCGCAGTCGCTCAGGGGATTCGGTCAAGCTCGTCGACCTTCTCGATGAGGCCATCGAGCGCGCCGGCGCGCTCGTCGCTGAGAAGAACCCTGACCTTGACGATGACGAACGGGCTGCCGTCGCCCGCGCGGTCGGGATCGGTGCGGTGAAATACGCCGACCTCTCGACCGACCGAGTGCGCGACTACGTCTTCGAATGGGACCGCATGCTCTCCTTCGACGGCAACACGGCCCCCTACCTCCAGTACGCCCACGCGCGCATCCGGTCGATCTTCCGCCGGGCGGGCATCGACCCGAGTTCGGTCGACCCGTCGACTATCGCGCTGGTCGAACCGGCCGAGCGGGAGCTCGCCCTGCGGATTCTCGCGACACCGTCGGTGATCGCCGATGCCACGTCCTCGCAGTCACCCCACCGGCTGTGCACCCACCTGTTCGATCTGGCCCAGGCGTTCACCGCCTTCTACGAGCACTGCCCGGTGTTGAAGGTTGAGGAGCCCGTTCGTGGAGCACGGCTCGCCCTCTGCGACCTGACCGCACGAACACTGTCGACCGGCCTCGATCTCCTCGGCATCGAGGCACCGGAGCGGATGTGAGCGCCGTCCCGCGTCGACTGCTCCCCGAGTCGGCTGCCCTCGCCGACGACGGATGGCTCACCATTGGGGGTTGCCATGTTGGGGCACTCGTGGAGGAGTTTGGGACCCCGCTCTTCGTCTACGACGAGGATCACCTTCGGGCCCGCTGCCGAGAGGCGGTCGCCGCCTTCGGCCCGGGTCGGGTCATCTACGCCACGAAGGCCTTCCTCTGTCGGGCCATGGCTCGTCTTGCCCACGAGGAGGGCCTGCTGCTCGATGTCTCGACCGGCGGAGAGCTCCACGTCGCGCTGTCGGCCGGGGTGCCCGCCTCGGCCTGCGTGCTTCACGGGAACAACAAGAGTGATGAGGAGCTCCGGTTCGCAATCGAAGCGGGTGTCGGGCGGATCATCGTCGACTCCTTCGACGAGCTCGATCGCCTCGAAGTCGCTCACCGCGAGGGTCTCGGGCCGGTGCCCGACGTGCTGATCCGCGTCACCCCCGGGGTGCACGCGCACACCCACGAGTTCATCTCGACCGGGCAGGACGACTCGAAGTTCGGTTTCAACCTCGGCAACGGTGACGCGGCCCGCGCCGTGGCGCGCGCATCGGCCTCCGACGCCATGAACCTGGTGGGCACCCACTGCCACATCGGCTCGAACGTGTTCCGGGCCGACAGCTTCGCCCGAGCCGCCGAGGTGATGGCGGCCTTCGCGGCCGAGGTCGACCTTCCCCAATTGGTCCTCGGCGGAGGGCTCGGCGTCGCCTACACCGCGAACGAGGAGGCTCCCTCGATCTCCACCTGGGCATCCGTGCTCCTCGACGCCTGCCGGACGCTCGGAGTGCGGGCCGAGGTCTACGTCGAGCCCGGACGCGCCATCGTGGCCGACGCAGCGGTCACCGCCTACACCGTCGGCACCGTCAAGGACATCCCCGGGGTGCGCACCTATGTGGCCGTCGACGGCGGCATGAGCGACAACCCGAGGCCGGTGCTCTACGGCTCCGGATACGAGGCGCTGCTCGCTCGGGCACCCTTCGCCGAGCGACCCCGCCGGGTGCGTGTCGTCGGCAAGCATTGTGAGAGCGGGGACGTGCTGCTCAACGAGGCGGAAGTTCCCGCCGATCTCTCGGTCGGCGATGTGCTCGTCACGCCGGTGACTGGCGCTTACGGCCAGTCGATGGGATCCAACTACAACCGCATCCGCCGGCCGGCCGTGGTCTTCACCTCGGGTGGCTCGGCGCGGCTCGTGGTGCGTCGCGAGACCTTCGACGACCTTTTGGCCACCGACGTCGGCTGACGGTCAGCGCCGCCCGCGCGAGGCCAGATAGTCGCGGCTCGCCTGTCGGGACTCGGGATCGGCGAGGGCGGCGAGGAGCGTGTCGGCGTCGTTCGCGTTGCGTCCCGTGCCGGCGATCTCCTCCATCACCGCGTTCACCTGCGACTTTGTCGCCCGGATCGCGAACATCGGCTTCGCGGCCAGTTCAGCGGCCCAGGTCGCGACTTCCGAGTCGAACGCGTCATCGTTGACCACCCGGTTCACCATCCCGATCGCGGCGGCCTCCTCGGCTCCGAAGGGCCGACACGACAGGACGAGTTCCTTGGTCCTCGCTGGGCCGATCTCGCGCACCAGTCGCGGTATCCCACCCCAGGCGAGGGGGATGCCGAGGTCGACCTCGGGGATCGCGAACCGCGTCCCCGACGCCGCCACTCGGAGGTCGCAGGCCGCCACCAGCACCAGGCCACCGCCGACGCAGTGACCTCGGACGGCCGCGATCGTCAGCGCCCGCGTGTCGGTCAGCGCCTCCGCGGCCCGACGACCGAGGTCGGCAGTCGCCCGACGATCGCTCGTCGAGGTGTCGAGGCCTTGGAAGTCGTCGAGGTCGAAGCCGGCGGAGAAGTTCGGTCCGACGCCGGTGACCACGAGCACCTTCACCTCCTGCTGGGCGTCAATCCAGCCGCATGCCTCGATCAACTCGGCGAGGAGGGTCGCGGAGAGGGCGTTCAGGCGCTCAGGGCGATTGAGGAGGAGCCTTGCCACCGGCTCGCCGGCCTCATGCTCGATCCTCAGGGTGGACAGGGCCGGTGCGGGGTGCTCGGACATCTCACCATCTCACCACCGCTGGCGTCGTGGGAACGAGGCGCGGATGGCCGAACCCGAGGCGGTGGATAGCCTCGCCGGGGTGAGTGGACAGCAGCGAGAGATCCGTGTCGGCCTGCTCGGGTGCGGCAACGTGGGCGGAGCCCTCGTGCCGCTCGTCGCCGAGCGCGCCGACGAGATCGCCCGCCGCACCGGTGTGCGACTCTCGATCACCCGCGTAGCTGTTCGTAACACCGCGCGCGACCGGGGCATCGACTTCGGAGACGGGGTGCTTACCCACGACGCCATGTCGGTGGTGACCGATCCCGAGGTCGACGTCGTCGTCGAGGTGATCGGCGGCATCGAGCCGGCCCGCGAACTGATCTCCACCGCGCTGAGCGGAGGCAAGCCGGTGATCACCGGCAACAAGGAACTCCTCGCCAATGTCGGCGTCGAACTGTTCGGTCTCGCCGACGAGAACGGCGTCGATCTCCTGTTCGAGGCCGCGGTCGCCGGGGGGATCCCGCTCATCCGCCCGCTGCGCGAGAGTCTCCGGGGCGAGCCCGTCTCAAGGGTCATGGGGATCCTCAACGGCACCACGAACTTCATTCTCTCGAAGATGTCGAACGAGGGCGCCGACTACGCCGACGCGCTCAGCGAGGCCCAGCGGCTCGGCTACGCCGAGCGCGACCCGACGGCCGACGTCGAGGGCTTCGACGCGGGCGCGAAGGCGGCCATCATCGCCACGGTGGCCTTCGGCGCCAAGGTGGTCGCCGGCGACGTCTACCACGAGGGCATCAGCGGCATCACCGCCGGCGACATCGCCATCGCTGCCCGCCTCGGCTACGCCGTCAAGTTGCTCGGAATCGCTGAACAGGACCGGTCGACCGGCGCTATCGCGGTGCGGGTGCACCCGACGATGGTTCCCCTCGATCATCCGCTGGCTTCGGTGCGCGATTCCTACAACGCTGTGTTCGTCGAGGGTGACGCCGTCGGCTCGCTCATGTTCTTCGGACGCGGCGCGGGAGGCGCGCCCACCGCGAGCGCGGTGCTCGGTGATCTCGTCGACGCGGCGGTGAACCTCGTGAACGGAACCCACGGCTCGCTCGGCTCCTTCGAGCGGGCGAAGGCGCTTCCCATCGACGAGACGAGCTCGGAGTACCTCCTCGCCCTCGATGTGGCCGACCGCCCCGGCGTGCTCCACCAGGTCACCGGGGTGTTCGCCCGCCATGGGGTCAGCATCCGGGCCGCTGAGCAGGAGGGCCACGGCCCCGAAGCCCGGCTCGTGTTCATCACCCACGCTGCCCGGGAGGCCGATGTGCAGGCGACCGTCTCCGAGCTCCGCGACCTTGACGTCGTGGGACGCGTCGGTGGTCTGCTCCGCGTGATCGGGGAGTAGTGAGGTACGTCTCGACCCGGGGCGCCGCTCCCGAGCTCGGCTTCGGAGACGTGCTGCTCGCCGGTCTGGCTGACGATGGCGGTCTCTACGTGCCCGTCGACTGGCCGTCGATCGAGACGGGGTCGTCCGATTCCTATGCCGAGGTGGCCGCCTCGGTGCTCGCCCCCTACGTCGCCCCCGATCTGACCGAGGTCGAACTGCGCGAACTCTGCGGGGACTCCTATGCGGGCTTTCGGCATCCCGAGGTCGCACCGCTGGTGGAGATCGGTGAGGATCAGTGGCTCCTCGAGCTGTTCCACGGTCCGACGCTTGCCTTCAAGGACATGGCCCTCCAACTGGTGGGCCGCATGTTCGACCGGCTGCTCGAGCGTCGTGACGAGCGCATCACCATCGTGGGCGCCACAAGCGGTGACACCGGCTCAGCTGCCATCGAGGGGGTGCGCGGCTGCGAGCGGGTGCAGATTGTGATCCTGTACCCGGAAGGTCGGACCAGCGAGGTCCAGCGTCGGCAGATGACCACGGTCGACGCGCCGAATGTGCACACCGTCGCCGTCGATGGCACCTTTGACGACTGCCAGGACCTCGTGAAGGCGATGTTCGCGGATCGCCGTTTTAGAGAGTCACAGCGGCTGTCGGCCGTGAACTCCATCAACTGGGCGAGGATCATTGCCCAGACCGCTTACCACGCGAGCGCGGCGAGCCGCATGGGTCGGCCGATCGACATCTGCGTGCCGACCGGGAACTTCGGCAATGTGCTCGCTGGTTGGATCGCTCGGCACACCGGCTCGGAGATCGATCGACTCCTCGTGGCGACCAACTCCAACGACATCCTCACCCGCTTCATCCGCTCGCGCGACATGTCGACCTCGGGGGTCGTGCCGACGCTCAGCCCGAGCATGGACATCCAAGTCTCATCGAACTTCGAGCGACTCCTGTTCGAGATGAACGACCGGGACGGTGGCCGCACGGCAGCCGATCTCGCCCGCTTCCGCGCCGACGGTCGCCTCGAGACCTCCCCCGCGTCTTTCGATCGGTGGATTCGTCCAGTCTTCGACTCGAGCAGCGTCGATGACAGCGAGACGCTCGCTGAGATCGCCCGGGTCCATCGGGAATCCGGGATGCTCATCGATCCGCACACCGCCACCGGCACCGTGGTCGCCCGCCGACTCGCCGGGAGCCGGCCCGTCGTGACGCTCGCGACGGCGCATCCGGCGAAATTCCCCGATGCCGTGCGGCAAGCCACCGGGGTGCACCCCGAGCTTCCGGAGGCCCTCTCCGACCTCTTCGACCGCCCAGAGCGGGTGACGCGGGTCGCGAACGATCTCGGAGCCATTCAGGCGCTGATCGCCGATCGCTGCCCGATCTGACGGGTGATTGTCTCCTCGGCGCGTCGGTGATACGGTTCGGGCGTCGGGATGTCTCCCGGCGAACCCGCCCCGAGTTCCATCAGGTTTCGGCAGTCGCCGTTTCCTCGGATCGGGCAACTCCTCCCTGGTGAGTTCCTCACGTCGGTGGTCCGCGATCGCGACCCGCCGGCTGTCCACCGCCGGGTGGCGAGTATCCAGACGTTCCGATCAGGGAACAAGGAAGGTGACCCGTGACCGCACAGGCACTCGAACAATCCGCTCTCGAGACCAAGGACAAGGAGCAGCTCCTGGCGATCGCCAAGGCGCTCGGTCTGAAGGCCTCGGCCCGACTCAAGAAGTCGGAGATCATCGAGCAGATCCTCGACACGACATCCGACTCGTCGAGCGCTCCGTCGCCTGCCCCGGCCCCCGCGCCCGCGCCCGAGGCAGTCTCGGACGGTGATCCTGAACCGCCCGCAGCTTGGGAGGTCGAACTCGCTGATGACGGTGACCCCGCGGCGGCTGGGCTCCGCGCTCGGGAGGTCGACGGTGATCGGACATCGGGTGACCAGCGTGGTCCGCGGCCGTCAGGACAGGGTCGCGACCAGTCACGCGGCCAGCAGAACCGGGACGGTCAGCAACATCGCGACGGCCAGAACCGCGACGGGCAGCAGAATCGGGAGGGCCAGCGCGATGACAGCGAGAGCCGCAACAAGCGCCGCCGCCGTCGCCGCAAGGGCGGCACCGGCCAGCGCGGGTTCGAGGGCCCCCAGGGCGAGGACCGCGAGGTTTTCGAGGACGATGACGAACAGCAGCCCACCAGCAACGAGCCCGTCAAGGTCGATGGCTACGTCGACATGCGCGATGAGGGCTACGGGTTCATCCGAGTCAACAACTATCTGGCCTCCAAACAGGACGCCTACGTCCCTGTGCGGCTCTCTCGCCAGTTCGGTCTCCGCAAGGGTGACCACGTCATCGGGCTCATGCGTCCCGCCGGACGGAACGAGAAGAATCCCGCGCTCCTCGAGATCCACACCATCAACGACCGCAAGCCCGAGGAGGCGAAGAAGCGGCCGAAGTTCGAGGACATGACCGCGCTCTTCCCCGACGCGAAACTCCGCATGGAGGATCCCGACGATCCCACCAACATGACCTCGCGGATCATCGATCTGATCTGTCCCATCGGCAAGGGGCAGCGCGGTCTTATCGTCTCGCCCCCCAAGGCCGGCAAGACCACGATCATGAAGACGATCGCGACCTCGATTGAGCGGAACAGCCCCGAGGTCCGACTCATCGTCCTCCTGATCGACGAGCGGCCCGAGGAGGTCACCGACATGCAGCGGCACGTCCGCGGCGAGGTGATCGCATCGACCTTCGACAAGCCGAGCGACCAGCACACCCAGGTGGCGGAGATGGCCATCGAGAAGGCGAAGCGGATGGTCGAATACGGCGAGGACGTCGTGGTCATCCTCGACGGCATCACCCGCCTCAGCCGCGCGTACAACCTCGCCGCCCCAGCGAGCGGCCGGATCCTCTCCGGCGGTATTGATGCCGGTGCGCTCTACCCGCCCAAGCGCTTCTTCGGCGCCGCGCGCAACATCGAGGAGGGCGGCTCGCTCACCATCCTCGCGACCGCCCTGGTCGAGACGAACTCGCGAATGGACGAAGCCGTCTTCGAGGAGTTCAAGGGCACCGGCAACATGGAGTTGCGTCTCGACCGCCGTATGGCCGAGCGTCGGATCTACCCGGCGATCGACGTCGACGCCTCCAGCACCCGCCACGAGGAGTTGCTCTTCGACCGCAAACAGCTCCAGATGGTCTGGAAACTCCGGCGCGTGCTCTCAGGTCTCGCCGCCGACGGCAACGCGGCCCCCGGCCTCGAGCTGCTGGTCGACCGCCTGAAGACCTTCCGGTCCAACGACGAGTTCCTCGCCGAGGTGGCCAAGCAGCCGGGTATGTGACCCGGAGCATCCACCCCAGCGCCCCGATACCATTTCGCCGTCCGTACGGCAGGAGTTGACATGAAGGCTGACACGCACCCCAACTACGACACGATCTCGGTCCGCTGCACCTGCGGCAACACCTTCGAGACCCGTTCGACCCTCCGTGGCGAGATCTCGCTCGAACTCTGCAACGAGTGCCACCCGTTCTTCACCGGCAAGCAGAAGCTCGTCGACTCGGGTGGTCGCGTCGAGCGCTTCAACAAGCGCTACGGCCGCCGCGACAAGAAGTGACCGCGGAGCGGTGAGCGCCACCGCCCCCGACCGTCGCCAGCAGCTCCTCAGACTGTCGCTGCGGGCAGTCGTGGCTGACCTCACCGGAGATCACGGCGAACTCGTCGCATCCGACGTGCCCGGCGGAGCCTGGCTCGTGCGCGGCGACACCCTGTGGTGTCGGCTCGACGAGCGTCCCCATCGAGCGATCGGATCCGTGATCGCCCTCGCGCTGCGCGAAGGGGCCGAACGGCTTGAGATCCTGGTAGGCGCTGAAGATGCGGCTCCGATCGTCGCCCGCCGAGCCCGGCAGTGGAACCTCACGATCTCGGTTCGCCACCTTGATGAGCGGACGCCGGTGGCCGTCGAACCCGCCGCCCATCTCAGCGCTCCGACCGTGCCCGAAGCGCACCTTGCGTTCACCGAGGCGATCACGGTGGCCGGTGCCGAACCTGTGGTGACCCACGGCGCGTTGACCGCTCAGTTCCGGGGCCTTGAGGTCGCGAGGGTGATCGACGGCGACGACGGGGCGCGACTCGAGGTCGGGGTCGGAGCCAACGACCGAGAGGCGTTCCGGGAGCTCCACATCGGCGAGGTGCCCGAGGCCGCGCTCGCCCGCGTAGTGCGCGCCGTTGCCGAACACCGAGTCGATGGCGCTCGGCCCCATCCGTTCAACACGATGTCGCCCGAGGGGTATCTCGCCTCTGAGCTTCGCGCCAACCCGGCAGCGGCCGGGGTCGGCAACCTCGCTCTTACCGGATCCGCCGTCGCGCCCATCGGGGCGGTCGACGCGGGACCGGTGATGCTCATCGGCGGCGGGCGACTCTTCGCGTGCACCACCGGTGTCGATCTCGGGGCGATGCCCGACGCTCTCGACACCCTCGACGCGATGATCTCCTCAGGCGAGATCTCCGACCCGGCGCTCACCGTGGTCGTCCCGAGCCGCAATCATATTCCAGTGCTCGATCGCCTCGCGGCTGCCGCTGTCGCCCCCGTTCAGATCCTGGAGTTCCGATGAGTTCCCCCAGTCACTCTGAGGCGGTGATCGCTCGTCTCGCGGTGCTCGCCGACGAGTACCGCGAACTTGAGGCGAGGCTCGCGGATCCGGCGACCGCCTCGGACCCCGCGCGCCTGGTCGAGGTGGCGCGCCGCTATCGGGCACTTGAGCCGGTGGTGGCCGCCCTCGCCGAGCACGACCGATTGATCGGTGATCTCGCCGCTGCGGAGTCACTCATCGAGTCAGCCGACGACGTCGAACGCGGCCAACTCGCCGACGAGATCGACATCGCACGCGACCGACTCGGAGCGCTCACCCGAGAGATGCGCGCCTTGCTTATTCCACCCGACCCCGATGCCGGACGAGCCGTGATCATGGAGATCCGGGGCGCCGAAGGCGGCGAGGAGGCCAACCTGTTCGCCGGTGACCTTCTCGCGATGTACCGCGCCTACGCCCAACGTCGCGGATGGGGCGTGGAGGTGCTCGATCACGACGGGAGCGATCTCGGAGGGGTCAACCAGGTCACCCTCGTGTTTCGCGGTGACGATGCCTGGCGTCGCCTGAAGCATGAGGGAGGCCCTCATCGGGTGCAACGGGTGCCCGTCACCGAGAGCCAGGGTCGCGTGCACACGTCATCGGCCACCGTGGCCGTGCTCCCCGAGGCCGACGAGGTTGACGTGCGTATCGACGACGCTGATCTGGATATCGACGTCTACCGGTCGTCGGGGGCGGGCGGCCAGCACGTCAACACGACCGACTCGGCAGTGCGCATCACCCATCGACCGACTGGGATCGTCGTCACGATGCAGGATCAACGAAGCCAACTCCAGAACCGCGCGCGCGCTCTGCAGGTGCTTCGGTCGCGGGTGTACGAACTCGAGCGCTCCCGGGTGGACGGTGAGCGCTCGGCCGACCGCCGGTCCCAGGTGGGTGGCGGAGGCCGAAGCGAGAAGATCCGCACCTACAACTTCAAGGAGGGCCGGGTCACCGACCACCGCATCGGTCTGACGGTCCATCGCCTTCCGGAAGTGCTCGCGGGCGATCTCGATCCGGTCGTTGACGCGCTGATCGCCGATGAGGGGGAACGGCTCCTCGCTGAGGGCGGGGCCTGAGTGGTGGCTGGCGATCTGCCGACGGTCGCCTCGTTGCGCGCCTCCACCGAGGAGGTGCTCGGTGACGCCGCCGAGGCCCGTTGGATCTGCGAGGTCGCTTTCGCTCACCGTCCGCTCACGGAGATCCTGCATGAGACGGTGACCGAGCGCATGGTGGCTCACCTCGACGCGATGGTCGCCCGGCGACGCTTCGGCGAGCCGCTTCAGTACGTGCTCGGCGAGTGGTCGTTCCGGCGCCTCGACCTCGCCGTCGATCGACGGGTGCTCATCCCGAGACCCGAGACGGAATGGGTGGCCGGCCGAGCTATCGACTTGGCGCTCGAGATCGACGGTGATCGCCTCGTGGTCGATCTCGGGACGGGATCCGGGGCGATCGGCCTCGCGATCGCCGACGAGCTTCCCCTCGACGGGACCGCGGTGTGGCTGACCGATGTCGATCCCGAGGCGCTCGAGGTCGCGAGGGCGAATCTGGCCGGTATCGGTCGGGCCGCCCGCAACGTGACCATCGCGGAGGGCCGCTGGTTCGACGCCCTACCCGAGAGTCTCCGCGCCGACGTCATCGTCTCGAATCCGCCCTACGTCGCCGTGGGTGACGCGCAACTTGACGCCGAGGTCCTCGAATGGGAGCCCTCGCGGGCGCTCTTCGCTGGACCGGACGGGCTCGACGACCTGCGGGAGATCATCTCGGGAGCGTCCTCCCACCTTCGGCGCGGAGGGTGGCTGGTGTGCGAGATCGGGTCGGATCAAGGCGTCGCTGTCGCCGAAATCGCCCGCTCAGTCGGCCTTGTGGAGGTCTCGGTGGAGGCCGACCCTGCCGGGCACGATCGGATTCTCGTTGCCCGCTGCGCTCAGTAGAGGCGCTCCGAGCCGTCTCCCGCTGAGCCCGCGCCGCCGGAGGCCACGGCGAGATCCTCCGGCATCGTCGACTTGATGGAGAGCAGGTCGTTGGAGACGGTGATCATCCGGAATCCCTGCTCGCGGCGTCGGGCGGCGAGGGTGGCGGTCGCGTGAATCCCTGGGACGACACCGTGGCGCCGACAGGCGTCGACCACGGCGGCGAGGGCGTTGTCGAAGGTCTCGTTTCCGTCGGAGCCGGTCGGGCCGAGCCCCATCGTGATGCCGAGGTCGGCCGGGCCGACGTAGACGGCATCGATGCCCGGCGTTGAGAGAATCTCGTCGAGGTTCCCGATCGCCTCGACCGTCTCGATCATCGGGATCACGGCGACGTTCTCGGTCGCCCAGGACCGGTAGTCGGGATTGCGGAGGAGCGACCCGTTCGGACCCCAACTGCGTGACCCCGCTGGGGCGTAGCGGACGGCGTCCACCACCGCGGCAGCTGCCTCGGCATCGTTGACCATCGGCACGACGACACCATGGAAGCCAGCATCGAGTGTCCGGCCGATGATGCCGGGCTCGTTCCAGGGCACGCGGGCGATCGGGTGGCCACCGGCGAGGTCGATCGCCTGCGCCATGCCCATCGCCGCCGCGTGGTCGATCAGCCCGTGCTGGGTGTCGACGCAGACGAACGCGAAGCCCATCGTCGCCACCGCCTCCGCGCTGTGGGTATTGGCGAGCGTCAGCCAGGCGCCGAGGGTCTCCTCTCCGGCCGCCCAGCGCTGCCGAAGGCTCGTCGCCGGGGTTCTTCCGTGGTCGGTCATATCGCTCCGTTTCTCTGCGCGCGGATCATGGGTCGGCCGTCATCGCGTGACGGTGGTCGCCGGGCGCCCCTCGAGGACGGCAAGCGCGTTGTCGATGGCGTGCTCGTAGAGGCGCCGCCGGCCCGCCGCGGTGGATGAGGCGACATGGGGCGTGACCAGCACATCCTCGCGACCGAGGAGTGGATGGCCAGCAGGCAGCGGTTCGGGTTCGGTGACATCGAGGGCAGCTCCCGCGAGTTGGCCTGAGTCGAGCGCCGCGAGCAAGGCCTCTTGGTCGACCAGGCTCCCTCGGGCGCAGTTCACCAGATAGGCGCCGCGGCGCATCGACGCGAGTCGGCCGGCGTCGACGAGATGGCGGGTGGCCTCACCACCGGGGGCGTGGAGCGATACGACATCGGAGTCGGAGAACACCTCGTCGAGTCCGACCAGTCGAACACCGTCGACCATCTCGGCGTCGATGAACGGGTCGTGGGCGACGACCTCCATACCGAGGGCAGACGCGGCAGCCGCCACCCGGCGGGCGATGCGCCCGAGTCCGACGAGACCGAGTCGCCGCCCGTCCAGTTCGAGAGCGATCCCGACCGACGGGGCTTTCTCGCCTCGATCCGCCATCGCCGTCGTTGTCCGGAGATGCTTCGTCACGGCCATCAGGAGGGCAACGGTGTGCTCGGCGGTGGACACCGATGGGGCCTCCGGCGCGTTACACACGATGACTCCGCGTTCGGTGGCGGCTGCCACGTCGACGTTGTCGTAGCCGATACCGGTACGAGACACGACCCGCACTGAGGGTGCCGTGTCGAGCAACTCGCCGTTCCAGTGGACCCTCGCCCCGGCGATGACCGCGACCGCCGTTTCGAGTCCCGAGTCGGGCCCGACCACCTCGAGGCGTCCGTCGACGAGATCGCGATAGGCGTCGGGGAGTGGGGTGTCGAAATAGACCACCGGCAGCGCGCTCACGCCCGAACCATAACCGTCGGCGGCCCGACGGATCGGGGGCTGGGAGGGGCACCCGGTCTCGGCCTCCGGTAGCGTCGGGTCACCCCCGGAGATGCCGGGGATGGCGACGGTGGATGACTGATGAGTGACGATCGACTCGAGAGCCTCAGGGCGAGTATCGACAACATCGACGCCGCCGTGGTGCACATGCTCGCTGAACGGTTCAAGATCACCAAGGCCGTCGGCGAGCACAAGGCGGCAGTCGGCCTCCCTCCAGCCGACGAGCAGCGGGAACGTGAGCAGGTGGCGCGGCTGCGCTCCCTTGCCGAGGAGGCCGGACTTGACCCGGCCTTCACCGAGAAGTTCCTGCGTTTCGTGGTGGCTGAGGTCATTCAGCACCACCGCCGGATCGCGGAGGCTGATCCGTCCGGCGCGCCCGCCGAAACGCCGTGACCCGTCGACGTGTCGATGTAGCCGTCATCGGTGGTGGTCCGGCGGGTTCCGCGGCGGCGATGACCGCGGCCCGGGGTGGCGCCTCGGTTGTTCTCCTCGAACAGGGTGAGCACGGTCGCGACAAGATCTGCGGTGACGGACTCACCCCTCGCGCGGTCGCCGCGATGGACGCCCTCGGTGTCCCCCTCGACGGCGCGCATCGGATCTCCGGGCTGCGGATGATGGCCGGCCGTCAGGTCCGCGAACTGCCCTGGCCGGCGTCTGGGCGGTTTCCCGGTCACGGCGCTGTCTGGCCGCGCCGGCGACTCGACGCGGCACTGATCGATGCGGCGGCTGAGGCCGGCGCTGATATCCGATTCTCCTCCACCGCCCAACCCATGCTCGATGGCGACCGCGTCACGGGCGTGACGGTCGAGTCGTCGTCGGGGACTGAGCAGATCGATGCCGGCATGGTGGTCGTGGCCGCCGGCGCGCCGGGGGCCGTCGCCCGACTGGTCGGAGCCACTCGTGACCCCGACGAACCCTTCGGTCTCGCGATCAGGACCTACGCCGAGACGCCGCGACACGCCGAAGACATGCTCGAGGCCTGCCTCACCCTCCGCGGCAGCGATGGTCGAGCGGTGCCGGGGTACGGATGGATGTTCCCCTGCGGCGATGGCACCGTGAACATCGGTGTCGGCGCCCTCTCGACGATGAAGGGGTTCAAGAAACTCAACCTCAACACCCTTCTCGAGTCGTACCGAGGCGTGGTTGGCGACGCCTGGTCGCTCGGTCCGAATCTCGAGCGCCCGCGGGCCTGGCGGCTCCCGATGAGCACGGTCCGCCGACACGGCCCCGGATGGGTGGCCATCGGGGACGCGGCTGGCCTCGTCAACCCGATGAACGGTGAGGGGATCGACTACGGACTCGAGTCGGGAATGCTCGCTGCTGAGCGGTTCCTCGCTGACCCGGCGACCGCCCCGGAGGTCTACGACCGTCTGATCGGTGAGCGCTTCGACGCGTTCTTGCGCACCGGACGCCGGTTCGCCTTCGTCATCGGTCATCCGGCGCTCCTGCGGCCCGGTCTCCGCCTCGCCGTCGGCACGCAGGCGATCGCTGGGATCACGCTCCAGGTGATGGGCAACCTCGTCGATGCCGACACACCGGGCGCCTCGGGCCGCGTGCTCCGAGCCGCCGACCGGCTGCTCGGGATCGCCGATCCGCTGCTGCGGCGCACCCGCGCGCGGGCCTGAGCGTCGCTATCGTCGCGCCGTGGACGTCGCCCTCGGAATCGACATCGGCGGAACCGGGATGAAAGCGGCGCCGGTTGATGTCGCCACCGGCCGCCTCCTCGGCGAGCGCTTCCGAATTCCGACACCGCATCCCTCAACCCCTGAGGCGATGGCGACCGTGGTGCGCGATCTCGATCGTCACTTCACCGACATCACCGGCGGCGGTGGGCCCGTCGGTGTCGCCTTCCCAGCGGTGGTGCGAGGGGGAGTGGTGCACAGCGCGGCCAACATCGATGCCTCGTGGATGGGGGCCGATGCGGCTTCCACGTTCTCCGAGGCGGTTGGTCGTTCGGTCGTGGTCGTCAACGACGCGGACGCTGCCGGGATCGCTGAGATGTCGTTCGGGGCGGGGCGCGGCCGATCGGGGCTCGTGATCACGCTGACCCTCGGAACCGGGATCGGCTCGGGCATGTTCATGGACGGGACGCTCCTGCCGAACACCGAATTCGGCCATCTCGAGTTCCGTGGTGAGTCGGTAGAGCGATACGCCGCCGCCTCGGCGATGGAGCGAGAGGATCTCGCTTGGGAGGACTGGGCCGATCGCGTCGGCGAGTTCCTCGAGATGGTCGACCGACTGTTCTCGCCGGACATGGTGATCCTCGGTGGCGGGGTGAGCCGCGAACCGGAACGCTGGTTCCACCGCATCGACACCCGCTTCGAGACCGTGATTGCCTCGATGGCGAACCATGCCGGTGTCGTCGGCGCGGCGATGGCCGCGGTCTGATCAACCGGCGTTGCCGCCGATGCCATCGTCGGTCCGACCCTGGGTGGCCGCGCGGTACCCGACGACCGCGAGGGTGAGCACGGTGAGGGGCACCACGAAGTAGCCCATCGCGACGGCGTAGGTCGAGTGAAGGTCGTGGTCACCCGAGTCGAGCCCGAGCCACACGAGATAGGCCACGTAGTAACTGAGGAACACGGCGCCCTGCCAGCGCCGCAGCACGAAGCCGTCGGCGAAGATTGGGAGACAGGCGATGGCTACCGCGAGCATGAACGGCAGGTCGAATCCGAGCGCCCCATCCGAGACCGCGATCGGGGACACCACTCCGGTGATGCCGAGCACGGCGAGGATGTTGAAGAGGTTCGAGCCGATCGCGTTACCGACCGCCATATCGCGCTGGCCTCGGGCGGCCGCGACCACCGAGGTGGCGATCTCGGGAAGTGAGGTGCCGACCGCCACGACCGTCAACCCGATGACGAGCTCACTGATGTCGAAGGCCCGGGCGATGTCGGTGGCCGCGGTCACCAGAGATCGCGCGCCGGCGACGAGAAGACCGAGTCCGCCCACCACGTAGACCAGATCGCGCCACCAGGAGGAGCCGCGGATCTTCTCTCGACCGAGGGCCGAGGAGTACTCGCTGGCCAACTGGGCTGCGTCGGGCAACCCGTCGTGGTCGTCATCAGCCTCGGGGTCGCCGAGCGCTGAGCGGACCGTCCATACGAGGTAGGTGGCGAGCACTCCGATGAACAGCGCTCCGTCGACTCGGCCAATGCGGCCGTCGAGTCCGAGGATCAGCACGAGGGCTGAGAGGACGATCATGATGGGGACATCGACCCGCACGATCCGCTGCGCGACCGCGAGCCCGCCGCCGACGACCGCGGAGAGTCCGAGGACGAGCAGGACGTTGGCGATGTTGCTGCCGACGACGTTGCCGAGCGCGATCTCGCTCTCGCCGCCGGCGGCCGCGCCGATGCTCACGGCGAGTTCGGGTGCGCTGGTCCCGAAGGCGACCACGGTCAGTCCGATCACCACCGGTGACAGTCCGCTGCGGGCTGCGAGACGCGATGATCCTCGGACGAGGGATTCCGCGCCGACCACGAGCGCCACCACCCCCACGGCAAACCAAACGGCGACGAGGGGACTCATGGACTTACAGCATCGCAGTGCGCGGGGCCGCTCGAAACCCCACGGACCTGACACCATGTCGACATGGTGGGGAGCAACGACGGTCCGACGATCCCGAATTCGCTCGGTTCGGTCCTCGTGCTTGGTGAGGCCCTCTGCGATCTGGTCATCGAGGCCGACGGCTCGGTCACCTCGGCCCTCGGCGGTGCTCCTTACAACACCGCCCGCGCCCTCGGTCGCCTTGGCGTGCCGACCGAGTTCGCCTCGCCGATTTCCACCGATCGCTTCGGGGACCTCCTCGCCGCCTCGCTGACCGACGCTGGCGTCGACATCGCTCGGGCAACCCGGACTGAGGCGCCGACCACCCTGGCCGCAGCGACCCTCGCCGATGACGGTTCCGCCTCCTATCGCTTCTATGTCGAGGGCACCTCGATCCTCGACGTTGTCCCGGTCGAGGCGGGTGACGGCCCGGTGGCGGTGATGACCGGTGGTCTCGCCCTTGCCTTACCCGAGATCGCGCGATCGATCGAATGGGTTCTCGACAGCGGCCTCCCGCTCGTCCTCGACGTGAACTGCCGTCCGGCACTCATCGATGATCGTTCCGCCTTCCTCGACCGGGTTCGGCGGTTCGCAGCCGGTTCCGATCTCGTGAAGGTCTCCGATGAGGACGCGAGATGGCTAGCCGGTGCGACGATCCCCACCGCTGATGCCGTTGAGCAGATCGTCGATGAACTGTTGGCGCTCGGCACGCGAGCGGTCGTCGTCACCGCGGGCGCCGATCCGGTTCTCGTCGCGACCGCCTCGGGGCGCGCGCGGGTGGAGATTCCGGCCGTGGAGGTGGTCGACACCATCGGCGCCGGTGACGCCTTCGACGCGGGAGTGATCGCGTATTGGATCCGCGCCGGCGCTGATCACGAGGCGCTCGGCCAGCTCGACTTGTTGACACGGGCGGTCGGTGCCGGAGTCGCGGTCTCCGCGGTGGTCTGCGGACGCCGGGGGGCCGATCCTCCGCAGCTCGGACAGCTCCCAGCCGAGCTGTGGCCCTGACCGGCCTGGGTGCTCGTTAGCGTGTCGCCGTGGACGGTCTGAACCTCGACGAGATGCTCGGCGACCTGCGACGGTTGGTCGAGACCGAGTCGCCCTCGGATGATCCCGGCGCGCTCCGGCGGTCGGCTGACGTGCTGTCGGAGGTGATCACCTCCCGTCTCGGCCCCGGGGTCGAGCTGATCGATGGACCCGCCGGTCCCCATGTCCGATGGCGGGGCTCGAACGATCCGAGCGTGCTGGTGCTCGGCCACCATGACACGGTGTTCCCGATGGGCACGCTCGATCGGCGTCCCTTCGAGGTGGTCGACGGTCGAGCGACCGGACCCGGGGTGTTCGACATGAAAGCCGGCATCGTTCAAGCGATCTGGGGGGTCGCGGCGAGCGGACGCGCCGAGTCGACTGAACTGCTGTTCTCCTGCGACGAGGAGGTCGGCTCGATCACCTCGCGGGCGCTCATCGAGGAGCGGGCCGTCGCTTGCGGGTCGGTGCTCGTGCTTGAGCCGAGCGCCGACGGAGGCGCGTTGAAGGTCGGTCGCAAGGGGACCGGAACCTTCCAGGTGGTGATCCACGGCCGGGCCTCCCACGCTGGCCTCGAGCCCGAGAAGGGAGTCAACTCACTCGTCGAGGCGGCTCATCAAGTGCTCGCGATCGCCGCGATCGGCGACGCGGGACGCGGCACCACGGTGACTCCGACCGTGGCGCGCGCCGGCACCGCCGACAATGTCGTCCCCGCAGAGACCACGATCCGCGTCGATGTTCGGGTCACCGGTCCTGAGGAAGCCGCCCGAGTCGAGGCGGCGATGGCCTCGCTGACTCCGATCAACCCCGACGCCTCGATCGAGGTGTCTGGATCGGTCGGGCGACCGCCGATGCCCGAGGGTTCCGCGGGAGGTCTCCTCGACATCGCTCGGGCGCACGACCCTGAGATCGGCGCTGTGGTCGTTGGAGGTGGGAGTGACGGCAACTTCACCGCCGCGCTCGGAGTGCCTACCCTCGATGGCATGGGAGCGGTTGGTGGCGGCGCCCACGCCGACCACGAGCATGTGCTCGTGTCGACGATGCCCGATCGAGCGCGCCTCGTGGCCGCGGTGGTCGCGGGCTGCTGCGCCTGAGTCAGTCCGCGCCGGGATCCAACTCGAGCTTCCCACCCGAGCCAAGGGTGCCGACACGGCGGTACACGTCGAGCTTCGAACGGGAGTCGGCGATGTCGAGGTTGCGCATCGTCAACTGCCCGATTCGATCGAGGGGACCGAAGGCAGCGTCGTCCACCCGCTCCATCGAGAGCCGCTCAGGCTCGTAGGTCAGATCCGGCCCGGACGTATCGACGATCGAGTAGTCGTCGCCCCGGCGAAGCCGGAGCGTCACCTCGCCGGTGACCGCCGAGCCGACCCAGTGGAGGAGGGCCTCGCGCAGCATGAGGCTCTGCGGATCGAACCAGCGGCCCTCGTAGAGCAACCGTCCGAGCCGTCGACCCATCGAGTGGTAGTTCTCGAGGGTGGCCTCGTTGTGGATCGCGGTGAGGAGACGCTCGTAGGCGATGTGGAGCAGCGCGAGGGCGGGGGCCTCATAGATGCCCCGCGACTTGGCCTCGATGATCCGGTTCTCGATCTGATCGCTCATGCCGAGACCGTGGCGCCCGCCGATCGCGTTGGCCTCCATCACGAGAGCTACCTGGTCGTTGAAGGTCGCCCCGTTGATCGCCACCGGCCACCCCTCCTCGAAGCGGATGGTGACGTCCTCGGTGACGATCTCGACCTCCGGATCCCAGAACCGGACTCCCATGATCGGCTGCACGATCTCCATCCCGGTGGAGAGCTCCTCCAGCGACTTGGCCTCGTGGGTGGCACCCCAGATGTTGGCGTCGGTGGAGTAGGCCTTCTCGGCGGAGTCGCGATACGGCAGCGACCGGCTGGTGAGGAACTCGCTCATCCCGGCGCGCCCTCCGAGCTGATCGACGAACTCCGGATCGAGCCACGGCTTGTAGATGCGAAGGCGCGGGTTGACCATCAGCCCGTAGCGGTAGAAGCGCTCGATGTCGTTGCCCTTATAGGTGGAGCCATCGCCCCAGATATCGACTCCGTCGGCCTGCATGGCCCTCACGAGCAGCGTTCCGGTGACCGCGCGTCCGAGCGGGGTGGTGTTGAAGTAGGTGCGACCGGCGGTGGTGATGTGGAAGGCACCGCACTGGAGGGCCATGAGCCCCTCACGCACCAGCTCCGGACGGCAGTCGACGAGGCGAGCCTCCTCGGCGCCGTAGACGCGGGCCCGGTCGGGCACGCCAGCGAGGTCGGGTTCGTCGCACTGGCCGAGATCGGCCGTGTAGGTGAACGGCACCGCCCCGCGCTCCCGCATCCAAGCGACCGCGGCGGAGGTGTCGAGCCCGCCGGAGAAGGCGAGACCGACGTTCTCGCCGACGGGGAGCGACATGAGCACGTTCGACATGGGGGAGGAACCTACCCGGAGGCGCCGGTGCGCCCACGGCCGCCGAGCGCGGCGACGGTCAGTCCCGCTGCGGCGGCGCCGAGCGCGATCTCGAGCAGACCGATGCCCCGGACCCCCAGAAGATCTCCGAGGCCGACCGCGACGATGCCGAGCGCGGCCAGCAGACCGAACGGGAGGAGATGCGGAGGTTCGATCAGGATGAGAAGGAGCATCGCGACCACCGGCACGAAGGGAACGATCGCCACCAACGGATGCCCCGGCGTGGTCGCGAGCAGCCACCAGGTGGCCTGGCCGATCTGCACCGAGGCGGCCCAGAGCGCGCCGAGCGCTGCGCCGATCAGCGCCCAACCGAGGAGGAGGGCGAGGCGCCAACGGGGATTCCGGTCCACACGTCGACTCTACGGGCCACCGGCCTCGGCGGCCCGGGAGGTGGGCGCCGATACCCTGCGAGGGATGTCCGGCACTCCAGCGGCTGGCCCTCCCTTCGAGAGGCTCTCGGTGTTCTACCCGATGTGGAACGAAGAGGAGTACATCGATCGGGCGATCGCTTTCGGGCGTCGCGCCTGTGAGCGCCTCCTCGCCGCCGGTGACATCGCCGACTACGAGCTGATCATTGTCGACGACTGCTCGACCGACTCGACGGGTCGCCGAGCCGATGAGCTCGCCGCGGCCGACCCGCGGGTTCGGGTGGTGCACCACGAGCGCAACCGCAAGCTCGGCGGATCGATCCGCACCGGGCTCGCCACCGCTACCGGCGACGTCGTTCTCTACACCGACGCCGATCTGCCCTTCGACATGACCGAGTTGCCGCGGTTAGTGCGACTGCTCCGCGAGTACGACGCCGACATCATCAGCGCCTATCGATTCGACCGCACCGGTGAGGGTGCTCTGCGCGCCATATACACCCTCGTGTACAACGCGCTCATCAAGTCGCTGTTCGGCGTGCGCATCCGCGACATCAACTTCGCCTGCAAGCTCGTGCGCCGTCGCGTCCTCGACCACGTCGAGCTGCGTTCAGAGGGATCGTTCATCGACGCGGAGCTGATTATCAAGGCGACGCGGAGCGGATTCGAAGTCGTGCAGGCGGGAGTCGACTACTTCCCGCGCACGAGAGGCGAGTCGACGCTGTCGTCGCCGGGGGTCATCGTGACCATCTTGCGCGAGATGTGGGCGCTGCGCCGTGATCTCGCCGGTGTGCGCCCGGTCTCGCGCGACTGACCGGCCTGCCGGCGACCCACCGGCGAGCCGTTGGTAGCCTCGAGTGGAGGTCAGGCCGTGAACAGCACCCCTCCCCGAGATTCCCCCCACGTCCCCGACTGGCACCGCTGGGCGCCGATCGCGCTCGCGTTGGCTGTGCTGGTCGCGGTGATCGCCTTGTCGCGCTCCGGCGGAGCTGACACCGCGTCGGTTGAGGCGACCTCCACCACGGCCATCGTCGCTGACACGGTCATTGCCGCCCCGACCACCACCGTCGCCAAGGTGCCGATCGCGCGCACCCTCGTGAGAGGGCTCGCCGGCGAGGACGTGCGGATGGTGCAGAGCCGGCTCGCCGAGTTGGGGTTCGATCCGGGGCCGGTCGATGGGGTCATGGGAACCATGACCGCTCAGGCGATCTGGGCGTACGAGAAGCTGGTGCTCGGCGTCCCGCGCGCCGAGGCGACCGGTTCGGTGACCCCTGAGATGTGGGACCGCATGCAGGAGCCATCGGGGATCGCGCCCCGGCGCCCGACCGGCGGTGTGTCCGACCACACCGAGATCTACCTTCCGGAGCAGGTGCTCGCCGTCTTCCAAGCTGACGTTCCGGTGCTGATCACCCACATCTCCTCCGGCGAGCTCGACGAGTTCGGAGAACCCGCGCTCTATTGCGAGACCGTCACCTACGACACTGACTCCAGCGGCAACCTCCTCGAGGAGCCGGTCACCCGCGACATTTGTGCTTACTCGAAGACCCCGGGTGGGGTGTTCACCTATCGACGGGTGATCGAGGGCACGCGAAATGGGCCGCTCGGCGACATGTGGAACCCCGTGTACTTCAACTACGGCATCGCCGTGCATGGAGCGCTCAATGTCCCGCTCGAACCCGCCTCGCACGGCTGCGTTCGCATCCCGATGCACATCTCCGAGTACTTCCAGGGGTTGATCGACCTCGGCGACAAGGTCCTGGTGTGGAACGGCGAACAAGAACCCGAGGACGTCTCGGATCTCGACAGCCTCCCATCGTTCGACGGGAGTGTCGCCCCGCCATCGACCACGACCTCGTCGACCCTTCCTGGTCAGATCGGCGCTCCGATTGAGCACGTGATCACGCGGGGTGACAATCCCTCGCGCATCGCTGAGATGTACGGCATCACCCTCGCGCTGCTCAATGAGGCGAACGCGGAAAACGCCGCTTACCGCACGTTCCCGATCGGTGGTGTGCTGATCATCCCGGCGGGAGCCTTCTTACCCTCCACGACGACCACCGCGCCGACCACGACCTCGACGACGGTGCCGACAGCGACGACTGAGCCGACGTCGACTACGGAACCGGCGTCGACCACCACGCCGCCGGTGACCTCGACGACCGAGGCCTGACGGCTGGGGCCGTCACGCCTCGAACCTCAGACGCAGGCGTCGAGCCCGCCGAGCACTCCGGTGCGGAACGCGGCGATCTTGTCGAACGCCGTTCCCGAGCGGTCGGTGGTGGTCGACGGATCAGAGAGCCGGATGATCATCTCGAGCGCCTCGTCGAGATCGCCCGGCGAGGTGCCGACGGTGCTGGTGCGCGCCGGATCGCGGTCGAGGCCGAGGGTGATGTCGCTCACCCACGCGCCGATGAGGCAGTCGGAGAGCAGCGCTCGGTCCTCGCCAACCGCAGGCGATCCGACCCGAGTGAGCGCCTCCTCCACCCAGCCGAGGGCGAGCAGGTAGCCAAGGATGAAGTCGCCCACCTCGTCGTAGGTCGGGATCACGGCGGCCTCGTCGAAGGCGACCGACCCGGGGCAGAGCGTCACGATGTCGTTGACCGGGGTCGCCCTCGGGCAGTCGATGCTCACCGACCCGGGTGAGGGCGACGACGTCAACCCGATCGGCTCGCCGATCACCAGCGACCAGTACTCCTCGAGGTCCTCGCCGAGGAACTCCCATGAGGGACGGCACTCTGGATCGGGGTCGAAGGCGCAGTCGTAGGGGGCGTTACCTCCGCGCAGGTAGTCGTCGTAGCTGAGGAAGCGGTTCGGCATCAGGTCGAGGGGGGCGTCGATCAGCGTGAGGCAGGTGTCGAGGCCCTCCTCGAATCCGACCTGGAATGCGCCGATCCGATCGAAGCCGGAACCGTGCCCGTTCGGATCGAACTGGTCGACGCCAGCGGGGTCGCGCACGTTGAGGATGGCGATGAGCGAGGTCCGCACGTCTGACTCGTCGAGTTGGAGGACGCTGGAGTCCCCGGAGACCGCTCGGCCGAGCCAAGCTCCGGCAACGCAATCGGCCTGCTGCTCGAGGAGGATCGTTGGCACCGTGCCGTCGAGGAGGTCCATGCGGTCCTGGAGGGCGTGGGCGTATTCGTGGGCGAGAACCACGGCCGCCGCGGCGTCGCCATGCTCGCGGCCGAGGTACTCGAGCAGACCGTCGGGGCCGTCGTCGAGGACGATGACGTCATCGATCGGGCAGTAGAACGCGACATACAGGGTGAGGTCTTGATAACTGGTGAAGCGCCCGTCGCCGCAGCCAGGAATCTCGTCGGCTCCCGGGCCGGCAGCGATCCGCCCCCCTCGGAGGCCGTCCCATCGAATGCCGTCGGGCGAGACAAAATCGGCTGAGAGCCACTGCTCGACATCGATCGCCGCCGCTGCGAGCAGGCGGTCGTAGGAGCGTGGCTCGCGCTCGCCTTGCAACTCGAAGGTCGCTGCCATATCGACGTCGATCATGGAGCGGTTCATGGCGGGTTCAGGGGTGTCCACCGGCACGTCCTCGACCGCCGTTTCTTCCTTGTCGGACTCGCCGTCGTCGGACTCGCCGGTGCCGGTCTCCGTGCCGTTGTCGGCGGGTGCGGCATTGTCGGGCAGCGCCGGCTCGAGGTCATCGGAGATGGACGGTGCCGGTGGGGTCGTGGTGGCCTCGCGGATGACGGCGAGCGGGGCAGGAGCGCAGGCTGTTCCCGCGATGATGAGCGCGAGCAGGACCGAGCGGCGCATCGGGCTCAGGGCACCAGCAGCCGCATCTCGGTGATCTCGTCGGTTTGGGCGGCGGCCATGGAGGCGGCCATCGCCCTCACCTCGGGGGAGAGGGCGCGCTCAGCGGCGAATTCGGCCATCTCGATACCTCCGAGATGGTGCTCAACCATGAGCTCGACGAACACCTCGTTGGCGTCGGCCCCCGTCGCGTTCGCGAGGCGGTCGATGTCGTCGTCGGTGGCCATACCCGGCATGTCGTCCACATCGGACGACATGCCCATCCAGTTCATCGCCACGCCGGACATATTCGCCTCGAACTCACCGAGATCGCGGAGCATCTGGATCATTCGGCCGATCTCGATGCCCTGGCCGAAGATGATGCTCCGGGCGACCGTGCGAAGACCGGGGTGGGTTCCCTCGGTGGCGAGGAAGATGAAACTCATCGCGACGGCCTGCTCGTGATGACCGCGCATGTCCTGCAGGAAGCCGGTGTCGACCTCGTTGTGCTCAACGCCGACCGACTCCTGGCCCACCATGAAGCCGACCATTCCGAACACGAGACTGCAGGTGATGATCAGGGCCACCACGTTGACCGGTCTCCGCCACCACGGCGGGCCGGGATCGCGCGGCGGTTCGACCTCCGACGGCGCAGGGGCGGGCTCGGGGCGGCGAGAGGTGTCGGGTGCCTCTTGAAGATCGATCAGTCGGCTGAGGGGGATGCCGGGCTCACGTGACACAACCTCATTGTGGCAGTCACCGAAGGTCGGTGCTCAGCGCGGCCGACCGGGACCGTTCCGCGCGCACGGTCTCGATCGCGATGCCGACGAGTGCCGCCCACACCAGGGCGAAACCGATGAGACGGAGAGCGGGCATGCTCTCGCCGTAGGCGACCCATCCGAGGAGCAGGTTGATGATCGGCACCAGCCAGCCGATCGGACCGAAGAGTGTGAAGGGCACCCGTTTGGCTGCATGGGCGAACAGGAGCAGGGGAGCAGCGGTGACGACACCGGTGCCGAGCAGCCCGAGCCACGGCCAGACGCCCGCACCCGCCGAGTCGACCACCCCACCATCGCGTACCAGGCTGATGACCACCACCACCGAGGCCAGCGGCATGAGAAGAAGAACCTCGGAGCCGAGGCTGTCGACGGGACCGAGCGGCACGCGACGTTTGGTGAGCCCGTACCAGGCCCAACTGCCGCCGAGGAACACGGCTACCCAGGGCACCGCACCGTAGGAGATCGAGGTGATGAGGATCGACGCGATGGCGAGCACCGCGGCCGCGCGTTTCATCGGCGTGAGGCGCTCGCCGAGCACGAGCACCCCGATCGCCATCGTGATGAGCGGGGCGAGGAAGTAGCCGAGGGCGGTCTCGAGAACCCGATCGCTCACCACGGCGAAGACGTAGGTCGACCAGTTCACCGCCAGCAGCGCGCTGGCGAGGGCGAGCCGACGCCGGGTCTGAGGGTGAGCAAGTGCGCCGGCGACGTTGCCCCACGTGCCCCGGGCAACCAGTAGGACGACGAGGACGAGGGTGGCGGACGCGATGCGCCAGCCGACGAGATCGAACGGGGCGAAGTCAGCGAGCAGCTTCCAGTAGGCGGTGAAGCCACCCCACATGCTGTAGGCGAGCACCGCCGATCTGATGCCCGACGACAGCTGCCCCCGTGGGTCGTCGCTCTCGACCGGGTTGCTCACGGCGCCGAGGCTACGACCGGAGGTGTCCAGCGGTCGGTATGGTCCTCGCGATGGCTCGTCGTTCTCTCGAACAGGTGCGGATGCCCGATGTCGGCCTCGCCGAGTTGATGGGCGCTGACCCCGACCGGGCGGAGCGTCTCGTGATGCGGGTCGCCGACCTGAGGGTCGACCTCTCCCGCCAACCGGTGACCGATGAGACGCTCGGCGATCTGGTGGAGGTGGCCGACGCGTGCGGTGTAGCGGCCTTCCGCGACGCGCTACTTGCTGGTGATCGAGTCAATCGGACTGAGGACCGAGCCGTCGCCCATCCGGCACTGCGAGCTCCACTCGGGGTGGCGATGACCGTCGACGGGCGCGATGTCGGTCCCGAGGTCCATCGGGTGCTCGATCAGATGTCGGCGCTCGCTGATCGGGTACGAGCCGACGGCCGCATCACCGACGTGGTCAACATCGGTATCGGAGGATCCGACCTCGGCCCGGCGATGGCGACCAGAGCGCTCGCTCCCTTCGCCCAACCGGAACTCCGCTCGCATTTCGTGTCGAACGTCGACGGGGCGGAGATCGCCGCGGTGCTCGGCCGGTGCCGTCCCGAATCGACCCTCTTCGTCGTCGTCTCGAAGACGTTCACCACCGTTGAGACCCTCGCCAACGCGCGAACCGCGCGGGACTGGCTGGTCGATGCGCTTGGCGAGGAAGCGGTGGCCGATCACTTCGTCGCCGTGTCAACAGCCCTCGACCGTGCCGCCGACTTCGGCATACCCGCCGACCGTGTGCTCGGCTTCTGGGACTGGGTGGGCGGTCGTTACTCGGTGTGGTCGGCGGTCGGTTTCGCTCTGATGGTCGCGATCGGGCCCGATTCATTCCGGGAGTTCCTCGCCGGGGGGCGCGCGGTGGATGAGCACGTAATGAGTGCTCCCGCTCGCGAGAACGTGCCGCTGCTGATGGCGCTCATCGGCGTCATGCATCGCAACCTGCTCGGTCGGTCGACGAAGGCGGTGTTGCCGTACTCGGCGCTTCTCGACCGATTCCCGGCGTACCTCCAGCAACTCGACATGGAGTCCAACGGGAAGTCGATCCGAATCGATGGGTCGCCGGTGGAGGGGCCGACCGGTCCGGTGGTGTGGGGGGAGCCGGGCACCAACGGCCAGCACGCCTTCTTCCAACTGCTGCATCAGGGCACCGATGTCGTCCCGGTGGATGTAATCGGGTTCGCTCGACCCGAGCATGAACTCCTCGAGCAACACGATCTGCTGATGGCCAACCTCTTCGCTCAGGTCGAGGCGCTCGCTCTCGGTCGTCCGGATGCCGCTGAGCCCCATCGGCGGTTCGCGGGCGGTCGACCGAGCACCGTGATCCTCGCCGAGCGACTCACCCCGTCGGTGCTCGGTCAGTTGATCGCGCTGTATGAATGGCTGGTCATCTTCCAGGGTGCGCTGTGGGGTGTGCCCTCGTTCGATCAGTGGGGGGTCGAGCTCGGCAAGGAGCTCGCTGGTTCACTCGGGGACGCGATCCGTGACGGGTCGCTCCCGGTCGCCGACCCGTCGACGGCGGCGGGACTCGCCTGGTATCGCGCTCATCGACGCTGAGCATCGACTGCGCGCAACACCAACATCGATCTCGACGGGATCTTGAGCGTGTCTGAGGCGGCGAGGAACGCACCGGCCTCTTCATCCACGGTCGGGTCCGCGCTGTCGAGGGTGACCGTCCATCGTCGCCCCCAGCCCTCCGATGGGAGGGTCCACGACAGGTCCGTGTCGCTCGCCGACAGGATGACGAGGAACGAGTCGTCGACGATCCGCTCGCCGTGGCGGTCGGGGGCTCGCAGGGTCTGGCCGTTCAGGAACACCGCGACGGACTGTGCGAAACCCTGCTCCCAGTCGATATCGCTCATCTCGTGCCCGTCGGGACGGAACCATGCCATGTCGTCGACCCCGCGGATCCGCTGACCCTTGAACCAGCGACGACGCCTGAACACTGGGTGCGTCGCGCGCAGAGCGATGAGCCGACGGCACCAGTCGAGGAACTCGGTGTCGGTGTGCTCCCAGTCGAACCAGGACGTCGGGTTGTCTTGGCAGTAGGCGTTGTTGTTGCCGCCCTGGCTACGGCCGAGCTCGTCGCCGCCGAGGATCATCGGCACCCCCTGCGACAGCAGAAGCGTCGCCATGAGGTTCCGCCGTTGACGGGCCCGGAGTTCGGTGATCGCTGGATCGTCGGTTGGTCCCTCGTGTCCGTGGTTCCACGAACGGTTGTGGTTCTCGCCGTCGCGTGACTCCTCGCCGTTCGCCTCGTTGTGCTTGCGGTCGTAGGCGACGAGGTCGGCCAATGTGAACCCGTCGTGACAGGTGACGAAGTTGATCGAGGCCGACGGGCGCCGCGTGTCGGCCATGTACAGATCGGATGAGCCGGTGAATCGCTGCCCAAACTCGGCGAGACGGGCGTGCTCCCCGCGCCAGAAATCGCGCATGGTGTCGCGGTAGTCGGCGTTCCACTCCGACCACTTCGGCGGGAAGCCACCGACCTGGTAGCCACCCTCGCCAACATCCCACGGCTCGGCGATCAGCTTCACCCTCGACAGCACCGGGTCCTGATGGACGATGTCGAGGAAGGTGGAGAGTCGGTCCACCTCGTAGAGCTCGCGCGCGAGAGCCGAGGCGAGGTCGAACCGGAACCCGTCGACGTGCATCTCGGTCACCCAGTGCCGGAGGCTGTCCATCACCAGCTGCAGCACATGCGGGTGGCGCATGTTGAGGGTGTTTCCGCAGCCGGTGAAGTCGAGGTAGTGCCGCGGATCATCGTCGACGAGTCGGTAATACGCCTCGTTGTCGATGCCCCGGAACGAGAACGTCGGACCGAGGTGGCTCCCCTCGGCGGTGTGGTTGTACACGACGTCGAGGATGACCTCGATTCCCGCGGCGTGGAGGGCGCGCACCATCGAGCGGAACGCGTTCATCGGACTCTCACCCTCCTCGACGTACCCGCTGTGCGGGCTGAAGTAGGCGAGGGTGTTGTAGCCCCAGTAGTTCTTCAGTCCCCGCTCGGCGAGGTGGTGATCGCGCGCGAACTGATGGACGGGCATGAGCTCGACGGCGGTGATACCGAGCGACACGAGGTGGTCGATCACGGCCGGATGGGCGATGCCGCCGTAGGTGCCCCGCAGTCGCTCGGGAACCTCGGGGTGGAGCAGGGTCATCCCTCGAACGTGGGTCTCGTAGATGACGCTCCGATGCATCGGCACCTGTGGTGGCCGGTCGTCTCCCCAGTCGAAGTCTCCTCCGGTCACCACTCCGAGGGGCACGTGCGGCGCGCTGTCGTGGGTGTTGAGTCGATCGGGATCGTCGGGATTGTGGGCGTAGCAGGCGGGCGACCAGTCGACCGTTCCGTCGACCGAGCGCGCGTAGGGGTCGAGGAGGAGTTTCGACGGATTGCACCTTCGGCCGCGAGCGGGCTCCCACGGCCCGTGGACCCGGTAGCCGTAGCGCTGGCCGGGTCCGATGTCGGGGAGATGGGCGTGCCAGATGTGGCCGTCCACCTCGGTGAGTTCGATCCGCGTCTCGTGGCGCTCGTCGCCATCGAGGAGGCAGAGTTCGACTCCCTCGGCGACGCTGGAGAACAGGGCGAAATTCGTGCCGTCACCGACGTGGGTGGCGCCGAGCGGGTGCGGTTCACCGGTCCACACGCGGCGGACCCCGTGGACCGGAGTCGCCGCGTCGTTGAGCCCGGTCATCGCGCAAGTCTGCCCTCCCGTTCCGGCCTCGGGACGAATCTGCTCTGACGGGTCGGTCTCGCTGTCTGGGGGGTCGCGCGATCGGCCAGAATGGTCCGGTTGTCGCTGAGGTCGATGAGGCGGCGTGCGTGAGCAGGGAGGAACGAATGGGAATCGAGCGGGTCGGTGTGATCGGTTGCGGCCTCATGGGGTCGGGTATCGCGGAGGTCTGCGCGCGAGCGGGGCTCGACGTCACGGTCCGCGAGGTGAGTGCTGAGGCGGCGGAGGCCGGACGTCAGCGGCTGGTCACCTCGCTCGATCGGGGTCTCGCAGCCGGCAAGCTCACGGAGTCCGCCCGCGATGAGGCGCTCGGGCGGCTCTCGTTCACCACCGCGATCGACGACCTCGCCGATCGCCAAATGGTGATTGAGGCGGTGGTGGAGGATGAGTCGATGAAGGTCGACATCTTCAAGGAGCTCGATCGGGTTCTCGTCGACGACTCGGCGATCCTCGCGAGCAACACCTCGTCGATCCCGATCATGAAGCTCGGCACGGTGACCGCCCGGCCCGAGCAGGTCATCGGCGTGCACTTCTTCAACCCGGTCCCGGTGCTCCGGCTCGTGGAGATCGTCACCAGCCTGATGACCGGGCCCGACACCATCTCCCGGGCTGAGGAGTTCGCCACGGAGACCCTCGACAAGCGAGTGATCCGCTCACAGGACCGCGCCGGCTTCGTGGTTAATGCGCTACTCATCCCGTATCTGCTGTCGGCCATCCGAATGATGGAGTCAGGTTTCGCCTCGCGCGACGACATCGACGCCGGCATGGTCGAGGGATGCAGCCACCCGATGGGCCCGCTGCGTCTCACCGACCTGATTGGCCTCGACACCACCCTCGCGGTTGCCGAGAGCCTCTACGAGGAGTTCAAGGAGCCGCTCTACGCTCCGCCGCCGGTTCTGTCCCGCATGGTCGACGCCGGTCTCCTCGGGCGCAAGGCGGGCCGGGGCTTCTACGAGTACCGACGCTGATGGCCGATCGGGTCGAGCGCCTCACCAACCTGCTCGCGCTGCTGCTCGAGACGCGCGAGCCAGTCACCCTGGACGTCATCGCGTCCGAGCTCGGCGGGCAGTACCCCGACGGCCACGACGCGCGACGGGCCGCCTTCGAGCGCGACAAGACGGTGCTGCGCGAGATCGGCGTCGAGATCTCCACTGAGACGCTCACCGGAGATCGGGCCGGACAGATGGGGTATTGGGTGATCCGGCGCGAGATGGAGATCCCCGATCTCGGGCTCGATGATGAGGAGCTGCGTGCGCTGCAGCTCGCTCTTGCCGCCACCCGTCCGGGCTCCGAGAGCGGCCGCGACGCTCTCTGGAAACTCGGCGCGGGTGTTGACGATGGCCCGGTCTTCGTGGCGATGAGCGTGCCCACCAGCGAGGCGCTGCCGGTTCTCCGTGGCGCGCTGACCGAACGCCGGGCGGTCGGGTTTTCCTACGGGGGCGTCGACCGCGTCGTCGAACCCTGGGGCCTGCTCCTGCGCGACGGGTTCTGGTATCTCGTTGGCCACGACAGGTCGCGGGCTGAACGTCGCACCTTCCGGGTGGATCGCATCGTCGAGGGTCGAATCGAGGTGCTCGAGGAGTCCATCGAGGTGCCCGAGGGGTTCGATGTGCGCACCGCTCTCCCCGAGGATCCGATGATGCTCGGCGCAGACCAGCACAGCGTGCGCTCCGCCCGGATCGTCATCGACCGGTTCCGGGCGTCAACCGCGGCGCGCGAGCTCGGTCCGGATCGGGTGCTCGCCCATCATGACGACGGCTCGGTGGAGGTCTCGGTGCCGTTCGCGAGCCTCGACGCGCTGGTGTCCTGGGTGCTCGGATTCCTTGATCACGCGGTCGTGCTCGAACCCGACGATGTCCGCGACGAGGTGATCCGGCGACTCCGGGCGGTGGCGTCATGAGCGGCGCTCGCTCACCCAAGTCGGCCGAGTCTCGTCTGAGTCGCCTGCTGGTGATCCTCCCCTGGCTGATGGAGCGGGGGGCCGCCTCGGTCGCCGAGACCGCGGCCCGCTTCGATGTCTCCGAGAACGACCTGGTGCGCGATCTCGAATTGGTCGCGATGTGCGGGCTGCCGCCCTATGTCGACGAGCTCATCGACCTCTTCATCGATGACGGGACGATCATCGTCGGCGTCCCCCGTCTTTTCCTCCGTCCTCTGCGGCTCACCGAGGAGCAAGCGTTCGAGCTCCTCGCCGCTGGTCGGGCGGCGATGCAGCTCCCGGGGGCTGATCCGGAGGGCGCCCTCAACCGAGGCCTGCGGAAGCTGGCGATCGGGCTCGGTGAGGACGACACCGGCGTGCTCGTGATCAGTCCGAACCCTGCTGAGGTGACCCAGCTCGTTGACGCCGCTCGCGAAGGCCGGGAGGTCGCGGTGGTCTACCGGTCGCGCACGCGGGAGGAGGCGACCGAGCGGGTGCTCACCCCGTTCAGAACATTCCAGGACTTCGGACGTTGGTATGTGACGGCCCATGACTCGCTGAGCGACGAAGTGCGCGACTTCCGCGTCGATCGAATCGAGTCGCTCGAGATCGGCGGCCCATCCGCCCGGCGTCCACCCGATGATCTGGGGGCACCGGGCACCTGGTTCGTCGATGCCGACATCGAGCGTGTTGATCTTCGTATCGGACCGGCCGGTCGTTGGGTGGTCGAGCGGTATCCGGTCGATTCGGTGACCGAACCCGACACCGAGGGATGGGTCTCGGCCCGCATGGCGGTCACCGGGGAGAGTTGGTTGGCCAGGCTGCTGTTGCGTCTCGGCGACCAGGTCGAGGTGATCGGGCCCGACTCGATGCGTGGAATCGGTCGCGACGCCGCGCTTCGAGTGCTTGAGCGTTACGACGTCGGCTGATCGCCGGCGACCTGAAGCGCCCCGAGGCCGCCTGCCTGACTGAGCAGGATCGGGACGAGCGCCGCTGTGGCTCGGGCGTCGGCGAGGGCGTCATGAGCGTTGATGAGGGGGATGTCGTGGTCGCGGCAGAGGTCACCGAGGCGGTGTGACCGCCGTCGGCCCGGATCGAGGCTGCGAGAGATCTCCAGGGTGCACGCGGTTGGAGCCTTCGACGCCGGCAGTCCCTCACGCTCTCGGGCTGACTCGAGAAAGGCCCAGTCGAAGTTGAGGTTGTGGGCGATCGCCACGCGTCCTTCGAGGCGGCGGTCGAGCTCGGCGACCGCTTCGCGGAGCCGGATGCCTCGCTGGAGGCGTCGGCGTGTGATGCCGTGGATCTCGCGGGCTCCGACCCGTGTCCACGGTCGGGGGAGTCGGACGAGGGTCGACCATTCGCCCGTCTGCTCAGCGGTGACGCTGCCGGCGACCTCGGTCAAGGTGATGTCGACCGCGGCCACTTGGAGGATGCGGTCAACCCGGGCGTCGAGCCCCGATGTCTCGAGATCGAGGACCGTGCACACCAGGGGGTCCCCGGCGGAGGGCATCGACATCGACCGCATCGGTATCAACCTAGGTCGGGGGTGTTCTCCGACCCGATTCGCCGACGGCCGGCTGGGGGGACGGGGACGCCGGCGTCGGGGGGAATCAGGAGTTACGGGCGCGGATGCCGATGGGGGCAGCCACGGTGTAGCCGAGGAGGTGGCGATCCTCTTCGTTCTCGCCACCCCAGTAGCCGTACTCGTGGTTGTCGCGAGCGAACTCACGGCAGGGGATCCTCACGGGGCAAGCGCTGCAGAGGAGGTTCGCGCGAGCCTCGCGCCGGGCACGAGCCTGTGGGCGTTCGGCTTTCTTGGCGAAGAAAAGTTCGAGTCGACCCTTACACATCGCGTATTCGCGCCAGTCGACGCCGCGGGGGAGGTCATTGTTGGAGCGGATTTCAAGGGTCTCAACTGCCGACATATGCCATTTAACACTAAACGATCGGAAGCTATTCCCCAACCCCTCGGATTTCGGCGTGCGTTTTGGGGCGGGCGTCGCTTAGAGAAGCTCGGCGGCCAGGCTGGCCACGCCGCTTCGCTCGCAAGCCTGCAGCGTCACATGACCGAAGCACGGCTGCCCGGCGAAGGCGCTGGTGAGGACCGAGAGCGCGTTGTTCGACTCGCCGAGATACGGCGCGTCGATCTGGCTGGTATCCCCGGTGAACACGACCTTCGTGCCCTCACCCACCCGGGTCAGGATCGTGCGTAGCGTCGCCGGCTCGAGGTTCTGCGCCTCGTCGATCACCACCATCTGACGCTGGAGCGACCGGCCGCGCAGGAAGGTGACCGACTCGAGCGAGAGTTTCCCGCGCTCGGTGAACTCCTCCACCATCCGACGCGCGTCACTGCTGCTCCGTCGGTCGGTCAGCGCGACGACAGCGTCGTGGATCGCCGACATCCAGGGGTCGAGCTTCTCATCGAGTCCGCCGGGAAGGAATCCGACATCGGCCCGTCCGACTGGGACCAACGGCCGGTAGACGGCGACGCGCTCGTAACGCTGGTCCTCCACGACCTGCTCGAGTGCGGCGGCGATCGCCAGGATCGTCTTGCCCGTGCCGGCCCGGCCGTCGAGGGCGACCACGGTCACCTCCGGGTCGAGCAACAACTCGAGCGCGAACCGCTGCTCTTTCGACCTCGGGTGCAACCCCCAGGGCTCAGGGGGTGTCGGGGCCAGCAAGTGCAGTTCATCGGAGCGACGCCGGGCGAGCGCCGACTGGGATCCGGCGCGTAACACCACGAACTCGTTTTCACGGAGGCGCGGCTGGCCGGACTGGCCGGTCGGGGTCGGATCGATGAGACCGTCGGCGAGTTCCGTGATCTCCGCCACGTCCACCGAGCCGTCGGAGTACAGGTCGTTGACGGTCGTGTGATCGACGTCGATGACTCGCCAACCCATCGCCTGGACCTCGCGGGCTGCTCGCGTCGGCCGATGCTCGCGGGCATCGACACCGAGATGAGCCGCCTTGATTCGCAGCGCGGCGTCGTTGGAGACCATGACGGTCGGACC
>Ga0222718_10000222_pt1 | contig 60455 bp, 82 predicted proteins | sample C33_27DmetaG_FD_165045 | JGI IMG/M metagenome (GOLD analysis project Ga0222718, IMG submission 165045) | Estuarine water microbial communities from San Francisco Bay, California, United States - C33_27D | ecosystem: Environmental > Aquatic > Marine > Unclassified | place: USA: California... | reverse complement strand
GAACAAACTAAAGAAGAAAGAGATGCTAAAGCACCTAAAACTTATTTAGGAAACATTAAAATTGTTTGGACTAATGGTCAAGTTGAAGCAGCACCTAGGCAAGATCAAGGTATGCAACAGCAAATTAATGCAGCTATACCACAACAACCATCAGCACCAGATTTACCATTTTAAATTAAATTAAATGAACACAACGGAGATCAATGGATTTTTGATTGATAAATTCAATCAACATGGTCTACCAGAAGGGAAAACGCAGGGGATTTGTCCCCTGTGCTCTTTAGATAGACAACCTAAAAATCAGAAAGCAAACTGTGCTTCTTATGATTGGGAACGTGGTCTTGGTACTTGTCACAATTGCAACAAAACATTTCAGCTACATTCATACCAGCGTAAAGGTTCATCAAATAAAGTATACGTTAGGCCAACTACGCCTGACTTTATTGAAGAAGTGAGCACTAACGTGGAGAAATGGTTTGATGGTCGAGGTATATCTAAAAACACGCTAAAGGAACTTAAGGTTACTGAAGGTGCTGAATTTATGCCGCAGACGGGTCAAATGGAAAATGCTATACACTTTAATTATTTTATAGGAGACCAATTAATAAACGTCAAATATAGAGATGGACGCAAAAACTTTAAATTATATAAAGGGGCGGAAAAAGTATTTTACAATATAAATAGTGTTGTAGGATATGAATACTGTGTTATAGTTGAAGGTGAAATGGACGTACTAAGCCTACATGAGGCAGGAATTGAAAATGTAGTATCTGTACCTAATGGTGCAACTTTAAATAACAACAACCTTGACTATTTAGATAATTGTATAGATTATTTTACTGATAAAGATAAAATAATAATTGCAGTTGATGATGATGATGCTGGACAAGCTCTACAACAAGAGTTAGTTAGAAGATTAGGTGCGGAGATATGTTATTTAGCTACATTTGAAGATTGTAAAGACGCAAATGAATATTTATTAAAATATGGAAAAGAAGAACTGGCGAAGCGTATTGCCAAAGCAAAACCGGTCCCTCTTGAAAACGTTACAACGTTCAGGGACATTGAAGCAGAAATTACAGATTTTGTTGAAAATGGTTTTAAACCCGGTTTCCAAGTTGGATTACCTAATTTCGATAGTATTTTCAGTACTTATACTGGTCAGTTTATTACTGTTACTGGTATTCCTTCTAGTGGAAAGTCTGACTTTGTTGATCAAATGGTGGTGGGGTATAATGTAAATTATCAATGGAAAACCGCTTTTGCATCGCCTGAAAACGCTCCAACATATTTGCATGCTCATAAGTTAATGAGAAAAGTTTGGCAAGATATGCCATCTAAAAAAGATATTGGTACAGATAAATGGAATCAAGTAGCAGAACATATTAATGATAACTTTTATTTTATTGATATGGATAAATATAGTTTAGAAGCTGTATTACGCAAAGGTGCTGAATTAGTAAAACGTAAAGGGATTAAATGTTTAGTTATTGATCCTTTTAATAAAGTTAGATCTAATGATGCATCAGGAGATGTTAATGTATACACCCTTGAATATTTATCTAAAATAGAAATATTTGCAAAAAAATATGATGTTTTAGTTATTGTGGTTGCTCATCCTACTAAAATGTATAAAGATGCTAATGGTAAGATTGAAGAACCTACAATGTATAATATTAAAGGAGGAGGAGAATGGTATGATGCCAGCTATCATGGTATATTAGTTCACAGAGATTATGAGCAAAGAACTGTTAAAGCTAAAATATTGAAAGTCAAATTTCAAAACCTTGGTGAAAATGGGGCTGAAGCTCATTTTAAATGGGAACCAAAATCAGGTTGCTTTATACCACATGAGCCTTTAGATTTAACTGAGGAAAAAATGCCTTGGGAATAAATGGCTAAAAGAAGAGAAACAATTTGGATGCCAGAATATATGACTTCTAAGAATGAAAATGAATGGTATGCTTGGGGAGTTAACAATAACATTAGAATTTCACCTAAGCCAGCAACTCAGGGTCCAAACCCTAAGGAATGGTATTTAGAGGTTTTTAATAATGGTAGATGGTATAAGTCTCCTAATGTTTATGGACCAAAAGAAATATGGTATGAATTTTATTTAATGTATAAATTTTATTTTGACAAATATAAAAAATAATTAAATTATGATAAATATAGATGAAGAATATAGAGGATTACTCTCTGGAGTATTTCACGCAGGTAAAAGTAAAGAAGACCGAACAGGTGTTGGTACAAGATCAGTGTTTGGTAGAACCATAAGACACGATATGCGTGCTGGTTTTCCTTTAATAACTACTAAAAAAGTAAATTTTAATCATGCACTTACAGAAATATTATGGATACTTCAAGGCCGCACTGATTTACAATATCTTATTAACCATAGGGTTAATTATTGGACTCCCAACTATGAAGCCTCAGGAAGGACTGATGGAACTCTTGGTAAGGTTTACGGTTATCAGTGGAGAAATTTCAATGGGGTTGATCAATTGTTCAATTTATTATTGGACATCAATAAAAACCCAGATTCGAGAAGACTCATGGTTAATGCTTGGAATCCTGCTGATTTCGATGATATGGCATTGCCTCCTTGTCATTATGGTTTTCAAGTCTATATAAATGATGGTGTTATGGACCTTATGTGGCAACAAAGATCAGTTGATGTATTTTTAGGATTACCATATGATATAGCAATGTACGGTTTATTATTATTAATGTTAGCTAAAGGAAGTGGCTATGAGCCGGGACAACTGATAGGACAGCTTGGTGATTGTCATTTGTATAATAACCATTTAGAGCAAGCTAAAATACAATTAGCAAGAGAACCAAAAGCATTACCTACGGTTGATGTTTCATTTGGTTTAAAAGTTCAAGAAGGAGCGGGAAACTTTTTATTTGTCCCTTCACATAATATGTTTAAAATAAATAACTATGAATCACATCCAGGAATCAAAGCAGAACTTGCAGTCTGATAGAATATGGTTTCAAAAAACCAATTACCCATCAAAATGGCTATCAGAAAGAAGTATTAAAATAATAAATGATATTTTAAAAAAAAACAAATAATATGTATTATATTTACCATATACCTAATAAAAAAATTGGTGTTACGCGTAATTTAAATAATAGAGTTACTGTAGCACAAGGTTACAAGCCTGATGAATATGAAGTTCTAGATTCTTCTAACGATATAAATTATATATCCAACAGAGAAATAGAGCTTCAAAAATATTATGGCTATAAAATAGATAGAAAATTATATAAAAATTTATTTAAAAAAATGAAGATTAACGCTACAGAACAAACCACAACATTTCCAATAGCTAAATCAGAGCTTAAAGGTTTTTTAAAAGAAAACTTAGGTTTAAAATGGGAAACATCATTAGGCGAATTTGAATTAACAGAGCAGTCTATAAAATGGATAAAAGCTAATGCTAAAAAATCAATGTATAATGATACACGTACATACATTTATAATAAAGCTTTTTATGAAGCTTTATTGGCACAACCATCATATAACAAGGAAAACATATTTGGACTCATTAGAGAGTGGGCACAAGAACGTGGTTTATATGATAAGGGAGATTCTAAGACTCAATATATAAAACTTATAGAAGAATCAGGTGAATTAGCTCAAGCCATATTAAAAAATGATGAACCGGAAGTTATTGATGCTATAGGAGATATGGTTGTTGTATTAACTAATTTAGCTAAGTTACGGGGATACAATATTGAAGATTGTATTCAGTCTGCTTATGATGAAATATCTAATCGTAAAGGCAAGATGGTTAACGGTACATTTGTAAAAAATACGCTATGAGAGATAAGGTAATACAAGATGTAGTTGAAAAGTTTCAACAACGCTCAGATGTGGGTTATAAAAAATACGGTGTTACTCTTCATGATGATGAACCTAACTTACATAAATGGCTTAATCATTTACAAGAAGAATTAATGGATGCGGTTAACTATATTCAGAAGCTCAAGATGGAATCTACTACGGCTTTAGAAGAGAAGCTGTTAAAAGACTTTGAAGAAGATGCTTAATAGAAATAGAAAGGGAAGAAGAAAGAAAGGTCCTGTTAGAGCTAAAAAAGTTAGCTTTGATGGGATTGACTTTGCTTCAGGTTTAGAAAAGTATATGTATACTGCCTTAAAAAAAGCAAAGATTAAAAATAAATATGAAGGTGAAACGTTTGTTTTAATTAATGGTTTTCATTTTGAAAACGAATCTTATGAAAGACAAGCTAATGGTAAAGGGGAATTAATTAATAGAGGTAGTAAAAGAATATTACCTATTAAGTATACACCTGATTTTATTGGTGAAGATTTTATAATAGAAACAAAAGGTAGAGCCAATGAATCTTTTCCTATTAGATGGAAACTGTTTAAAAAATTAGTTACTGAGCAATTTCCCCAGTATACTTTATATAAACCACAAAATCAAGGAGAGTGCCAAAGAGTTGTAGAGCTTATATTAGAAAAACAAAAAAGCAAACGATAGCAACACTTTAGAATAAAAAAAGCTTACTGTTACGTAAATTGTAGAAGCAGCTTTTCATTTACATGGATATTATGGGTGTAATTATAAATAATAAAAGAATGCGACAGAGTAGTAGAAATAATCCTGAGCAAGAAAAAAAAGTAGCTCGGCTTAGATATGCTGAAAGGCAGATTGAAAAATGGATTAAGTGGTCTATCCAAAATAGAGGATATGTAAAATACAAAGAGATAGTTGAAATACATGATAAATATAATATAAAATGCTATGGCTAAAGTAATATCAAATAATTATAAAAGTAACACAAGGGTTAAAAGACCAGGAGTACATGCTAAATCTAAATCTTCTAGTTTAAAAACAAGCAAAAATTATGTTAAACAATATAAAGGACAAGGTCGATGAGGAGTTGGGAGCTTAGTGTAGGATTATACCCAGGGGTATTATTTGGAATTAGAACATACGTTGAACCAGAATATAAACAACACGTGCTATACATGCCGTTTGTAGATATTTGTTTAGAAATAGAAAATTAATATGGGATTATTTGATAAAAGAGTAGCATATAAACCTTTTGATTACCCCGAATATTACACTGATGGGTGGTTAAAACAAGCTCAAGCTTTTTGGTTACACACTGAAATATCAATGTCGGGTGATGTAAAAGATTGGAATGAAAAGTTAACACCTGAAGAAAAAAGTTTAGTAGGTAATATATTATTAGGATTTGCACAAACAGAATGTGCTGTATCTGATTATTGGACGCAAAAAGTAGTGGGTTGGTTTCCAAAACACGAAATACAACAAATGGCAATGATGTTTGGATCACAAGAAACAATTCACGCTGTTGCTTATAGTTATTTAAATGAAACATTAGGTTTAGAAAATTTTGAAGCATTTCTCCAAGACGAAGCTACGATGGCTAGGTTTGATAATTTGGTTGCCTATAATGGCAATGATAATAAAGGTATTGGAACATCACTCGCCGTTTTTAGCGCATTTGCTGAGGGCGTTAGTCTTTATAGTGCTTTTGCGGTTCTTTATTCTTTTCAGTTACGAAACCTACTTAAAGGAGTTGGACAACAAATGAAATGGAGTGTAAGAGATGAATCTTTGCATTCTAAAATGGGTTGTAGACTTTTTAGACATATGTGTGAAGAAGATGAAAGTTTATTAGAGGATTGTAGAAAAGATATTATTAGTGCAGCAACAGCAATGCTTAAAGCAGAAGAAAATTATATTGATAAAATGTTTGAAGCCGGAGACGTTGAAGGAATTAAAGCCTACGATCTTAAGCAATTTATTAGAAAAAGACTTAACGAAAAATTACAAGAACTTGGTTACTTCGACCTCGGGCTCTACTTTGAATTTAACGAAGAGGGCGCATCAAAACTCGATTGGTTTTACCATCTTACAGGTGGTCATACTCATACTGATTTTTTCGCTGTTAGGTCAACTGATTATTCAAAAGCAAATGAAGGTGAAGATTTTGAAGATATTTGGTAGTTTATTTTTATTTTTGTTTTTAAGTTGTACGGCAGAAGATATTATAGAAGAAGATTGTATTAAAGTTGCAAAACACTGCATAACAAATAGAGACCAAACAATTATGTGTACTAGTTATTATGAATGTATTATTTATAACAATTAAAACCTAATAAAAATTATTAAATAAAATGAAAAAACAAAAATTATGAGTTGGAATGAAAAATGGATAAAAGGAGAAGACTATCCAACCTGGGGGGATACTGAAGTTTATAAAAAAACAATTTCAGGAGGGTATTTGTTTCAAGGTGAAACACCTAAACAAGCATATGAGCGAGTAGCTAATGCAGTTGCTAAGCGTTTATATAAGCCAGAACTGGCTGAAAAGTTTTTTCAGTATATATGGGATGGTTGGCTATGTTTAGCTTCACCAGTGCTTTCTAATACAGGTACAGATCGAGGTTTACCAATTAGTTGTTTTGGTATTGATGTTGCTGATAGTATAAATGATATTGGACAAAAGAATTTGGAAATGATGCTCTTAGCCAAGCATGGAGGCGGTGTTGGCTTAGGGGTTAATATGATAAGACCCGCTGGTGCTAAAATTACAGGTAATGGAACAAGTGATGGAGTGGTCCCGTTTTGCAAGATATACGATTCAACAATACTTGCCACTAATCAAGGATCTGTCCGCAGAGGAGCTGCGTCAGTTAATATCAATATTGATCACGCCGACTTTGAAGAATGGTTGGAGATCAGAGAACCTAAAGGAGATGTCAATAGGCAGTCCCTCAATCTACACCAGTGCGCTGTGGTCGGTGACAAGTTTATGCGAAGACTTGAACAAGGAGATACAGATGCTAGACGTAAATGGGGAAAACTATTACAAAAGCGTAAAGCAACTGGAGAGCCTTATATTCTCTTTAAGGGAAATACAAACAAGAATAACCCAAAAGCATACAAATCAAATGGGCTCAAAGTTCATATGACAAATATATGTAGTGAAATTACATTACATACAGATGAATCACATTCTTTTGTTTGTTGTTTGTCTTCTGTCAATTTAGATAAATATGATGAATGGAAAAACACAAATTTAATATATGATGCAACATGGTTTTTAGACGGAGTGCTGGAAGAATTTATTCAGAAAGCAAAAAATATGAAAGGTTTCGAGAACTCTGTCCGCAGTGCGGAAAAAGGGCGTGCCCTTGGTCTAGGAGTATTGGGATGGCACAGTCTACTCCAAAAGAATGGCATTGCGTTCGAAAGTTTATTAGCTCAATTTAAAACCCGTGAGATTTTTAGTAAAATTAAGATTGAGTCTGAAAGAGCATCGCGAGATCTTGCAGAAGTATATGGCGAGCCGCTGTGGTGTGTTGGTACTGGTATGCGCAACACTCATCTTCGAGCTGTGGCCCCTACTGTCTCTAACAGCAAGCTTAGTGGAAATATATCTCCTGGAATTGAGCCTTGGGCTGCTAACGTATTTACAGAACAATCTGCTAAAGGTACGTTTATTAGAAAGAATAAAGAACTTAAAAAAGTATTAAGAAAAATTGGAATTGATAATAAAGAAACTTGGGATAAAATTTTGGAAGATGGCGGATCCATTCAGGATATTAAAGAACTCGATGGATGGAATTATGATCACCAAGGAAGACTTACCGAAGAAGATGGTGAGTCTGTAAAGAATGTATTTAAAACATTTAAAGAGATTAATCAATTAGAATTAATTAATCAAGCTGGTATACGCCAAAATTATATAGATCAATCGGTAAGTTTAAATTTAGCATTTCCTTCTGTAGCAGATCCTAAATGGCTTAATAAAGTTCATTTAGAAGCATGGAAGCGTGGTATTAAAACTTTATATTATATGAGGACTGAGTCTGTACTAAGAGGTGATATTGCTGCTAAAGCTATGGATCCAGATTGTATAAGTTGTGATGGCTAAAGGCTAAAAGTCATAACTTTTATATATATATAAATTATTAAGGGGAAAGCTTTTTGCAATCCCCTTTTTTTTATTTTCTTTTCTTGTTGTCGGCTTCTTTTTGAATCCATTCAAGATCTTTCATAAAATCTCTCATTTCTAATTTTATTTCTTGAAATTCTCCCTCAAGCTTTCTTTGAGCTGGCCAAGTGTACTTCTGTTCATTTTCTTTTAATTTGCTATATGCTTCTTCTACAGCATCAACACGAGCATTTAAAGTATAATAAGATCCAATTATAGAAGCAAACATTGTTGCTATAGTTATTATTTGAATAGGGCTTATACTAAAATCCGCTACGCCGTCGCCGTTAATGTCTATTTTTGCCATTTGTTTTGTTTTTTAATTTTTCGGTTATTTGTATAACAGTATATATTAATGTTGCACTCAAAACTAAAGTAGATAAAATAGGATTTAAATCACTAATCATTCCCCCACCTAAAGCGGATAAGCTTATTCCGTATATCTTCAAATCATCCATTTTTAAATTATTGTATATGTTGTTTTGCCATTTATTCTTGACGCTTTTAAAATTCTATTTCTATTTTCTTCTTTAGATACATAACTCACATGGACCCAATCAGGGTTAGCATCATCCCCAAACTCCCATATAAGTTGATCAAAATTTAAATTTTCTTTAATATAATTAAACATTTCTGCATTTGTTTTATTACCAAATGTGTCATCTACATCTATTGCTCTGCCTTGACAATGTTGCGACCTTGAACTTCCACCAATAGCTGTATTTAATTCTTCACATCTAAACATACTATTAATCTTTATTGGACCACCTACCCACTTTCTAAGTGGTTCAAAAATATTTTCAGCAATTCCAACCATATTAGTTATTTCATAATCCCCAGGGGTATTATCAATACCTCTTCTTATTGCTGTATTAGATTTTATTGCTTCTGTATAAGATATATGATCAGATATTTTCATTTTATTTAATTTAATTAGCTATTTTTCTTGTAGCTGTTTTTCTTTTTATAGTTTTTCTGTTTATAGTTTTTCTTTTTATAGTTTTTCTGTTTTTTCTTAATGGAGTTTTAGATTTTTTAGTTTGTTTTTCAATCATACCTAATTCCCATTCTCCCCACCCAAGTGACAATGCTATTGCTTGCCACAATTCTGTTTCAGGTTCCATAGCTGTTTTTATGTGATCTAGCTTAGTAACAATTCTATCAGCAGGTATATTAGTTCCTGCAGAAATAACTTTTCCTGCGGCTAAAAAAGCTGGGTTTTCTAAACTTAAGCCTTCATTAAATACCTTCTTTCGCGATTGCTTATATTTAAAGGTATTACCAGCAGAAATTAATTTTCTTAATTTAGAATTTATAGGAGGCGAAATTGAAGTTGCGGCAATAGCTGCTTTAGTGTAGTCAGGTCTATTGCTTTTTGCTTGATCAATAATTTCAAGTATTACATTTTTAACAGTAGAAGCCGCTGCACCATAAACACCCATGCCTCTCAAGAAAGTATCAGCAGAGCTGTTTGCTACTCTAAAGTATTTTTCTTTCTTTTCCGGTTCTTCTTCGTCATCAAATAATAATGTGAATAATGCAGACTGAAGTGAAGAGAATATAATGTTTTGTATCACACCATAATAAGCAATTTTACTAATATTTGTCTTCCAATCTCCTCTTCCATTATATAAATCTAACGCAGCCTTTTTCTGAAGTCGGGCATATTGCATAGGAGTATTTGCAAAAGCTAAAACAACACGTCCTAAACTACCGGCTTGCTCCATAGAAACTCTATCTGGCCTTGACGATTGTTGTGTTTCTTCAGCAATCTCCTGAAAATCAGTAAATGCCTTTTGTTCTGCCTCTTGTTTGGTTAAACCTTCTTTAACATACTTATTAATTCTATTACGATAAAATGTAGCACCCCCGGAAGCAATTGCAAAGCTATCCGCTATTTGAGTTGGTGTAAAACCAATTTTTAACAAAGCATTGAACAACGCTCTAGGTGATCTTTCATTTCCTTTAGTTGCTTTAGCAATTTCATCTGCACTAATGTCTGTTTGCAAACCGCTTCTTCTTTGTTTTAAGAAATCAGAATTGAATAGGTTAACAAAATCTTTTCTATATTGTCCAAAATTAGCAAGAGCAATTGCTGCGTTAATAGGATTATTATCTGAAAAATTTATAAAGTTTACTGTAGACAAAGTTTGTAGAACGGCAGATCTTGCGTTAAAGAACATGATAGCACCCACAGAATTATTCACCCAATCCATCCAAGCTCTTTCCTGTTTGCTTGTTCCGAATTTTCTATTAACACCTGTTTTCATTCTATAAAGAATGTTTTCAAGAGCCTCAACATATCTTTCGCCGTATAGCCCTCTTAACTTTGTAATGTTTTTTTCGGAAAATATTTCATTTACGTTTTCTTGCCATTCAGATAAAAATTCAGATCGTTTTGTTTTATTAATATATCCAATTAAATCGGTAGTAATATCACCGTCTACCCAATTGTTTTCAGGTTTAGGGTAACCCTCTGAATTTAAAGCCATTAAATTATCAGCAAAGCTTTTAAACTTTTCGTTTTTATTTACAGCTTTTATAGCATCATTAACTTCCCCCTTCTTAATGTTTGGTATGTCAAATCCTTGTTTTTGCCACATATACATTCTAAGAGATTGCTCGTTGGTAAATCCAGATTCGTTTTGTTTTGTTAATCCTCCAGGAACATCTTTTTTGGCACGTTGCTTTAATACAGACCATTCACGCATTGCTCTTTGCTTTTCAGACTCATATGCTTGAATACCTCTAGAAAATGGGCGTAATAAGTTTTCACGATACCAATCCATTTGTTGGTTACCTTTTTCGCCTTCAGATAATGTTGTGTATAATAAACCTACAAAATCATCTGCTGAATATGGAACAAAAATAGCTCCTTTGCCTTTGCCTTTAGCCATTACTCTAGCCTTAGCAGGGGAGAATCTTTCTGCCCATTTAACACCAGTAGATTCTTCTAATATTTGGTTAAAACCTTTATTTAGTGATTTAGAAAGTTTAATCTGCCCTTCTTTATATACACTTTTAATATTTTTGTATACAATTCCATCTGCTATATCTTGCTTAAAAGCCTCAATAACTAAAGGGTGTTGCATTCTATTTTTACCACTACTTTTTAAGTTTGCGGTTGTAAGAGCTTTATCAACTCTTTTTGTAACTAAATTTACTTGAGCATTATCAAATTCTTTTTCTAATTGTTCCTGAGATATTTTTCCGTCTAAAAAATTATTAGAAGCTAATGTTATTTCTAATATTGGATTTTGATGTTCTAAAGTTGTTTCTTTAGTAGAAAGATTTTCAACATACATGCCAGCTTTTGCTATTTTTCTTAAAGCACCAATTTGGTCATTAGCTAAAAGCTTTATATGAGCTTTACCTTCGTTAATTAAATTATTATCTTTATAATAAACCAATAAATCTAAAATATATTGAGAAGCTTTTTTTGCTTCATCATTTATTCTGGATGTATATTCACTAAAATTTATTTTTATATCAGTTGTTGATTTATATCTATTAATAGGTGTATTATTTAAAAATAATTTTTTACCTCTACCTAATGGATTTTTATCTACATTAAAGCCTTCTATGTTATATTTTTTTAATAAAGTTTTAAGTACTTGATTAAAAATATGTTGAATTTTTGTTATATTAGGAAGCCCATTAAATGTTGTAATTGCTTTTGATTCATTTATAAACCAATTTAAAATTACTGTTGAGTAATCATTTTTTGATGCATTTTTTAAACGATTTTCAAGTAATTTTTTTGATGATTCATAACCAAGCTCTGCAATTTCTTTTTTAAGAGCAATTCCTGTTGCTTGTTTTACTTTTAAAAAGTAATTTCTAGTTAATTTACCATCAGTATCTAAAACAGCTTTTGAAATTAAATTTTTACCAGTTTCATCCGCTATAAAACTATTTGTTGCATTAATTACATTTTCTAATATTTTATCTAAATTTAAATCTTTTTCAACTTCTTCATTAAATTTATTAAGAATAAAAAAATTTAAATCATCTATAAAGTTTACATTTTCAGACTCTATATTTTTTAAAATATCACTTTGTAATTTATTTATAATTTTACCAGCAGCAGCTTTTTCTTTTGGGCTTAGACTAAATTTAATATTAGCAGGATTTGCCTCATAAATTATAGCATCGGATATTAATGGATATTTATTACTTAATTTATCTAAACTTGTTTTATTAAGTATTCCGGCTAGCTCTTGCTGTTCTAAACCATATTCAGTTTTAGCAGTATTAGCTAAGCTTTTAGAAAATTTAAAACCTTCTGCTCTATCAACTTGCTTAGCTATTAATGATTTAAAGTTTTCTGGTAATATCTCACCCGTTATTCCAGCTATGTCTTGATACTTTTGAATAACATCAGGATCATTTAATACTTCCATTGTAGCATCAAACGCAATCTCTTCTGCAATACCCTCAACAATAGCTGTTTTTCTAGCCCCTTTAGTTGATCCACCAACCTCAGCACCTAAAAAATATTTAATCCACTCAGCTTTGTTTATTTTCTTTTTAACATATATCTTATTACCTTCTGCTGTTTTTTCTCTAACTTGTTTACCATTCTTATCTAAAACAGGCTCGGCGAATTCTTTAAATCTTCTGTTAATTAAAGATTGTGGCATTTTGCTATACACAGATTCAAAATTATCTCTTAAGAAAGATTCGTAATCAGCTTGTTTTCCAACAAATTGGAGCATAGGCTTTTTAAGTTCCGTTCTAAATCTTTTTTGTAATTCAAACCTAAACTTTGGATCTTGAGGATTTGGTAATTTAGTACCAAACGTTTTTACTACCGCATTTTTAACATCAGTTATAAGCCCCTCAGGTAGCCCAATTTCTTTTCTTAGGCTTTTTATTTCATCAGCAATCTCAGCTTGCTCTTGAGTCTCTATAGCCTCCTCCGTAGCTGTATCTGTAACACCTTTGGCCTCTGTTACGTCTACAGTAAATTCAGTATCCAGTATACGATTAGCTGCTTCAATAGCTCTACGGCTTAAAAATGTATTTATATAACCAGCGAGTGGAGCACCTTTTGCTTTTTTAGGTGTGTATTCCATTACCATGTCTAAAATGCCACGCTTACCAGTCTCTATTTCATCCTTAAGAAGCTCATATTCAAACCCAGGAACATCTCTATACTTATTTACTAGCTTGTCTACAATTGGCTTAAACTGGTCAATTATATCCATTGCGCCAGCAGTGCCTTGTTCTTCGTATATACGTTGAACTTCATCAGATGCTTTTTGTTGTCTTGATTCTTTAATTATTGAATCTAACTCATCAATCTCTTTTTCTTCTTCTGGTTCAGCAGGTTTTATAATTCTACTAGAGCCTGTTGACAACACATCTTTTGAAAATGTTTGTACCATGCTCCAAGCATCTTCTGCCGAATTAATATTAAAGTTATCAGATTCTTCTTTTCCTATAACGGAACCAATAATTGACTTTATATTGGAAGCAAACTTTTGCAAAAAATTAAAATCAGTTTCTTTTATTACCTGTAAATTAACAGCGTCGGCAGTAAGATTTATTAATTCTTCTGCTTGGGCTTTAGTGCCGTCATATAAAGGTAGTCTATCAAAAATAGAATTATATTGTTTTTGAGTCAGCTCTTTATTGTCCAGCTTAGTTTTTAATAAAACCTTGTAGTCCTCTTTAATATTATTGAATTGTTCTTCTGTAAAACCTTTCTTTTTAGCTAAAGCGTGAAAATACTCATGCAAAGTTGTAGAAGGATTTCTAGCTGCAGCTCTTTCAACAATAGTATAGACATTTTCGCTACTATTGAAAGCAAACCCTCCGTCTGCGTCGTTTTCCCAAATTTCAACTACTTCTTGAGCTTCTTTCTTATTTATAACATTTTTATCTCTTAAAGTAAACAAAGTTTCTTCAGAACTAACAAAATCTTTTATAGATTCAATCTCATTTGAATAAACATTAACAACCTTATTGGCTAATTTATTTAATGAATTATTTCTTTTAACAGCTTTGTCATTTATCTGGTGTATCTTAAAGCCTCTATTAAAATCTCCAGATTTTAAACCTTCTGGTATTTTTAAATTTTTATACGTAGAGCCTTCTTCAATTAATGATTTTTTTTGATTTTGATAATCATTATACTCTTTTTCAAGGTCTTTTCTTATTAAATCTTTACTTTGTTCATTTAAATTAGAAGATGCTATTTTATTCCATCTTTGATTAACTTTTTCAGATTGTCTTTGTGCTTCGAAAACAGCTTTTTGCTCTGATTGAGAAAGATTTAAAAAATTAGTAGCAGTAAAATCTTGATTTAAATTTAATTCTTTTATTTTATTTCTAACAGATTTTTTTGCCTCTGCTCTTACATTTATATCTAAATCTAAATTTGTTATCGTATTAGATAACTCTTCAATATCTTTTAAGGTTTTTTGTATTTTACTTTTATTATTCTTATCGGTTATAACGTCTAAAACATAGGCTTTTGCTAAACTACCTGCCTCAGCTACTTTAAACCCACTACCTATTAGTGCGCCCTGTGCAGCGGACTCAGTGACTCCTTCAAAAATATTTTTATCTTCACCTAATATTACATTATCAGCTACATTACCTATAAGTGTATTTAAACCCTCGCCCCCACCTTCTAAAGTGCTTCCTTTAGGAATATCTAAAATAGCTTGCTTAAAAGCTGGTTTAAATCCTTCTTTATAAAACAAAGTATTAGCAGATTTTAAATCTTTAACTAATTTTAAAGTAGTTAATTCTTCAGTATATTTTTCAGCTGCGCCATATATAGCACTAACTCCTACTTTTTTTAGATCAGTAGTACTCAGCACTTTTGTATACTCATCTATTTGTTTTTTAATATTTATTTTTTCAAAATCATCTTCTGTTTTATCATAAAGTTTCTGCAATTTAGGCAATTGTCTTTCTGCTTCTTTTTTTTCTAATTCAAATTCAGACATTCTTCCTCCATACCCCATTGCAAAAAATAAAGATGGAGCTGCTGCTCCTGAAAAAGCCGCTATTCCAGACGGCACAAAATTAACAAAAGCATCTGCCCCCCAATTAACTAAATCATTAAGATTTGAAATGCTTTCTACAGGTATTGTTTTAGGTAAAGTTTTTTCAGCTTCTTTTTTTAATTCCTCTCTGTATTCTAATAAATCTTTTGTATAGGATTTATCTTTTCCAGCTTCGGACTTCAGCATGTCTAAAGTAACTAAAGGCCCTAAAACTAAATCTGTAGCAGTAGACGCTAAAACATTAGATAGTTGGTCAATATTATTATAAGATCTTTTGAAAGAATCAATAAATTCATTTTTTCTATTTAAAACAGAAGTATTTTTTAAAAAATTGCTTTCCATTTCAGTGGTTGATTTTAAAATATCATTATATTCAGCTATTTTATTATTATAATCTTGCTTTGATATTTCAATTCCCATTTTTTTATTTTCTTCAAAAAAACTTTTAATATTTTTTAAAGAATTAATATTATCATTTATTTTAGAAAATAATTCATTATTTGATTTTTGTAAAGAATCTTTTATTGATGTTTCTTTATTAAGTAATTGAACGCGTTGATTATACGGAATATTTTCCATAAAATCACGCTGATTATTTGATATTTTTTGATTTACTTCTTCAAAATTTAATTGAACAGGCTCAATAGTGTTATTTATTTTAAAATTATCATAATCTTGTTTTTCTGATAATTTAAATTGGCCCTTTTTAAATCTATTTAATTTTTCTTGTGTAGCCTTTTTATTTTCAAAATCAACATTTAAGGCACTAGCTTTTTCAAATTCTTTTCGTACTGCACTGTATTCTTCTTCAGAAATTTTTTCTAATTCAATAGTAGTATCTTCTACTGTACCAGTTTTAGGTTGTTCTGGTAAAGCCAATGAAATATCTTCCGATGGTAACTCCGTAACGGTTGGTTGTATTTCGGGTGTTGCATTTACCTCCGCAGGCACACCCTGATCGATTTCCTCCGGAGGATCTATCTTTCCCGATTCTGCAGAAGTTATTTCTATAGCGTCAGGATTGTCTTGCAAAAATTGAGTTGAAATATCATCTGGAATATTATAGAACTCATCATTTAATTGAAATCTAGGCATTAGTTTTGTTCTTTATATTGTGAATAATCAATTGGGGTTGTAAATTGGTATCCATACCTATAAGCTTCTTCTGGAGTAGCACCTCTATTTTCAAATAGTTTTCTAGCAAAAACTTGAGCAGATTCATTAGGTAATATTTGTATTGCTCTTGAATCAGGTTCACCAATTTTCTTAACAGTAATACTTTCTAAAGTTGGATCATCTTCTGATGTATCAAATTTTTCTACAATTTCATAATTAATTTCATTAAACGCTTTATCTATATTTGGGTCTTCAAGGTTTATTTGGCCAGTGAATACACCCGCTTTATTTCTACCTATATTAAATTCTGATTTCTTTTGCTCAAAATCTTGCATAAAAACATTTAAGTCAGAAACTCTTTTACGTTCTGTTTGTCTCCTTTTTTTATCAGTCTTATCAGGAGTTGTTGGCTTAGGCATTTTAGATTTATTTAAATCAACACCGTAAGCTATTAGTTCCCTGTCATATAATATGTTTTCAACATCTTTTCTAATTTTAAACATGTGTTGCTCAGGGGGTACACCTGGAGGAGGAGTGAAATACTTTACTTGAGCTTCTTTAGATAATTTAGCTCCAGTTTCTACATTTGTTAATACGTAATATAGAGCTGCATTTTTTGCTTGTTCATCTGTTAATCCTAAAACTGTTTTTTCAGCAACAGATCTAACTCTTTCTGGAGTTAAAGAACCAGGTGTTAAAGAAGACGCTTTTAATCTCTTTCTAGCTTGATCTTCTATTGTAAGGAAAATACTAGGATCTGAAGTTTCAACAGGTTTTAAATCAGCTAAATTTATATCTGTTGTTTTGCCATCTTTTGTTACAGATAATAAAAATTTACCATCTTTTTTAATCCATTTTTTGTCTTTTATATCTTGGTCAACGGCTAATTGTATGAGTTCTTGATTAGGCGAATTAGCCCACGGCGCAGCATCACCATTCTTCATAGACTCAATATACTGTGTTCCTAATGCTTTTTTAATTTTATTCATGCCATTTAAGCCTTCAATTTCTTTAAGCAGAGAAGAATACTGAACATTAAATTCAGTAACGCCTAAATTGCTTTTGTTTTTTATTAGATCAAAAGCTTTGTTTTTTACATCAGTAGCATAAGCAGTAGTAGATCCTAAAACGTCTGTTCCTAAACCAGCGGTATCAACATTGTCTATTGATAAATATTGTTTTGATCTAAGCTCATTTTCATTTTTTTCAACGTCAAGTTGTTTTTGCCTAAGTAAAGCGTTTTTGTTTAAGTTTTCTTTAAACCTACCTATTTCTTTGCTATATCCAGCAAACTTAGGAGCCACGTCCGCTGCTCCTTTAACGAGCAGATTTTCATTAATACCTGTAGTATAAGCCATTTTTATATTTTAATTTTATTTACCTAATAAACCACCTAAACCGCCAACATTACCAGTAGCTATTTTTTTTCTATTTTTTCTTTTTCAATAGCGGAGCTAAACTTAATGCTGAACTAGCTACATCCGAAATACCCCCTACTATAGAAGCAGTAGCTTGTTGTCTAGCAAGATCTGCAGCTGCTCTTCTTTGTTGATCCATTCCTAAAACAGTGGCAGTTCTACCGTATTCTCTTCCTTCAACAGATTCAGCCCCTTGAGCTTCTAAAACATTTAATCTTCCTTGGAAGCTTGCTCTAGCACCTTCATTAGCAACTTCTTGTCTTGCTATATCTCCAGCAATACGTTGTGTTTGTCTTGATTGTGATTGTGATAGTGCTTGGGCTAATGCTGCAGCTCCAGCACCACCCCCACTAGACCTAAGGGCATCTAGTGTTTGTGATAATCCTTGCTGTTGTTGTTGAGCTTCAAATTCAGCAGCTTCTTTAGAAACCCTTAAATCTTCAAATGGATTTTCAACATCTGCATAGGCATTTTCAAATTGAAAGTTTTTAAAATCAGATAGAGACTGCTCGTAAGCTGCGGTTGCGGCTTTTTGTTCTCTTTGTCTTTTACCACTACCAATGATTCCCATAGCAATACCACCTAAACCTCCAACCCCTTGGCCTATAAGGTTAGCCTTTTCTTCAAGACTAAAGCCAGGCGTTACATCTAAACTACCCCCGCCAGATGTCGCAAGATTACCCGCGCCTGATGTAATTCCATTAAAGCTCGGTGCTGTATAACCTATTGAGGTATTGCCTAAATATGGGGTTTGAAAAGAATTACCAATTCTTGGCACTGAGGGGACTGATGCACCACCTAAACTACGACTTTTTGGAGCTGTAAGTATGATTTCGTTTAATCCTTGAGTTTGTCCTGACACTATACTTCCGCCTGCCGAAAATGGAATTATATTTTCTTCATCCATAATTTTATATTTTAATTACTACTTATAAATACTTCTGAACTTACTGCAAATATTTCAGCTTCAGAAGTTGATTCGTTTTTCATTTGTACTTCAGCATAATAACCTATTACGCTTGATGTATTTATTTCATTGTCTTTTCCAAAAAACACAAAAGAATTTGTTTGCAAATCAGATGTATCACCATCAATAGTACAAACTATTGAGTCAGTATTAATAGAGTCTACGGGTCCTATTCTTTTAACAGTACCGCTAGCGTCATAGTAAACAACATCCCCAGATTGTAGGGATGTGTTTTTGTCAAAATTAATATCAAGTGTTATTTGGCTCATATAAAGTATTATTACATTCTAATTAAGTATATTAAGCGTTGTAGTCTATAGTGTTATTATCGGCTAGTTTTGGCTGGGGTAGTGGGCCTGATGCCCTTAAAGAAATCTCAACATCCTCTTGCCAAAGAGGGCTACCATCATATGTGACAGTTATAGGAGTTGTACCTGGACCACCTGTATACGTATTTAATGTAAAATGTGTTGCATATGTACCTCTTAAACTAAGTTGCCAGTTTGTATTAGAAGTTACTTGAAATTGGGAAGTTTTAGGAATTTGACTTCCAGGATTAAATGCAGAAACAGGCCCACTAAAAGAACCAGTTGGGATTGTTGATGTACCAGAGGCTGTTGCTGGACACCCTGTTATATTTTGACCACTATTAGTATAGCCAGTTGCAGGCACCGTAATTTCGGCGTAATAATTATTTAAACCCTCAATATAAGTAGTAACATCATCGCCATTAATATCCCTAATGGCTACTAAAGTTCCCTCGGCAACAGTTGCATTTGCACCAATTGCTGCACCGGCAACACCATTTGATATATTGAAGCCTGCATTACCACACTCAAATTCGTCCAATGCACCGCCCGTATTTATTGAAAGATTATCGCTACATAAAATTTGTGCGTCTGTATTATCCCAATCTGCTTCTGAATTACTAAATGTATAAGTTACATCAATGTTTCCACTGTTGACAGGAATGTTTGTTGGTTCATAACTATGTATTGTAGTGTTGGCAGATGGAGTAAGTGTAACAGCTCCCGTGCTTGAATTCCAATTAACAGTTGCCCAATTTCTTGTGCTACAGTTGTAAGACACTCCTGGTGTTGAAGGAGTTTCTGCAACCGGTGGGGTTGCGCCCGCATCTTGAGCTATGTCACTAGCTATAACGTTTGAACAAGTGCCACTTGTTGCAACGGCGGTTACTGTAGCTCCATCGTCAATTTCTACATTTAAACCAGCCGCTAAAGCCCCTTTAGTTGTTGTTGATGGTGTTATTGAACCAGAACTTACAGATAACAATATTGTGTCACTGTTTTCAAATGATGTTCCAAATGTTCCTGTTATAGTGTATTGTGCCATTTTTTATTATTTTAATTTTCTTGTATATCAATGAAAAGTGTATCTCCATTTGCAACATTTGTAAATGTATACCCTTGAGAAGTTACCGCGTTAGTAGGATTAATAGTTACTTGATTTGTTTCTTGTTGTACCAAACTTGAGTTTTGTCTTGTCCAAGTTATTTCTGTGGTTGCATCGGCTATAGCATCAGGTGAGGTTCTTGAAACACTAACCGCAATTGATGTATTTGATAAAGTTTGAGTTGCAATTTTTGTTGCACCAGAACCTGTTGAAACTAAACTTACTGTTTGTGAATTATCTGACCAAGTAATCTGATATGTTGGGTTATCAGTAACACCTTCAGCTAATAACATATTTCTAGTATATGCATCAGTACCTGTTGCAGTGGCTGGACAAGCAGTTAAAATTAAAGATTGGCCTGAATTTGTGTACCCGACTGGTACCGTTATTGTTGCTGTATAAGTGGCTGATCCAGAAGTATAAGTTGAAGGACTTATTGAATACGTTGTTATATTACTATCTGAAAAAGTTGCCCCGGGAACAGTAGCGTTTCCAGTTGTTCCATTAGCCTGAGTGTAGGTTGTATTGCTACAAGAATATGTTGGTGTAGCTGCTGTTCCAGTTGCTGTATCTCCGCAATCAGGATTACCACTAGTACCATCAAATGTTACTGAACTTCCTGCGCCAGCATATGTTGGAGGAATTGTTACTGTAGGATAGTATGTGCTAGAACCAGATTGATAAGTAGATGGCGTAACAGCAGTTACAGTTCCTTCATCAACAGTAATATCACTGTTTAAATTTATTGTAGCTCCTGTGGTACCATCAGAAATAGCAAAATTAAGATCGCCACAAGTAAATACCGGTAAACTAGCTGCCCAGTTTACAATGTGCGTATCAGCATAAGCACCATCAACAGTAGCTCCATATTCTACATTCCCTGTACTCGTTTCTGTAATTGTTATTGTTTTAGAAGTAAGCCCTTGAGCAGCTCCTCCTGTCCATGCCCAAGTTGTACCAGTGAAATTGTAATCTTCCGCAGTTAAAGTTATATTACTATTTACAGCACCGCCAGTAACCCCGTTTATTTGTATAAAAGGTGCTGGAGGACTCCAAGTAACTGTATGTGTATCTGAATAAGTTCCATCAATAGTTACTCCGTATGTCTGAGTACTAGCACTTGTTTCCGTAATTGTTATTACTTTGCTTGTTAAACCAGCCGCCGCACCACCAGTCCATGACCAAGTACTTCCAGTAAATCCATCATCTTCTCCTGTTAAAGTTATATTGCTATTTATAGTTTGTGAAGTTGGGCCTGTAATTGTTGCAGAATAGGGGTTAGTCCAATTAATAGAATGTGAATCTGTATATGTATCGTTTATTGTTACTCCATAGGTAACAGAACCTGCTGTTGATGAAGTAGCTGAAACATTTTTAGTTGTTAAACCTTGTAAATTTCCACCTGTCCATTCCCATTTGTAACCGGTAAAGTTATTGTCTTCTCCTACTAAAGCAACGTTTGTGTTTGTGTTCGCAGAAGTTTGTCCTGTTATTTCCGCTGTTCTAGCTGGACCAGAATAAACAGATGTTAATGTAATTCCACAACTGTCATCTGTAGGTAGTGGTGATATAACTGCTGGAACAAATTTATCTACAGAAATAGAAAAACTACAGTCGGTAGGAATAACTGGAGCTGGAGGTCTATTAGTAAACGTAAGTATATATTGCTTACTATGTATGTCGTAACTTCCTATTATATTTTCTGCGTTTATACTCATTTTCTTTTAATTATTATACTATTGTAAAACCAGTTATATTGCCTAAACCTTGAATTGAAAATTCTTTGGTATCTAAATTATTATCTGAGTTCGCAATACCTTTAATATTATTAAACCATTTACCCTCTTTATTTATAAAAGAATCTATTTTTCCAGATTGTTGATCCGTTTCTATTGAAGGTGTAACCCACCCGCTAGTACCTTCGTAGTTTAAAGTCTTAAAGCCTTTTCTAATGGACGCATCTTGATTGTATACAAGATTAACAGTAGAATAGTTTTGAACCCCATAGAATCGATTATAACCAGCTGTAGGATCGTGGTGTTTATACAGTTCGCCGTTCTTTACAGTAAAATAGTTTCCATTTAAAGAAAAACCAGATTCAGGAACAAAGGTTAATCTTGATGTCCATCCATCAACGCCCTCTCTAAAAGAAATAGATTCCGCTGTTGTAAGAGTGTTGAATTTATCCCTTATAAAATCAGATATTCCGTAATTTGAAATAACCGTTAATCCATCCATTGATAATCTTAACACTGCATTTCTTGATCTATCTGTAAAATATATTTGGTAACCATAAGAAGCAAATGATTCAGGGTTCGTAGATATACCAAATTGTCCTTTGTATGGAATTGCTTGGCCAACAACAGATCTTGTAGATGTTAAATTAATATTTCCGTCTGCATTATAAAGAGCATCTTTATTAGCTAATATCCTTAATACTTTGTCTTCACAAAAAGTTATTATATCAGTATCTCTAGTATGAAGTTTTTGTATACTACCATATTCTGGATTAAGATCTTTGGTTATAGGCTCCGCTGTATTAAATTGATTTATATCATTGACACCACTTCTTGAGTTAAATAGTCCACTTGAAAATATAAGACCATATTTATTGTGTCTTTCTTTATCTGCATTTTCAACTACTGTAGAAACACGGACCTGATTAGTTAGTGTAGGTTGATTAAAATCATCTTTTATTCTATCACTTTCAACACCATTTGCAAAATCAAAACAATTAAACCATCTTAGTACTTTTGATTGAGTATACTCAGATATATTATAAGAGTCTTCTGTTTCGTAATATAAATCTAATATATTATCTTCCGGTATTGTTTCAAAAATAGCACCATTATAATCTGACAATGTAAGATTGCTATTTTTATTAATTTTAATAAAAAAATTACCATTAAAATCATTTGCATTGTCTAATGTTGTTGGCTTAGACCCTGTGGAATTTAATACTTTAAATTCAAAGTTTTCATCAGCAACCGGGTAATAACTAGGGCCTTTTCTTTTTAACCTTATAAAGTCGTTCTCGTCTACTTTGTTTATTTCAAAGCTAGGTATTACAAGCCAAAGAACTCCTGAATCCTCCGTGTCTTCATGCCCACTGTGTACTAACACATTATAATAGTCTTTAGATTGTTCTTTTATATAATATTTAAAAGTTTTAATTCTATTGTCAAATGTTGTGCCTACAGGTAAAGGACTCATTGAAATTTTAAATTGTTTGCCATTTTCTTTACCAGTATTATAAACATCCGCCCCTACACCTCTTACTTGTGCTATTTCTGTTATAAATGTTCCAGTGCCATTGGAAATAACTGGAGTAGGCCTTCCGTATTTATCTTCAAACAAAATACCAAATTGGTAAGTTCTGCCCGATTTAATTGATTTTATAGGCTCAGTGGTTCTTTCTTGTGTAGAAATATTAAAAGTAGGAGAATAAGTTATTGATTTTTTATTAGCATCTTTTGTTATATTTAAACCATCTTTATAATTACCAAATATAATTCTATTTGCGACTATTTCTGAAGCTTTAGCTCTATAAGGAACGTTATCATATTGTCTAAATAATTGATTATCTGGCAGCACATTATAAAAGCTTTCTTTAGTAATACTAATTTCACAATCTCCAGGAACAGACCCGCTTCTAAAGCCAACTAATTCTTGTTTCTTTAAAGTTGTATAAATATATACATTTGTGTTATTAGACTCTTTATAAAGTATATCTACGGATTCAATATTAGTATCTGAACAATCTATTCCATAGAGATCAATGCCCTTTATTGCATTTTTCATTGCATCATTATAACCTTTTTCTATAGTATAGCTACTTCTATCCCCTGCATTATTAATCATATTTTCAGGATAAAAAGCTGTTTCTGTAAAAGGAGACATAACAGAGTACTGCCCATTTTTAAATTTCCATCTATAAGCAAATCTTACAAATTTATCTTCAAACAAAACATCGCCTCTTCTTACTGTTCCAGTAAAATTATCAAAATCTAAAATAGTAGTACCGCCTAATCCTTGTAAAATTTTGCACTTATCAGAGGTAGCGTGCATATAACCTTTAACTTTTTGAACTAAATAAACTTTAGTTAAATCATTATTTGCTAAAACAAATGTTTCTCCATTTTCAATCCCAGAATCTGCTGAAAAATCAATATCTAAAAGATCGCCAAAATTAGAGCCTGTCATATCTACGCGAGCAGTTATATTGGCCCCGTTTACTTGCACAGCTTGGCCGTATGTGTTTGTAATTAACTTAGGTGCAGATTTAGGCTTGTTTTTTATTAAAGTAATATCTTGTTCTACAATGTTTCTATTTGCTAAAAGCAAATCATCATATATAGTAGTGGTGGTGGAAAAATTAACAGACCCTGATTTAAAGAAATTTATATCAATATTTTTTGGCTCAGAATAATCATCTGTCCACATTAAATATCCTTCTATAACATTTATAGCGGTTATTTGTGTGTTTGGGAAAGTTAATATTGTTTTTGTTGCATCAACTATTACAGGAGATATCGTTTCTGTTGCTTCATCATATTCAGCAATTGCATCTACTGATGTCCCGTAAATAAACCAATATATTTTATTATTTTGTGTGTCAACAACACTACCAATACAGGAAGCCCCAGAAATATTAAGAGACCCTATTTGAGCGTTACTTAAAACATTATGTAAGCTACCAGCATCGCCATTTTCAGCAACCCCAACTTGAATGTTTAAAGCGTCTTTGTATTCTCCAGGTGGCAATACTCGCTCATCTGCGTCTTTATTCATTTTCCCTTTAAGGAAATTGTTTTTGATTTCCGGCATTTAATTAGTGTTTTATTTGCTTACTTTTACCACGCATTATTTGGGCCATTTCTAATGACTTCATATTTGAAAGTCTAAGTTTAGCATTTCTCATTGCAGCTCTTCTTTCTCTTTTAAATCTATTAACTATATACTCAGGCATGTTTGCTTTAGAAGCAATTACTGCATGAGATACATATTTATAAATAGCGTCTTCAGCAAGTTTATGTACTTTCATTTCTGAATCAGTACCTAAACCATCTGATATATATTTTAAAGTAAGAATTTGAGATTGTAAGTTGCTGCTAAAACCAAATTGACCATTAAGCTCATCTATTACAAACAACCCATTAGATTGCGTTGTTTCCGGATTATTACCGTACCGTTGGCCTAAACCACTTACAGATAAAGAATTATCTAAATCATCAAATAAACCGGTGGTGTCTGTATTTTCAATTCCTTTAAATCTTTGTGTTGCTATTGATGTACCAGTAAGTAAACTATCATCATTATCATACAAATAATTTGCATCACTATCTTGTAAAATAGATTGAGAGGGTCTTGATGTATTTGTTGATGGATACAATATTCTTTCAATGCCATTTGTATCAACCCAAGATAATTGTACGTAATTTACGTAGTCTTGAGGAAATGGTACTGTTAAAGTAGCTCCAACTTCAATTTCTTGTATTTTTTCAACCCTTGAAATATCGTAACTAAATTCTTGTATTGCTCTTTTAACATGAAATATAACATCAAGCGTTCTTGCTGTATTTATTATTTTATCATCACCAACATATGATACCATAAAATTGCTCACAATATCATTTAAAGAAATATATCTGTAACTACCGTGTTTCTGGTTTTTTAAAACAACTTTTACTTCTGCATTTGCTGCAGGCGGAGTGGAGGGAGAAAAATCAATAATTCCTGTTCCACTGCTATAAGTATAGTTACTATCATCAATTTCATTCCCATTGATAAATACTATAAAAGAATTTATATCTAAAGGTAATGGATCTAATGTTAAAGTAAAAGTTGATAAACTACCAGTACCTAAAAACTTTTCTGTTAAAGTATAATATTGTCTTGCTGTTTGTGTTATTAGTCCCATATATTATGACTTTTCTTGAGTTATTTTTTTGTTTTCTTTTCCATCCGCTACTTGAACAACAGCAGCATCTTTTATATTTAAACCAGCATAAGCAAGTATTTTTAAAACTAAAGTTGTTTCTTCAGATTCGTGCAATTCAAAATTTACAGAAGTACTAGCGTTGTATAAAGCATTTCCTGAAATACTAGTATAACCCCAGTTTGCTGTGCCTGGTTTTTTAATATATGTACATAAAACATTATCTATTATAGTATCTGGATATATTTTTATAGACCAATCTCCACTACTGTTTGCTGAATTTTGTATGTATACAGGGGAAGTTATTGTTGGCTGTGTTAGCTTAGACATTTGATAATCAAGCAGTTGCTTTCTGTCTACTTGCTCAACTTCGGTGCCATTGTAAATGACAGTTCCCAACTTGTGAAGATTGCTGGGAAAATTAAAATGATCTGTTGAATATGTCAAATTTTGCTCTGTTTTAAACTTGCTTAATTTTTCATCAACAATTTTATATAAATTAGCATATTCAGTATTATTATCTTGTTGTCTCATATACTGATTGAGATCAAAAAAATACTGTTCAAATATTTCTAATTGTGATTGATTTGCAAATAAATTAAACTCTTGAGGTGTAATGTATCCTCTATTTTCTTTATTAACAATTGATAATACTCTTTGGTAAACCGTATCTATGCTAATCATATTTGTTTTTATTATTTATAGTAATTAAACCACCTTTAAGGTGGCTTAACCACTGTAAAAGGTAACTATTTAAGTTTCTTTTCTACTGCTTTATATACTTCAATTCCTTCATCTGTTTTAAACCAAGCAGCTAAAGCTGAGTATGGGTTTTCATCAAAAGGTACAGTCATTAATTTTCTATCATTACTACCAAATTTAAAAGTACGTTGATCATCTGATAATTTAATGATACCTGCTTCGGTAGCTTTTAGTCCAACATTTCTAACTTGAACATTTTCGTCATTAGCCAGTTCTATGAACAATAAAGGATCTGATTTAGCAAATACTAATAAGTCTCTTTTAAGTTCCTTAGAAGTCATGCTAGACACCGCAGATCCAGCATTAATACGAACAATTGCTTCTGCCTGGTCAATATCCATATCCTTAGCCATCATTAACGCTTCTAATTCGTATTCAATAATTTCTAATTCATCACCAGCCTCTACATTAGGGTCAAACTCTTTGTATACTTTATCCCTAGAGGGATGATATAATGAAAGTAATTTCTGTAATGTTTGTTTATTTTTAGGTACAGTTAAAACACCATCTTCAAACACAATATGTGCTAATCTTGCATTTCCTACAAATTCATCAACAAATGGTGATTTTTGATTAACCGTATATTTCAATTCTCTTTCGTAACCTTTTTCTTCATCATACCAAAAAATATTTTTTGATTTAATAGTAAAAGTTAATGGAGATAAATTTTTTTTAAGAAGGTATGTTCTATCTTTTACCTCCCAAGTATTAGTTTTTTTAGTCATGATATAATAATATTAAATAAATAAAAACAAGTAAATACCCCCACTAATAATAGCAGGGGTGTAATTTACTCAATTAATTATGCAAAGTTTCCAAACAATACGAAGTTATTCGCAGCTTGAGTTACTAAACATCTTTCAGATAAATAGTGCACTTCCATCTTGTCAACACCAGAAGTTGAAGCTCCTCCAACAGATCCAGTGATCCAAGATTTCATTTTTCTATCATCAGCTTCAGAAGCACGGTAACGTACATGCAAGAAAGGACGCTTAAGGTTTTTACCAAGAATTTGGTCGTAAACAGTAGACGTTCCTGCAGGTACTAAAATACCAGTAACATCAGAAGCAATTTCTCCACGTGTAGCAGCATCATTTAAGTATTTCCAGTCAGTTTTGTAGAAGTCATAAGAACCTCTGCGGAAACCACTAAATCCTAAATTGATAGCCATATCCTCACTGTTGTTGAATACTCCGTAAGAAGTTCCACCAGCACCGTAAGAATTTTGTGCAGCTAACATGTCATCAATATTTAAAGAAAGATCACGATTCAAGAAAAGAACATTTTCTTCAATAGCTCCTTGCTTATCAAGCTTCTTTAACATATTGTCAAAATCTGCTAAATCATCCGAAGCAGAAGAACCGTCTAGTCCATCTTCATGAATATGACCTCTGCTTGTAACAGCAGCAAATAAACCTTCAGATCCTGCAATTGTAGAAGTAGAAGTATTAATATTCTTCTCAGCTTCAACTAGTGCCATTTCTGTATAGTCTTCAAAACGTGAACGAGTTTCTCCTTCAGCTTTGATATACCATAAGTATCCAGATTCTCCAGATTCTCCAGTAACTTCAACCCATCCAATTTGAGAAGCATCAGATCCAGAGATTTCATACTTATCTTTTAAGATAATAGGGTTGTTAGTGTAAGATTGGAAACTTGGCGTTACCGCTTCGTTCATTGAATCAGTACCTTTTGCAAATTCAGAACCGTATACAAATAATTTGATTGCTGAAGCAGTTGTTGCAATTCCAGCAGCAACACATCCAGTATCACTTGTATAACAGTTAACTTTAATAGAGTTCGCATCAGGAACTTGAGATACATAAGCCTTTACTGTAGCAGTACCATCAGAGATAACAACTGTTTGACCAACACGAATTGCATGACCAGTAAGTCCTGTAATAGTATTAGCTTTAGCTGTATCAGCTCCCATAGTCCCACCTGAATAAGAAAGGTGTAGTCTTCCTTGTTCTGACCAAATAACTTGATCTGAACTCATAGGCATTTCAGCGCCTACCATTTTCAAAAATCCACCTACTGTTCTGTCACCGAATTTTTCAACTTCAGCTTCATATAGATCTGGTAAATATTGTTGTGCCCATCCTGCAGTACCTGCAGCGGTAAAATCAACGTAGTTAGTTGATAATGTTTGTTTTACTGGAGCTGGAGTTATAGTTCCGCCCCCTAGAGTAATAGCCATTTTAAATTTGTTTTAAGTTATTTTTTTATTTTTATTCTTAATTTAGAACTATCATTCCCACTAATTGCTCTTACTTTTACTCCACCCGCATCAACAAAACCATTAGCACTTTTTCGAGGATCCATATTAATATTTTTGGATTCCGCTTCTAATTGTTTAATAGCATCTGCTTTGCCTTGTTCGTAAAAGTGACTTGCAATTTTGTCAGAATTTTTAGCAGCAAATAAAGCTTTATGATAAGAAGAAGGATCTGAAAGCATACCTTTATCATCTAAGTAACTACCTAGAAATTCAGTAATATTACTTTGTACATTCTTCACTTGACCAACATCATTTACTTTAAACCTATATTTATTATCTCCAACTTTAAAATCAAAACCTTTGAAATCTTCGTTAAAGAAACTATTAGTTTTTTCGGTAAATGTATTTGCTTTAACCTGTTGCTCGGCAGTTAGTTTCGACTGCTCCTCTTTGTAAGCATTGTAAAATTCAATTGCTTCTTGTTGTTCTGGAGCTAACTTAGAACCCAACTTGACTTCTTCGTAATATTTACTCTTTAAACCTTCAAGAAAACCTTTGGCTTTCACAAGCTCTTCTTTATAAGCTAATTTCTTACGTCTAATATCTCGATCATCATCAATCTCTTCGTCATAAGAAAAATTATCTTCAATTAAAAAATCAATTTCATCATTATCTAAATGAGATTTTGATTGTTTATAGTACTCTTTTAACAATGTATCTTCATCCACAGTTGAGTAATCTGCATTTAACCTTACGTAGTCTTCAAGGCTACCCCCGGTTTCTTGCATAAATTCAACCACCTTCTGTATATTCTCAGGTAATTCAATTTTATTGTCTACAGCTTCTTGAGCCGGAGCCTCTTCAGCTTTTGTTTCTGTAATGTTTTCAACTTGTGTTTCTGTAGTATCTTCTTCTACTAATTCTAATACTACTTCTTCTTTTTCTTCTTTGGAAGGTTCTTCGGTACTCCGTACTTCTTCTTCCACTTTTTCGCTAGATTCGGATTCGTTGCGAACAGGAATCTCATCTGTGCTTTGCTCTGGAATGGCATCTTCTTGTTTTTCAGGTGGTTTTGATAAATCAACTTTATAAGTTGTGTTTCCCGAGTCTGTATTAACTCCTGCATTTTGAAGTACTGTTTCTTCTTTCTCCGCAGTACTAGGCGTTTCGCCTTCTACTAAATTAACTTTGTAGTCTTCCATAATAAAATAATATATAATAATTTAAAAAAGTGTTCTATCTGGGGCTAAATTGCTCTAACCCAAATCCCCCTAATGTATCAAAACTAGATGATTCAAAATCTTTGGGGGGTTTATTGTTTTTTCTTTGATCAATCAACTCAGATTGTTGAGAGGCTTGGATTTTAGTTCTTTTATCCTTGCGATCTTCTTTATACTCTTCTTTATTGTTAATCACTTGTAAATCTAGTTCTTTAAGCTGCTTGCTTAGTTCAAACTCATACGTCATAAGTTCTTTTTTATATTGAACTTCATACCCCATTTTTTGAACTTCTAGCTCGTGTTCAGCATTTTTAACTTGTAGTTTTGTTTGAGATAAAGCTTGCTGTTTTTGTACATCAGCTTGTGCAGCAGCCTGAGCCGCCTGTGCATTAGATTGAGATTGTAATGCAATATTTTCTTTTTGCATTTCCCTATCTTGATTCATTTTCTTTTTTCTTCTAAGCTTTAATAGCTCATTAGCTAACTTTAAGTTTTTAACATTTCTAATATCAATAGCATCTTCTAAAAATATTTGATCACGTGATAAAGCCATTTGAATGTTATTTTCTAATAATTGCTTTTCTTCATCATCAGGTGATAAATCTAAAAATATCCCAAAGTCATGTAAGTGCAATTCTTTTAAATCGTCTAAAACACCTACATTATATTTACCTATACTTTGAATAAAATTATTTCTAGTACTAGAGTATTCCAATACATCAGATATTCTTAATGCAACTGCTTCCGCTGTTTTCAATGTTAAATATAAACCGGCTTGTAGTATGTGTCTTGTAGCTGTATTTGAATTAGCAGCAGCTAACTTCTGTAAACCAACTAGTGCATTAGAATCAGGTTTGCTACCATCTCTTGCTTCATTTAGACCCGTTACATCACGAATCATTTGCAGATAATAATTATAAGAGTTTATTAAGCTAGATATTTTAGCATTGGCACCCGAAGTTTGCAGTTCTTGAATAGGTACTCTACCATTATTAAACTCGCCATCTTGGTTCATAGATCTACCAATTACTGAACCCGTTTGAAAATACATATTTAATGCTTCCTGCGGATTGTAATTAGTACCATTGCCTAAATCTATTTCAGCAATACCATCTGCATCTAAAAATACACCATCTGGCACCATTCTTGACAACACTTGTTGTAATTTTAAATGAGTTAATTGAATCATATCAGCAAACGTAGTCATACGTCCTACTAAAGATTCAATAGCTCCTTTGTAAATTCTAGGTGCTACAATATTATAACTAAACTGTGCTTTTGTAGTATCAGTTTTTGGCCTTGTCATATTTTCAGCCAATTGCCATTTTAAAAGTTTGTTGTGCCCAATAACTTTAGCACCTTCGTATATAACCTCTATTGATCTTGAAACTTTCTTAAACCTAGCTTTGTTGTCCTTAGGTGGGTCAAAAGTATCATCTTTTTTGATCACTTTGCTTCCGCCAGTACTAGTATCTTTTATTTTATATACTTGATTATTAAAAGTTTTATACTCAAAATACAAAACATACACATAAGAACTATCAGAAGAGTCTTGAGCATTGTGGGACCTATTATATAAAATGCCATTAGCTCCTTTATCTTCTATTTCTTTTATATCTTCAGTAGTTAAATCTGGATATTGCTTTTTTAAATCAACAATAGAAACTCTACGCACCTCACCAACATAATATATATCGTCAAAATAAGGTGATTCGGTATAAGAATAAACAAGATCAGAAGGATCTACATAATCTATTTTAATCCCTTCAGCAGTGTTGAAACTGTTTTTACACGAAGACATACCAATGGTTACAGCATCATAATTTAATCTTCTTTGTAAAAGATCATATTTATTATGGTCAAGAACATTGTTTATAGCTTCTTCTTCGGCAATCTCAATAGACTGCTTGTATTCAAGCTGCATGTGTAACTCTAATTCTTCTTCTGTTTCAGGAAGCTTTTCTTTATCATTCTCATACACATCAATACCTAACTGTGCTTGAATTTGATCAGATATCTCTCTTGTTTGCATATCCTTCAACATGGATTCTACATAGCTACTTCTTTTCTTTATAGAAGCTGGATCCTGAGAATATGCTTTAATATCATAAGCTCTTTCAGACATACCATTAACTACAATATCAACAAACTTTGGTATAATTGGAACAGGCTTCCAATCTAAATTAAGATAAGACAAATCACCATTAATAGATAATTCATCTTTATATTTTTGAATAGACTGTTCACCTCTTGCGTATAGTCTTAATCTGTGAAAATTATCTCTACTTGCAAAGTAACGCATTGTCCCAGAGTCTCTCTTGAACCATTCGCTTTCAATTGCCCGCGCTATTTCTAAACCATATGCATTTGCTTTTTTTTCAGAATCTGAAACCGCTTGGCTCGGAAATATACCTTTTGTTTGAGTTTTTAACATTTATTTTATTATTTTTGAAGCATTACCCTGGTTGTTGTATTTTTTAAAACCAAAATCTAATACTTTTTTTGTAGTATTTGCTTTAGGTTGATATGAATGTTTATTACAAGCTATAATAGCTAGTCCTGAACTAATAGAGGCATCAAATTTAGTTCTATTATTAATATTAAATTTAGACCAATCATTCAACGTATTATTGAAATATATATTCCCGTAATCACCGTTTTCTTGCAAGCCAACATAATTTTCTATATAAGTTTCAATTGCAGCTGCGTGCACTTGCTTTATATCCTCTGAGGAGTTAGGCATTCCCCCAATCTCTTTTTCAGTGACAGATAATTTGTTTATTAATTTATCTGGTCTATTCATTGAAAACCCTCTATATCCTCTTCTTTTTAAATAATATAATAGTCTTGGTTTATTGTTTTCCGCAAGTATAGGCATCCCATAAAATACTAAAGACATCAAAACGTCTTCAAAAAATATTTCAGCGGTTTGAGGCCTAGCAATGTATTCTAAAAAAAACGTATTAGCTGGAGCATTTTCCATACTAAATTTAGTTAGCCCGTGAAGAGCTCCTTTTGATCCATTGCCGTCAGTTGTTCCTGATATATCATATGAGTCACATCCGAATGCTCCCATGTGTTCATTACCAGGGTATCTGCCTCCATTTTTTAGTATTACACGGTTTTGCAAATTTAAAGTTGGAATCCATGAAATATTAAACCTTCCGTCCTTACTTGGATAAAATATTACTTTAGTATCTTTAATACCATTTTCCCATTGAAAATTTCCTTTAACAACAGCCCTTGTAGATAGTGTGCCATCATTATAATCTATTTGTTCGTATATTTTTGTTAAATTAAATATACTGTTTTTGCTTTCATCACGAAATGCATGCTCTTCAGATCTTGGGAATTGCCTATAGAATTCATTTAAACCGTTTTTATCATTCTTAAGTCCTTCTGCTTCGTTTTCCCAAAACTCAATAACACCTATATCTATGTACTCATTATCGTTTCCAACAACGGGTTTTTCTGGTGTATCAAATACAGGGTATCCATAAGAATCAATGTATCCTTCGTAGTTCCATTCCATAGGAATGAACAAACTATATAATCCCGAGCTAGTCTGTCCATTGCGATTTCGTTTTGTAACATCTGATGCTTTGTATAATTTTTTAAAATTTTCACCACCTTTGTCTAAAGCGTTTGATGTTGAGCCCATTAAACATTTACCTATTATCTTACTACCTAGTCTTAGTGTAGTTTTAGTAACTCTCCAATTGTTTAATATGTTGTCAGGCTTTTCCCATTTCCCTGATTCATCATGAACTAATAACTTAAGTTTTTCTCCATCATAGCTGTTATCACCTGTGTTTTTCCAATCTATTGTTGTATCAAGGCCTTCGAGTTGTGTACGGGTCTCGCTGGAAGTGATGGATTTCCTGGTGAGCTTTGAGGCTGGAACACGGAAGGCAAGTTCCGTTTTGGGGCGGTCCATTCCGTCCTGTATTGGTTTGAAAAAGAATGGATAGTTGATGGATATTGGGACCACCTTGTCTGTAAACATCTTCTTTGCATCAGATCCCGTTTTTGATAATATTCCAAACCTTGCATCGGAAGTAATGGTAGCCTCATGTACTGTTTCGGAACTGGACATAAAAGAAAATCCCGAGCGCCTATTCTTAAGGTAACACATTCCGTAGCATCTTTTATCTGCTTTGCAAGCTTCCCAGAAAATGAAGAATAATCTATTTGCTTCTCTAAAGTCTGGTTTCCCAACATCAATTTTGGACCACTGCAGGTACATATAATGGGAACCAGTAATATAAGTAGGTACGTTTTTGTTTTTAAACCAAAAACCTTCTTCACGCCTTGTAAACTCTTTATTAATATATCCATACCACTTTTCTTTAAATTCTTCTGAGTATTTTTCCCAATCAAAAATAGTTTTAATATTTTTTAACTCTTTAGGATATTCATTTGGTACCCATCTATTATTAATTGTAGAAACGCCCTTAGGTTTTGGAAGAGCAATTTTTAAATTTTGTATTTCATATATATCTCCAATTTCACCTGTATGGCTTATTACAATAACGTCATGCTCTTGATTATACCCATACTTCCAAGCTTTTTTCTTATTAAGTCTGTCCATTGTGGTTAACTTAATTGGCTCAATTATTTTTAATAACTTTTGCTCGTACATTACTTAGATCTTTTTTCAGCAAAACCACTAAAAGATTTTTCTTCTTTTTGCAATGTTTTGTTTTCTAGCATTGCTTTTTCTAACTCTATACGATTAAGTATTTCAAAAGCATCAAATATTGCTAATTTTTTTGTGGCAGCTGCATTTTTTAATCTGTCAGCGGCTAATTCATCTTCAGCACCATCTACTATAATTTCTTCCTCAGCAACTTTTATTAGCTCTTCAACTGCTTTGTACCCAGACTGGATTATACGGTTCTTCTGTTCCTTTGCTGTCATATTTAATAGTAATAGATTGTATTGGTACTCTATATAATCGTTTATCTTCTATAATAAACTCATATTCTGATTCAGGTGAAAAACCTACTAGGGTATTTTTGCTATACACGCCACTAGAATACGTTACAAAGCCTTTTAAGGGTTCTTCAGTATCTTCTGATATAATAGTATCAATTTGCTTTTTAATCGGCTGTACAAAGCAAAAACCTTCTGTAGCTTTCCACTTGCTGTTTTGTTTATATAAAAATATTTGATCTAAGTAACAAAAGTACAAATCATCTTTAAAATAATTTGTACTGTCTTTTTCATTACCGCGTACATCATAAAATCTTCTAAAAATATTATGATGCACTATGATTTCATCACCTACTTTTATATTTGTTTTTAAAGCTTTAGGAATAGATACAACAATAGCATTTCTACTGACAAACTTATGATCCTCTATAGAGGTGTTTAGTATTAAACTTTTGTCTTGTATTTTTTTTGTATTATTATATCTATTCTCTTTAGGCTTTATTATGAAAGAATAAATGCTATTCATAGTTTAAATTAAATTCAATACTAACCGCCATATTTTTATTAAAAGATTTCCATGGTAGTACTTCATTATTCTTAACTATATATACTACATAATTTTCTTCTTTTTCTAAAATATCGCATATCTTATGGCCTCCGTATACTTCTTGTCCTACTGCATAATGCATTGCGTCATTCTTATAGTCTCTGCCTATAGATATTTTTCGTATTAAATTCACTTTAAATTATTTTTTATTCTGCAACAAGTAACTCAGGTTCCGCTTGCTCTTCTTCAACAGGGGTTAATTCGCCTGTATTTATATCTAATGTAGACTTTCCATGCTCTTCTTCAATTTCTTTTACAATTTCATTCATTTTATTTTGAATGACAGAGTACTCTGAAAGTAAGGCGTTTTTTTGAAAACTGTATTGCATTTCTAAATCTCCAAGACTATTTTTGATTTTTTCAATTGCTGAATAGTTTTCTTGAACTTTTTTAAGTTCTTTTTCTGATAATTTTTGTTTTTCCATTTTATTAAATATTAATTAATTGTTATATAGTATATTACGAATATTATTCATTATTTATGTCTTCAACTATTTCGTTTGTAGCTCCTATTGTTTTTGTAACTACTGTAGGATTTACTTGCTCTGCAATTTGAGCATCTATACTAGTTTTTAATTCAGCAACTCTTTCTTCTCCTAATGCTGTTTCAACCCATCCATTAATATCTTCTTCTGTAATATCAACAAATGCTGTAAAATTAGAAAGGTCTGAAGTTTCTAAAGATTGGGTTCCGTAAGTGCTACCTACGTTTCCATTTTCGTCTTCTCCTGTAAGTCTCCAATGAACATTAAAGATTACGTCGTTATTACCCTCTAGTGTAGGGTAAGTATCTACTGTTTTGTTATTCCAAGTGTAAGTCATTATTTATTTATTTATTTATTTGTAAAAATTTTTAAATTATATCATTATAATTTGGTTGTAAGGGGCTAGTGTCATAAGGTATATAATCTCTTATTTCTTTTATTAAATTCATATTTTATTATTTTATGCTATAGCCCAATAAAAATAACTTTGACCAGACCTATTTAATTCATATGATGACGATGTTACTGAAAACCCCGTTGAAGTAAAACTAACACCTGAAACAGTATTTGAAGTAGTGGAGTTATCAATTTCAAAAGCAGCGCCCGATCCCCTAGTGGAATCAAATAATTTCCAAGACTCATTACCCGTTCCTAAAGTATGGCACTTAATTACTAAAAATCTAGGCTGAAAACCTGTATTAATAGCACGAGTGCCGCTATTGCCGCTATAACCTCCTATATTTTGATACCCACTAATATTTGTAAAGCAATAAGCCATCATTGTCTTACCTGAACCATTTACTGAAGAGCTACTATTTACGGTAAAAACACTAGATGTTGGTGCTGTATTATTCCACCTACCACCTATAACAGAGTACCAACCGTCATCATCGTGTAAATTTAAATAACCAGCAGCTCCAATAGCTGAAGTGTAAACGTCTGTGCCTACACTTTGATTTGAATTCATTACAATAATTAACCGTGGTACTGCACCTAAACCGTGACCTACTCTTGTTGGGTTTGTCCCTGTCCCTGTCCACTTAACAATACTAAATCCTCCAGCCTGGTTAGCTCTAACTGAAGAAGTAACTGTGCCGCTTGTATTACTCACGGTACTATTTGAACCTTTCCAACAATAAGACATATAATTAAACCCCGTGTCATTATATAAAAGGCCCCCTGCGTCCCCACTACCTATAGTATAACTACTAGAATTAAAACTTGTTAATTGATTGCTCCTACCAGTTATAATATTACCCCCTGAACCACCTGGAAAACGCAATTCATCAGCCCCCAAAAGCGCATCAAACCAACCATGATCTCCCGTACCAATTTTTTTAGACCAAACTAAATCAGGTCTAAATCCTGTAGATATATTACGTGATACACCATTTCCAGAATAATTAATTATTTTAAAATGATCAGATGGAGTAAAAGAACTATATCCATAAAATTCACTTATAGCATCAGGAGTTGATTTACCAGCAGCAGCCGATAAAGTTCTTAAAGAACCACTTGAGCTACCTAATTCTGTTCTTATGTCATCTATAGATAAAGGTCCACTACTTGGTAAAGCCATAATAATATATTATAGCTCATATAAAGCTATATCTCTTTTTGTTGTTAAAGCATTAACTTCAGTTTCTTTACTAGAACACTCTGTTCTTAATGCTGCTCTAGAATCTAAAATAGATTGATCAGTAGCTTGATTTAATTCTTTATCTCTAATTATAACCCAATCTGTTTCAGATAGTTTTTGGTTATATAAATATTTCAAACCTTGTATTTTTTCAGCTTTCATTTCTTTTAATGTTGATGACCATTCAATGTCAACAACCGTAGCTTCAAAAATATTATTAGTAGTATTAAATGTTATTTCTGATATTGTTTGAATTGCTGTATCATACTCAGGCTTTGTATAAGGATAGAAACCAAAAGATTCCCATTCTTCTTGTGTTAAAGACTCACCGCCCCAATAGCTTACTCCAACGGTAAAATCATTTTCATAGCCTTCTATTATTTGAAAAGGCTTTGGAGAGTTGCCGTCATAAACAACAACTTCTCCGTTTTCTATTCTAGCCTTAACTGTCATTATTCTGGTATTTGTTCTGCGGGTGCCCATGGCATATCTGCTTCTACGTTAGTCGGAGATACTTTTTGGGTAATTGCTTTTGTGATAACTTCATTCATATGATCTGTAGGATGATTTGCTTTTACCCACTCAATAACATCTGCTTCTGTTAAAGAAGCTAACTCTGTAAAGTTTTCCGTATCAGGCAAGCCAATAGGGCAAGCTCCAGGAAAAACGTGTGTTTCTCCAGAATCTGCATCTGTACCCGTATAATCAAATCTAATATGTGTGATAACATCTGACAACCCCTCAAGCACTGGTGCTTTTTTCATAGCCGTTATTTTCCAATCGTATGTAATATTCATAATACTTATTTAAAATTTTAATAATTATTTATTTTCTAATGCTTTAACTTTATCTGAAAGTTCTTTTATTGCTTCAATAAGCAAAGGTACTAATTTTTCGTATTTAACAGCCTTATATCCGTTATCTCTTGTGCTTACTAATTCAGGTGCGATTTTTTCAACTTCTTGTGCAATGACTCCAATGTCATGCCCCTCATAAACATCTTGCTTATCATTCCAATCAAACTCAACACCATTTAATGACTCTACTTTTTCAAGAGCATTATTAATATTCTTTTTATTATCTTTTAATCTTTCATCTGATGATGAATAAGCTACAACATCACCATTAAAATGAGCGTTTCCTGTTCCAGAAATACTAGCTACTAGATTTGTGCCGTGCTTAAATATCCAACCCCTAGATGTGGACCCGTTCATAGTGAAATAAGTAGCCCAATCACTTGTTACAGAGCCGTGTGTTCCAGATCCAGCAGTTCCAGTGAAAGCCAAGCCGTATGCTGGCATACCAGTTGTTTGAGTACCGTGAAGAGATATACCGTGTTTGGAGGTGGATGAAGCTGCTGAATTAACAGAAATACCAGCATAAAACCTAGCTTGATTTAAATTACTAGCGCTCGCGGGATTGCAATAATATGAGGTATCATTAGAATCGTAGAAGATAGGGGATCTGAATGAGTTTGCTGCGTAAACATACCCTGCATTTCCTGGTAATAAATTTACTGATGATATTAAAGCTGTTCCTCCTTGCCCAATATTTATTTGAGCAGATGTGTCAAACTGTAATATACTTCTTAAATAACTACCATCATCATTATATATTCTAAACCCACGGTCTATAATAAGAGCTGCATCAGTAACCGAATCAACTCCTGATGAATAAGTACTTCCTTTTAAAGCAATACTACTCATATTGGATATCCCAGCTGGATTTACATAATAACCAGTATTATCAGAATCGTAGAAGATGGTTCCACGTATATCTCCGTTAACGTGTAGCTTACCCGAAGGACTCACAATTCCTATCCCTACGTTGCCTCCAAAAGGACTTAAAGCTAAGTCCCAGTTAGCTGTTGCTGGGCCATTAGTAACCTGTAGTCCTATCCCATTACCTCCGTTTACCTGTGCAAATAGTAAATTTGTAGAGTTAGTAGCATGTGGCTGTAATTTTAAAACAGCTTCTGATAGCATTGATGCTTTACTTGTAGCATCACCTCCGCTAGAGTTATAAACGTGTAACTTAGCGCCTGGACTAGTAGTCCCTATACCTACGTTGCCTGCAGAGTCAATACGCATACGTTCTGTGCTATTAGTTCCAAGCAGCAAATCAAAAGCACCAACCGTTGTAATTGCTGTTTTTGAATTACTAGTAATAGCTGAACCATTAGCACCAACATTTAAATAAGTACCTCCTGAATATGCTGAACTGTAAATTACAGTTTCTATACCTTTGGAATTATCATTTTTAATTTGATGGATATTCGCAGAAGTAGTTGATGTTATATTAGATAAAAAAGTATTTGAGTTAGGAGCAGTAATTACAAGTTTAGCACTCGGACTACTCGTGCCTATTCCAACGTTGCCTGAACTATATAAAGCCTGGACTGAGGTACCACGAGATATAAAATCAAGACTAGCATAATCAGTACCTGAAGCGGAACCGGCTGATAAAGTACCTGTATATACTGTTGTAGATGCGTTATATCCTAATAGCCAGTCATGATAAACGTTGAATGATAAACCATTACTGTTAGAAGCACAATAAATTTCTAAATAATATTTACCATCACTACTATCCAGTCTAATTTTAGCTTGTGAGATGTACCCACTCGCACCGTATTTTTCTAATTTTACAGTAGTTACGTCAGTCCAGTTTTTATAGTACTTTATTACATAAGTTACAGGTGTGAAACTACCCCCTGTAAAACTTAAAGTAAATATACCTCCTCCTCTAGTATCTACTTTAGCTAATTTATACCATCCTGCTGAATTAGCGGGTGTTGCGGCTCCTCCAATTGCGTTGTGATAAAAGCCTGATGAGTATACCTTTGATGTACTATATATAGTCCCAGCAACATAAAGTTTTTGAGTAGGATTATTAGTCCCTATCCCAACGTTGCCACTCGAATCTATTCGCAGGCGTTCGTGAAATATATTTACAGTATCCCTTGTATGGATTCTAAATCCACCACCATATCCTGCACCTCCACCATCAGCAAAGCCATCAATATAAAATCTTTGATTATTACCGTTACCTCCATTAGAACGCATATAAAATTTTGGACTTCCTGCTGCTCCTAGAGTTACGTCTCCACTCGAATCAATACGCATTCGTTCGGTTCCTGCGGTTTCGAAAATGACCCTTCCCGCACCATCAGTAACACCTACTCCGTTGTGGTGTAGACCACCTTCAATAATAACATCTCCTGCCCTTATTCCTAGACCAGTATTCACACGCCCTAATCCTGCTGATATTCTTACATTACCCCCTTGTTGGGCTTGTCCAGATGTTCCAGTAGGTTCAGCATTAGCTCCTTTTATTAGCAATTCTCTTGCTGTTGTAGAATATGGGTTTGTTGGAGATTGTTGTATACCGATAGTAGAAGTTCCAGTAGTAGAGTATGGAAAATTAATATTTCCATTTACAGTTAATTTAGCACTAGGACTCGTAGTACCTATTCCTACGTTGCCACTCGAATCTATGCGCATTTTTTCGCTTCCATTTCTTGAAAAGCGAACATAGCCCGAAGCATAATCAAGCGTTATTGGATAACCTGAGTCAATTAGAAATCCATCAGTAGTACGATTATCATAAGTAATACCTGCTGAAGCAAAAACTGTTGAATCACTATTAAAAGTCCACTGTATATCACCTTTTGTTCCAGCTATTCCTGCTTTTATTTTTAAGTTAGCATTTGAAGCATCAAGAATTGCATTTCCAAAAACTTCAAGTTTTTCAGTAGGACTCGTAGTCCCTATCCCAACGTTGCCGGCACCGGCAATATAGATTCTAGTAGTATTGTTTGTTCCAAAAGCAAAATAATTGTTTCCAACTGTTGTTAAAAAACCAGTACTATCCGTTACAATGCTATTCCCATCTAAATACATATTAGCATTACTATCTTGTATTCTCAACCCAGCATTGGCTGTAGTAGTTGATGTTATAGCACCAATTGTAGCATTTTTGTATATGTGAGTGGTGTTAGAAGGACTAGCAGTCCCTATACCTACATTACCTGTCTTTTCAATAGTTATAATATTGCCAGTAGTTGAGCTATCTATTTCAAAAGCATCGTCATTAGTGTCATCATTTCTGATTGTCCAAGTTTCTTGGGTGTTTTGAAGTTCAATAGCAGAGCTGTCATTGTCTGTTGATGCAGCTACTCTTATATAAACATTTCCGCCACCCTGTACTTCAAGTTCTCTAAAAGGATTACTCGTCCCTATCCCTACGTTGCCGTTAGAATCAATACGCATTCGTTCTGTATCACCAGAGCCTCCACCGCCACCAGTTCTAAAAGCTAATTCTCCAGACCCTGCTGTAGCACCATAAGCCCTAATTCTTAAATCGTCACCAGCCCTATCTAATACACCTGCACTTGTTTGGGATGTAGTTAAAGGGCCTTCCCACACAATAGCGCCATTAACTTCAAGTTTTTCGGTTGAAGGTGTTTTATTTATCCCTACTCTACCACTCGAGTCTATGCGCATACGTTCGGTTTCAGAACCTGCCGTACTAAATACTATCCCATCATATCCGTGCAGTTTAGCGTTTCCATTAACACCTAAATCCTCATTTTTAGTTAAATAAACAATATTAGGAGAATTGTCACTTGCTCTCTCCCATCCAAGTTTTGTTCCTGTTCCTTTTATCCCTACATTACCACTTGAGGTTATGCGCATTTTTTCTATATTCCCACCGCTTGCAAATAATATATTAGAATTTGAACGTATTGCAAAATCATCAACAGCAGAAGTGCTTATCATATCTCCTGCAGTTGTAGCCACTTCTATCCCTGCTTTAAATGTTGTGCTATTATAATATCTTAAAGCTAAATTGTCTGTGGCTTGTAAATCTAATAATTTAGAAGGCGTCATTCCTATCCCTACGTTGCCTGCTTCTGTAATACGCATTCTTTCCACATCGGCGCCGCTTATTACTGAACCAAAAACGTGGTCTCTGTTTGGAAAATATAATATATCAGAACTTGAGTTAGAGGTTATTCTGCTGTTTGCATTTCCTAAGTATAAAGAATCGTTAAGGCTAATATAAGCGTCTCCATTTACATCTAACTTATAAGCAGGACTATCAGTCCCTATACCTACCTTACCGTCTCTATCGATTCGCATAGCCTCCGCCATACTTCCAGCATCTGTTTTTGTTTCAAATGCCAATTCACCAGATGGATTAGCACCAAGGTGATCCGGATATATTGCTGTTATTCTTGCCGCGTCTAATAAGTCACCAGTTTGATTGTTGTCTGAATTTGATTGAAAAGATATTCTATTAAAATTATTATCTGTTTCATCATTATTTTGTAAAACTAAATCGCCTGTGTTCGTGCCAGCATCACCTGTAGAATAGACGGTGGTAGAGTCATCTCTAATTGTTAGTTTTTGAGAAGGACTCGTAGTCCCTATCCCAACGTTGCCACTTGCGGCTATGCGCATTCGTTCGGTGCTATTTGTATTAAGAGTTAAATAGCTTGTTGCTAAACTGCTCCCCCTTACACCTCTAATGTAAATAGGAGATACTGAATTATCCGCAGTTGATGGAACAAAAGAAAGTTGTGAATAATCCCCTTGTGTTGTAGAATTTATCTGTAGTGTTAAACCTTCTCCATTTACGCTTGTTTTAATATGCTCAATATTATTTGGACTAGCAGTCCCTATTCCAACTCTACCGTTTAGTTCATCAATATGTACAACTGTAGATTCAATAGTATTACCATCACCTACCCATATCTTTCCTGTTGATAAATTAGGAACGTCATTTGTTCTAAGAATTGATGATACTATAAGAGATCCGTTAGAAGAATGGACTCTTGCTACTTTAGCAATGTTTTGTATAAAGTTTGTTGACCCAGTTGGCTTTGTTAAAGTTAATCCACCACCCGCTTTTACATATACTGTATCATTAGCTGTAGATGATGATCCATCGATTGTGTCCGTTACAAGACCTTTTAATAAACCACCTTGTACTACAAAACCTTCACCGTTATTAGCTAAGGTAGATTCTAAAAGACCAATAGCTGGCATATGTGATGCGTTAGAAGCATCTGCTGGTGCAATTTCAAGCTTATCAGTATTTCCAACATTACCTGTTACATATACAGGAGTACCTTTTGCTATAGAAGCTCCCGAAGTATTTTTAACATTTAAATGTGTAGATTCAGCTGAATCAGCGGAAGATGCTACTGCACTCCCAAATGTTAGGTTTCCTGCCCCGTCGGTAACAATTGCCTGCCCTACAGATCCATCATTATCAGGAAAAGTATAAGCGTCGTTTATTCTTAAATTACTTAAAAAACGGTTAGCCATAATTTAGATTATATCTTTTGGATTAGCACTCTTATATCGTTTGTTGCTGGTGCTGATGTGAAATTTATAGTGACTTGATTAACAGAATTTCTAATAACGTCTGCATATACTGTGTCAAAAGTAGAAGTGTCAAATAATTGTACTATAACATCTTTTGTATTTAAAGAGTGTGTTATAACAAATGATGTTGTGGTTGTATCCCCAATAGAAGTTTTATAGCTATCATTAGATGTGATTATGTTATAATAATCAGTCCCATTTTCTGTAACTTGCCATTTATCCGTTGATTCTTCCCATCTTAATTGAACATTGTCAGAAGTACCTCTTTGGATTTCAATACCACCATTTTCGCTAGGAGCATCATCAATTACATTACTATTAAGTAATATAATGTTATCCGCTATTGTAAGTGTTTCTGATTTTACTGTAGTCGTAGTTCCTTCTACTATTAAATCACCCCATACGGTTAAATTTTTTGCATTACTAGCATCACCAATAATTGTATTACCGTTTAACTGCACTGTATTGGCTGCACCAGCAACGCCAGTTATAAAGTTACCATTTATAGTTAAATCAGCATTGTTACCAGATGTACCAAGCGTTGTGTCACCATATATAGTCACTGTATCTGTGCCAGCAAAACCGTCTCTGCCTAATTCAGTAGTACCTTTAACTGTTAAACTAGCATCACCAGCTGTACCTGTTTCACCCGAAGGAGGATTCACTGAAGCATCGTTTTGAATTACAACGTCTGAAGGTAAACCTATTTTAATTACTGCACCCTCTGTAATGCCAGGATTTAATTGTGCCGCTGGCGTTCCATAAACATCAGTATCATCTGAGAACACGTCAATTTCATTTGAAGTACCTGAAATAGTAACAAATTCTTTTAAGTATTCAAAAATGTGCTTACTACGTACAAGAAATTCGCCTTTATCGCCATTAGCTATTATATCCTCATATATACCATCAGTTTCTAAAACCCTAAGATCTACAGTCCCATGATCATGACTGCCATTACCACCTGTATTAGTCCCTGTATCAGATTCATTAACCTCAACGAGCGGAGGATTAGTTGATGCGCCTGGCGTTGATGCTGATACCGCGCCATTTATGTTTATAGAGTTACCTTCTATTGTGTGTAAATCACCAACAGGCTGCCAATCCGTACCATCATAAACATATATTTTATCATCTCCTGAATTATAATATATTTGCCCTTCAACAGGAGAACTAGGGGCTGTAGCTAAAGGTTGAATAACAGCATTCTGTAATTCATTCTTATTAAGGTTAATGTTGTTTAAGTAATTTATAGACATTTTTTTTATTTTAAATAATTTTTATTTTTTTTTCAATTTAGGTATGCTACGCCACTGAAAGGCGCGCTGAAATTAATAGTTATCTGATTCGTCCCATTATAAGTTGTATTTCCATAAACTATACTGCTTCCTGAATCTACAACAGTAACAGACGGTCTTTTATCTAAATTATGCGTTATTACCCAAGTATCAGATGCCGATTCTTGTATGTAAAGAAAATTTTTGTCTCCAGGAGGAGGTGGCACTAATGTTACTTTTTCAATAAAGCTATAAAGTTTGCCTGGCTCGAACGAGCCTTGTCCTTCCACAAATTCTACTTCTATATCTAAAAAAGCTACCTGGGAAAATCTATTTGTTATGTCAGTTAAACGATATTTTGCAAAATTATTTATATTTGAAGTTTCAAATATAAATATATATTTTCTTTCTAAATATTCTAAGTAATTAGTTATAGTTTCACCCGCTAAATTTATTTTACTAAATACAAGATCCGTTATCGTTGAAAAAGGTATAGTGCCTCCAGTACTGTCTGGCAAAGAAATACTTCCGGTTTCTCTACCTGAAACACTTCCTGAATAAAATTTATATGTTTGCTGTCCACCTGCTGATATTTTGCCAGTAGTATTAAAATTGTCTGCAATTCCTTGTGCGGTAAAGTTTTTTGTTATTCCAGTTGGCCCGTCAGTCCCAATCCATTTGTCAGTGTCTTGTATTATAAGGTCTCTAGCGTAACTACTTATTTTAGCCATTTTTATTTTCTTTTTTTACAGCTGATCCAAAATAATAACCGAAGATGCTTAATGCAACACCCTCTACAATACCAATCATATGAATGAATATTTCTTTATTACTTTCCGGAACGTTTGTTGTTACTACAGTATATACTAAAAAAGCAAAAGCAGATAACCCGACTATTCCAGTTAAGGACATCATCCAGTCATTACCGCCTGCTTCTTTTATTCTAGCTTCCCTACTCCTAGCAGAGTCTCTATCCTCTACTTCTAGTCTATAAAGTTCTAATAATTGATCGTGAGCAGCCTCTTTTTCTTCAGTAGACATGTCAGGGTCAGTATCAATAATATTTTTTATTATACCCAGAACACCATTATCTGGTAATACTTTTGAAGCGCCTTTTATTACTTGAGGTAAAACACCAGTTAATATTTTGCCAAGACCTGTTTCGGAAAAAGATTTTTTATTTTTAGACATTTTTCTTTCTGCCTTTTCTTTTTGTTTTCAACGCATCCGGAATATCTCCCAGTTGATCCCCAACCTCTTTAACAGCATCTTTAACATCACCAATCTCTTCGCCTAGTCTTGATTTTATTTCTGAAATATCTTGTTTTATTCCTTTTACTTTATCTTCTAAACTGTCTGGAATAAAATTTTTATCTTCATCCTTAATAGCACCAATATGTACAAACACTAAATACACTATAGCTATTAATAGTATGACATTTATAATAATACTTGGTATCATAATAGTTATTTTTTATATGGAAATAAATTATTTAATTTTTCTTTTCTTTCTTTACAACCACACGGAACATTTAGTCCATTAGATATTTTTTCTGTAATAGTCTTTATACCTGTTGCTTTAGTTATTTTTTCAATAGAATCTCCTAACCCTTTTGATTTCATTTTTTTCTTTTTAAAGATTTAACCCTTCTTGGCTTGCCTGCCGGTTGGCCTAACCGTTTTTTTTCCGCAATTTTCTTTTTCTTTTCGGAAGAGGTCATTTCAGATGCTGTTTTTGGTGTTTCCGATGAAACTCTTTTTTTAGGGCGGCAATATGGTACACCTCTTTTTTCACCTTTAGTTCTACCACAAGGCTCTCCAGTGCGGACATCAATCCATTCTTCTTTAAACCATCTTTTTAGGCTTGCTCCTTTTTTACTTTTTCTTACTGCCATTGCCCCAATTTTTTGCACCTACTTTACGGCATTTAGCAATAGCACCGCTTGCATATGCAGATGGAAAAACTTTATATCGTTTTTTTACTTTAGTATAACATGCGTCTTTTGGCATTACTTTCTTTTTTTGTTTTTTATTGTTTTAAAATCAGCTCCAGTGATTTTATTGTAAGGCTTTGCCATTTTAGCAATGCGCATTTGTTTTGGTGATAATTTTTTCATAGTCTTAACAGTTCCATTTACGTCTTGCAGCTTTACCTCTTTCTGAGGTCCAGCTTTTGGATCTAGCACAGAATGCTTTTCTACGCTTCCAAGCCTTACTTCCTTTCTTTAATTCAGATGGAGGAGTAGTAACTGCTGTTTTTAATTTACTTCCAGGATTATCCTTTCTGTATTTAGCAACACCTTTGGCCGTCATACCGCCACCTGCTTTGGAACCAGTACCACCTTTTTTATTTACTTTAGCATAATAGCCAAGGGATTTTTTTCTTGAAGGTGCGTTTTTAGTTGCCATTATTTTTTGCAGCTACATTTAGATCCTGTATACATTTTACCGCACTTGCTGCATTTTTTTTTAGTTGAAGTCTTTTTTTTAGAATAGGGCATAATATTAATTTTTATCGTTCTTTATCTTTTAACATATCATCTATAGCTTTATTAAATACTTTATCTGTATATGTTTTATTATTATAAAATACATTAGTACGTTTAAAAGGAATGTCTTCTTTGCCTAACAATATATTGTATATCCTTGTTATTAATCTTTTTGCTTTTGAAGATGTTTCGTATATGTTGTATTTTTGGGTTGTATGGTTTCTAGGCCTCCATACTTTTATCCAATCTAATTTTCTGAGCTTTTCCCAGCGGTGTTTGTCCCAACTCATTAGGTATGTACCGTTTTTATAATCATTACGCGTAAATCTACCAACGCAATCTAAATAAATTAATAATTCAAGGTCACCATCAGTGAGCTCATATGTTTTACAAGCCCACTTTCTGGTTAACCTATAATATCGGAAAAGTTGCATTTCTCTTAATTCAGATGCATCTAGTCTCATTCGACAATTATTACATCCTGCTGCTTGATAACTGTGTAGCTTTTACCCTCTAGCACTATGTCGTGCCCTGCGCGTCTATCATAATATATAACGTCTTCTGGATTTATGCACTCGGTTTTTTCACCGCAGTTAACCACTTTTCCTTTTAAATAACGAATTTCATTTTTATTATCTTGAATAATGAATCCGTAATCTGTTTTAAGCTCTTCTTTAATCTTAGTTATGATTATATAATTATTTACTGCTTTCATTTATTCTAATGTTTGAAATTATACAATCTGCTGAAATTATAGTTAATGCAACGGAAACTGCATTAATAAGAGCGGTTTTAGTAACTAGTACTGGATCTATAATACCTTCCTTAACAAGGTCGCATGTTTTTCCAGTAACAACGTTTATTCCTTTACCCTTGTCAAAATAATGAGGGTAAGCGATACCCGCGTTCTCTAGTATTTTTTTATAAGGTGCTTTTATAGCATTATAAAGAATATTCTCGGCAATGTCGCCTTTTAGTTCGTCAGCCGCATTATGTAATGCAACACCCGCTCCTGGAACAATACCTTCTCTAAGTGCTGCTTTAACGGCGTGTATGGCGTCCTCTACTCGATCCTTTTTTTCTTTTAGCTCTACCTTACTATTTGCACCTACTTTGATCACACCGACAGCTCCAGAGAGCATAGCCAAGCGTTGTTCAAGCTTTGTTTTAATAAAACCGTTGCTTTCAGATTTTATTTTCTTTTTAACTATAGAAATTCGCTCTGAAACATCTTCAGGCATTTTTTCTACAGTTACTATAGTATTGTTGTGATCAGTAACTGCTTTTAAGGCTGTACCTAAACAACTTGGGTCTATAAGGTCTAAATCATCACCTAATTCTTCTGAAATAACGGTTGCTCCGGTAATTACAGCTAAATCTTCTAGTGTGTCTTGCTTTGTTGCTCCAAAGCCAGGCGGATCTATTATATTGACTTTTATATTACCTTTTACTTTATTCATTATTAATGCAGAGAGTGGTTGCTGGTCTAAATTAGCTACAACTAGTAGACTTAGTTTGTTTTTAACAACATGCTCTAATACATTCTGTATTTTACGAATATTACTTATCGGGCTGGCAACAATAAGTACAGCTGGATTTTCTAGCTCTACTTTGTTTTTCTCTACATCTGTTACTAGATGCTGTGATTTAAGCCCTGAATCAAATTCCACACCGTCTATTATATTAACATGTGTTTCGTCTGTTTCAGATTCTTCCATAAGGACTATACCGTCTTTACCTACTTTTTTATATGCTTTAGCAATAACACCGCCCAGCTCATTATCATTATTCACCGATATTGATGCAACTGATTCCAGCATTTTATTACTTACTTTAACTTTAGAATCGTCGAGGTACTTTATTACCTTTTCTTTTGCCTTTTCTACACCAGCTTTAATATCCCTTAGATTTATCTTGCCTGATGCTTCTAAGCATTCTGTTAATATAGAGTGAGCAAGGACAGTACTAGTTGTAGTACCATCCCCTGCTTCTTTAACCGTTTTTTGAGCCGCTTCTTTTATAAGTGTTGCCCCTATGTTTTCTACAGGGTCGAAAAGCACTACACTGTTAGCTACGGTTACTCCATCTTTTGTTACTATAGGTTTACCTGTAGCATCTTCGTATATTACGCACATACCTGATGCACCTAACGTGGAGCTTACAGCACTAGTTAACTTGTTTATTCCGTTTACAATCTTAGACTTAGCATCATTGCCAAAGTCAAGATTCTTAATAATCTCACTTGGGTTATTGTATTCCATTAAATTTAATTTATAAAAGTGGTTCTATTTAAATGTTTTAACTACAGTTGGTCCTTCCAATGCTTTTAATCTCTTCTTGTAGTGATCTACAGAAGAATCAATTGCTTGCTCTGCACCATCTATAGTTTCGCGTCTTGTAACGCTTGTCCAATTGTTATCTTCTATGTTAAACTCTGTTTGATAAAAGCCGTTAGGCAATTGTGTAATCCTCCAGTTTTTCTTTTTAGATAACATCTTCCACTGGTTTTTAGCCTCTTCAGAAACTTTAGGTTCTTCGTTGGTCCATGTGTTGGTCTTGTAATAATAATACGTCATTGGTTTTTTGTTTTGGTTAATTGTTAATTGGTTGTTTACTTAGTATTGTTTTTCTTGGTTCCTTTTCCATGCCCCGAGCGGTTAGCTCTAATAGACACAAACTTTTTCTTAGTGTGATCATAATCCTTATCCGATAAATCCACACCACTCTTTAAAGCCGCCCTGCGCTTTCTCTGGTTCTCAGCTTTCATCTTCCTCCTACGAGGCGTCATCGCATAAGCCAAATCCCGAATCTTCTTCGCAGCCGAAGCCTTACTAGATAATTTTTGTTTACTTTTCATACATGTATAATTACAAATAAAATACAAATGTTAAAAGTGCGACGATAGCCCCCTACATTATATATACTAACACCCTAATGTCACACTTTTTCGTAATTATTGTTGTAAGATATACTGAAGTAATGGGTTATACATAACATTCTGATAACCAGCGCTTTAAACTAAACCCTTTATTTTAACCCCACGGGGCCCCCTTTTTTGTAGTTTTTATTAGGATTTTTAGGTTTTTGTTGTGTTATTTGTGTGAGTGTTGTGCTAACTAGTTTCGTGTAACCTCAGCACTTACTTTGAACCGATCTGTGTTTTTTACGAACTTAACACGGATCTCTTTGGATAATATAATTATGCTCTGACCTCAACCACACCCATCGACGGTGGTATATTTTTTACAAGGTTAACACGACCTACTTTGGATAATATAAGTGTAACAAATAATAATTAAAACTATAACTATGTCAACTACTAAACAACTTAAAAAATTAATCTCTAAAGTATCAAACAAAAAATATTTAAACTATGAGTATTCTATAGAACATGTTCTTAAAAAATTAAATAAAATATACTTAGAAGAATTAGAGTATCAAAAGGAATTAAATAAATAATTCCTACAAAGTAAACACGACCTCAACGGATAATATATATGAACATTAAAATAAATAAAATGAATAGAGAAGATCAAATAGAAGAATTATACAACCAAGTAATACAAGAGTATTCAGAATTACAATACGAATATTCTGATGACGAACTACAAGATGTAATAATGAATATAGTTTATGAAGAACTTGATAAATTACAAAGTTAATACGAACCTCAACGGATAATATATATGTAACTAAATATAACAAACATGAAAATAGACTTAACACAAAAAGAAATAGATAGAATATACTTTACATTAAAAGATTATATTAAAATATCAAACGATGTTGATTACCTAAATGAATTAACTGAAGTTAATAAAGAAGAATTTAAAGTAGAATTAGAATTAATTGAAAAGTTTAGTGAACTATAAATAGACACTTAAAATTACAAACTAAAATAACAAATATGACTAAAAATACTAAGTAAAACAAGGGTTTAAGAGACATTCACACACTGAACTATACCTATACACTTAAAAACATTAACAAATAAACAACACACCTTATGACTACTGAAACATACAACAAGATACAAAAGAGAATAACAAGACAAAACCAACGTACTCAAGACCTTATGTCTAACTATGTACGACCGATTAAGAGAGTAACAAGAGTAACATTCTCACGTAAAGCATTGTGGGATAATATAGACACAACAAAAGTATACTACTCTTATACTAAACTACAAGCTTAATACGGCTTTAAATGGATAATATAAATGAATATAAAAACAAACACAATGAAATATAACACTGCATTACACAACTACTTCAACCAACATAAAAACCTCAACAAGTTATTCAATGAGATGAATGATATAGATATTGAAATTGATCCACTACATAATAAAAAACTATACTTACAAAGTCTAGGTTTCAATCAAGAAAAAATAAACCAACTATTAAAAATAAAATAATATGTCACAACTAACAAGACTACACGAACTGAATGGCAAATTAGATATGCTACAAGATCTTAAAATATCTGGTCTAGGTTTATCGCTTGACCAACAAGAAAAGTTGCTATACACACACCAACAAGTACTTGACCAACGTTTTGAATTACTAAAAGAAATTAAAAAAGAATATATACTATGACTATAATAAACAAATATACAGGACGTGACGTCTCAAGAGAATTCCTAGCCTTAATGGAAGGTATAATAACAAACGAAGAATTTGAACTAATAACATTAACACTAAAATAAACACTATGAGCTATACAAATTACAAAATAGACGAACTAGCGCAAGATTTTTCTGAAGATGCATGGAATGCATTTCACAATGCAGAAATAAATGACCAAGATGATCTATATGATTATAGACACCAATGGGTTGACAACAAAGTAATATACACACACGATTGCAAAAGATATACTGACGATTTAAACTATGATATATTTGAAGAGCATGACTTATTTGGCCGTGCAGAAAACTGGTCGCAAGCAGCATATAATGCTATCTACGACGCTCTAGATGAGTCCGATGACACTGTCTCTTGGTATGATATGGAACAGGTATTGCAAGAAGCCACAAACTAAATAACAATGGAAGAAATAACATTTGAACCAATTTACTGTAACTCTTGCAACAATACAGATCTTACATACAACCAAAGTATTATGGATTCATATTGTGCAAACTGTGGCGAATGGCAAGGCGGTGAATATTAATACAATTACAAACTAAATACGAACAACAATGGATAATATATACGAATCAGAAATAACGACTAGTCTTCCTCTAGGGCAGCTTCCAATAATGACTAACACATGGATATTTTATGGTACTGACCATAGCGGAATCAAAACAATACACCACATTAAACAATGTAAACGCCCTGAAGCAACAAGCGAATACAAAGAAATGATGCACTTACTAGAAAATAATACTTATTACACAACAGGATATATGACTAGTAAAGCATGGAATAAAGATCACCAATATATAAAAGTAATATGAAAGAATGCTCTTACTGTAACGAACCTTTAAACGAAGACGAACAAATATATTTTAATCGCGTTGTAGATGAAATGCCTCTATGCGCACAATGCTTAACATTATGAACACACTAATACAACAAATAGCAGATAAGTGCATCGAAGAAATTGATGAACACATTGAAAATACAATTCACTGGCAATTTGAATTTGATAATGAAATTATTGAAGGCGATGAATTAAACGAATTACAATTAAAAATTAAACAACAAATATTATTTACATTAATTAAAAAAGTAACAAAATGACACACATTGAACAACTAACAAAAATATTAAAAATAGATAAAGTAACAGAAGACTACGGAAGATATTGCAATTTGCATATCTACACACAAACAACTGCGGATGGTTATGAAGTCTATGTAGTATCACACGATCCATCTAATATGGACTGGGAAAATGATGTATTCTATTACAAACCAGACTTTGATATTTTAATAGAAACTATATCAGAATTAGATGAAGATGCTATTGTATACTGCTCAGATGTAGATGAATTCTTTCCTGAGTATGAAGTTGAAAACTTTATTGAATGCAATGATGAAGAATACAAAGTTGATGATGGAGTAATTAATTATTTTACAAAGTAAACACGAAGCATAGCGGATAATATTAACGAACAACAAAACTAGTTGAACCAATGAAAACAACCACTCCATACACAACATATATGGCCAAAGAATTAACAAAATGATTATAGACGTAAGATCACAAGAATCTGTATTTATAACAATAGGTACTGAAACATATTATATAGACAACTCAACTGGTGAACATATTATGGACCACTGGAATAATGAAATTGAATACTGTAATGATGAATATGAAAACATTTGACAGGTACAAACAAAACTTAAAACTAATAGGTAATGACGTTATATCGTATGATACACACGTCGCAGAAATTAAAGATGGTAAACTATATAAACTTAAATGGAATGTAAGAGGCATGACCTCAAGCCCAACTACAACTAAACATATTAATTATGTTGCAAGAGAATTAAACCTTGAAATTATATAAACACATGACACTACACGACGTATACATACTAGATAAAATAAATGAAAACAAAATGCATACAATGCACGAGAAAACTTTCATTGCTAAAAATAAATATCAAATAAAGTTACCAACTGAAAAATTAAATGACTACTTTTACAATAACAAATAATACGACAATAGCAATTTAAATAACAGGCTAACGTCACAAAACAAACAACAATGGGTAAATTAATTATAACATATAAAGGTGAACAACTAGAATACTTAATCAACACAAAAGTAGCCGACCACGTATCTATGAAAGCTATTGAACACATATTAAAAGAATTCCCACCTGAGGCACCCGTTGATTTTATAGAACTATATTAAATATTATGGCAGGAAATAAACACAACACACAGTTTGCTATACACAAACCTAATACATATCAGTTAGTGTATAAAGATTTATACAACGAAGAAAAAACATTAACTGGTACACCAAAGCAAATTATTAATCATATATTACAACAACAGTTATAACATATATGATGGTCCTCTACCCCGTTGGCTTCGGCGAGGATAAGGATTAGCTACCTGAAGAACCCGCACAAGGGACGCCATCATTATAATATTAAAAACTACAGAGGATTACCGACGGGTAAATAGATACTCGAGTTGAAGTGAGAATAATGTTCCTCCTCCTCTGTACCATATTAATAATACCTTTTTTTGTTGTTTGTTACGGGTGGGAGTTAATTCTAAAATTGCTCTCACCTAACAACAAAACAAATAATAAATTAAATTAAAATGATAAACAACTTAAATGATACCACTTCTGGTATATGGAATTTTTTACTAGATTTTCAAACTGGTTTATATGACAATAGCCCTATAAATGAAAATGAACAATATAGTATATATGAATTTTCAAAAGCTATTGAAGCAACACAAAAAGAATTAAATGAAATAATAAAATTAATAGACAGATGACAAAGAAATATAAAAACAAAAAAGAATTAATAATAACTGACCCTGCAGATTTTCCTGATGACTTTTGGAATTACTGGGTAAACCCTATCGTTGGTTATTATATACCTAACAGAAAATCAATGACAAAAAAAGAAGCACAAAGAAAAAAAGAATTAAACGAACAAATTAAAAATGAGTATTAACAATTAAATTAAATAACTATTATGAAAAAAATCAAAGAAGAAACAATTAAAGTAAAATCAGCAGCAATTAAAAAAGCTAAATACAACCGCAGAAAAAAAATATTAGCTATTAAATTTCACAACGGCGATATATATTATTATCCTGAAATTGAACCATTTATTTTTGAAGGCTTGAAAGCGGCTAAGTCTGTAGGAAAATTTTTAAACAAATATATTATCCATGCAAAAAATTAAAGAAGAAGCATTAAACAAAATGCATGCAAAGCTAATAAACCAAACCAGAAAAGTAAGAGAGGCTGAAGAATTTAAAGGGTTTTGGTGGGATGATAGTGCAGATGAAATTGAATCGTCTAAACAAATGTTGTTAGATGACGCTATTAAAAATCAAGAAGTATACGAATACATATATAAATTAATAAAGAATGACATTAACTGATGGAGATATTGAGCGTATTGCTCAACTAATATTTGAAAAGCTTCTTGACAAACAAAAAAAGTTTGAAGAAGAAGAAGAAGAGATTGAACAAATATATCATATACATGATGAGCTAGGGCAAATTGCTGTGGTAAGTGAACAAGAATTTTTTGAATATGAATTAGACAGACTAATTGATTTAGAAAGAAAATATGTAGAAGAAGAAGAATTTGAAAAAGCTAATATTATTAAAAATAAAATACGTAAAGTCAAGTTGAAAATTAAAAAACAAAATGGAATCTAAAAGAATAAAAACAAGATTAATAACTTTAGGCATACCAGATAATTATAACGCTATGAATTACAGAGTGTTATGGAAACACAAAGACGGAATTTATGCAAATTATAAAGACTTCTCAAATATAAATGAAGCAAAAAAATACGAACAAGAAATACCTAACAATTTAAAATTAAACACATGGATGGACAAACGATAACGCCAACAATATCTTTAGCAGCTTTAAAACATTTAGTTGAAAAAGAACTAAACATTAAAGACTTAAGTAATAAATGCAGATCAAGAGAATTAGCTCAAGCAAGATTTGTTTATTTTAAATTAAGCCGTAAATTCTGCCCACTTAGAAGCTTAACAGCTATAGGTAGAGAAGTTAAAAGAGACCATGCTACAGTTATTAATGGATTAAAAAAATGGGATGTAGAAATTATATATGACCCATATATGGAGATGGTATATGATAAGATTAGTTCTATATTAACTAATTCATCTATAATAGTTAGTGCTGGAGAAAACGCAATGACGTTTCAAATACTAGAAGAAAGAATATCTAAATTAGAAGAAGCTTTATTAGTATAATTATGATGGAAATATTAAGTTTTAGTTTATTTATTATGTCAATTGGTATATTGTTAATTGGCATTGGGTTCATAATTGAAGTATCTAAAAAAAAATAATAATATTAAACATGCTATTAAATAAGCAATATTTAATAATACCCTTTATTATAAAACATATTAATACTAATTTAAAATAAAAAATATGAAAATAAATGTATCGAGTAGAAAAAAGAAACATGTTAACTATATAAGAGATTATATATTTAGCATTCATAGAGAATTATCACAAGAAGTATTAGAAATAGGTGAGTTGTCTGGAAGACAATTAAATGAAAAAGTAAAAGGTTTACAAGAAAAAACAAATAAAATAAAGAAATATAAAAAATATTTAAATTTATTATTATTCTAATGGGAAAAACAAAACAACTATTATTGGGTATGTCTGAAGAAGAATTATTAGATTTGCAAGTATTATACGAAGTAATCGGAGCAGAGTGCGACGATAGGTAATTATATATAAATAGTAATAGGCTAATGTCGCATAGAAATACTGAGTATTTAAATCGTAGAAAAATAATTTATAGGAGAGATCCTGTGAATGATACCCCGACTGAAATTTTTGGTTGGGGTAAATTCTATAAAGAAGGTACGTATGAATGTTATGAGCTGTTTAGAAGTAAAGCTAAAATAACCACATATAAGTCTTTTAAATGGCATGCACTAGTTCTTTGGTATTTAAATCCTCAGTTAAATAAAAAAGATTTTGAAAATTTAATCTATTTTATAGCTGAAAAGCAAAATGGTTTTATTACCTTCACAATTCCCATGCATGCTATACACAATATTATTTATGAAGTTTCAATGGAAGATTTAGAAGATCCCCCTAAAAACAGAATGAGAAAAATAATATTTAAAGATAATTGTGGATTAACAAGCAAGGAGAAATTAAAGATAGTAGGAACTTTAATGGGAAGAACTAAAAAAGCAGAAGAAACGGATATTTATGAGGCTATGATAGTACTGCATGACAACTCTAAAAAAATCACAATGAAAAGTTTATCTAAGATATTAAAAGTATCTACTAGAACGATATACAGAAACATTACAAATGATTTGAACAGAGAAAAAGCATTACTAAATGAAGAAATTCAACATACAAAACTATGCAAGGTTTAAAAACGATTTAAACGAAGTAAACCTTGACCTATATAACGATAGAGATAAATTAATAGTAGAAAACATAAAGCTAGTGGAAAACATAGCAAGATCATTTTCAACCATGCAACAAGCCTCAGGGGTGTTAGATATAACTGACATGATACAAGAAGGTACTATAGGCTTAATAGCGGCTGTAGACAAAATTGAATGGCAAACTATAAAGCTATCTACAAATCCAGAAAGAACATTAAAATCCTTCTTAAGCAAAAGAATTAAAGGTGCTATAAGAAGAGCTATTGATATTAATAGAGGAAATATTAGAATACCAGAGCATAAACTTAATGATATGCGCAAAAATTCAGAACAAGAAAAAAAAATGGTAGAAATATTCTTTAATAGTATTTTTCAGAGTATTGATACTATTGAATATAATACAAATACAACATACGACATAATTGATCCAGCAAAAGAGTACAATATAGATATATTAAATAAATATTTATTAAGTATAATGGGAGCTCATTTATCTATAAAAGAATATGATGTACTCCGTATGAGTTATGGATTAGATTGTGAAAAAATGCAAGCTAAAGAAATTGCAAATAAATTAAAAATAGAAGGAACAGCCGCTTACGTTAGAATATCTCAAATAAAAAGAGATGCTATTAATAAACTAATAGAAAATGTAGATCCAGCGCAAGTATCTGACTTATTTTAAATTATGTATAATATTAAATTAAATAAATATGACAATTCAAGAAAAATTAAGTTTAATTCAACAAGAGTTTAAAGCAAAAAAATCTCGCTATAACTCATTCGGCAAGTACAACTTTAGATCTGCTGAAGACATTTTAGAAGCACTTAAACCAATTAACAAAAAGTATAAAGTATACTTTACAATTGAGGAACAAGTCAGTGAAATAGCAGGTATACCAATTATTCATTCAGTTGCAAGTATGAATGATGGCGACCTTAGTATTACAGCTACCGCTATTGTTGGTGTAGATTTAAATCAAAAAGGTATGCAGGTACCTCAACAGTTTGGGTCTGCTTCTTCTTATGGTAAAAAATATGCTTTAGGTAATCTTTTATTAATTGATGATACAGCTGATTCCGATGCTACAAACACTGGAGGTAATCAACCTAAAAATAATTTAGTTAGAAATATAGCTAAACCTGAAATTAATATGGATAACATTGAGCAAGCTAAAAAGTTTTTAGCGAGTGGTGGTTCTATAGAAACATTGCACGAAAAATATACTATTAGCCCAACTATGTTGAAAATATTAAAAAATGGATAAGGATAAAATTTTAAAAAAATTACAAGAAGATGAACATTACTATGGGGCATTTGGTAAGCAATATTTAAGTAATTCTGATATAATGGCATTACTTAATAATCCTTTGGATTTTAAAAAGCCATCACCACCATCCTCAGCTTTTTTAATTGGAGGATATTTTCACACTTGCATATTAGAACCAGACAAACTAAAAAAATACAAAGTAGTTCAATCATCAAATAGAAATACAAAAGTATATAAAGAAATATCTGGAGGAGAGTTATGTATGTTACAACATGAAGTTGATATGGTTGAAATGCTTAGAGACAAAATGTTTAGTAACGAAATTTGTAGAGATTTTATACAAAATCCAAATAACGATTATGAAGTACCAGGTATTGTTGAATTGCAAAACAATATGTGGAAGGGGAAAGCTGATATTATTAATCATGACGAAAAATTAGTTATAGATTTAAAAACCACAAATGATATATCAAAATTCAAATGGAGTGCATATAAATATAATTATGATAGCCAAGCTTATATATATAAGAAAATATTTGGATATGATCTTTTATTCTTGGTTATAGATAAAAATACGCAACAAATTGGTATCTTTGATTGCTCGGACAAATTTTATGAATCAGGGTCTGATAAAGTTACTCGAGCAATTGAAGTATATGAACTGTTTTACAAAACAGAAAACTTTGATCCAAATCAATATTTTTTAACAAAGACCCTTTAATTAAATTTTATATTATGGCAGGAATTTTAAAAGGAAGCATTAACTTAAGTGCAATTCCAAAAGACAAGATTATCGCAGGTAAAAAAGGACAATACCTACCGGTAACAATTACTTTTAACGATGAAGTAGATCAATTTGGCAATCAAGGGCCTATTATTGTCGAACAAACTAAAGAAGAAAGAGATAGTAAAGTGGCTAAGACTTACTTGGGAAACATTAAAATTGTTTGGACTAATGGTCAAGTTGAAGCAGCACCTAGGCAAGATCAAGGTATGCAACAGCAAATTAATGCAGCTATACCACAACAACCATCAACACCAGATTTACCATTTTAAATTAAATTAAATGAACACAACGGAGATCAATGGATTTTTGATTGATAAATTCAATCAACATGGTCTACCAGAAGGGAAAACGCAGGGGATT
>Ga0222718_10000221_pt1 | contig 60711 bp, 64 predicted proteins | sample C33_27DmetaG_FD_165045 | JGI IMG/M metagenome (GOLD analysis project Ga0222718, IMG submission 165045) | Estuarine water microbial communities from San Francisco Bay, California, United States - C33_27D | ecosystem: Environmental > Aquatic > Marine > Unclassified | place: USA: California... | reverse complement strand
TCCAATGCCAATCCCGATAATCATAAAACGCCAAAACAAAACTAATCGGAAGTCGAATGCCTTTGTCATAAACGCAGCAGGCACCAGATAAAGAACCGCTAATATTCCGATAGCGATCCAAGTCCCCGTGAGACCCGGCAGAACAAACCCAGCAATCAAAGATCCAGCCAGAGCGCCGATCGTGTTGGCACCTGCCAAACGACCGATTCTCGGTCCTGCAGCGCCACTGCCTTGATCCTGCTCAACTTTTAAAATGTATGGAAAAATAAAGCCCACAAAAAAAGCAGCAGGCGCCATGCACAACGCGAGCGTACTAAAAAGCTTGGACAGGTACGCATCCCACGTTAGATGACGCGCAGCCGAAGCGGCCTCAATAGCCACCCAGCGGAAAGTCAATAGCGTTCCACACGCCAGAATAGCGCTCACAATCAGAGCGGTGCGCAGTACGGCTTGTCTGCTTATTGATGTTTGTCCGATACGATGTGCAAGCAGAGCCCCCAAAGCAATTGAAGCCAAGAATATGATCAGGACAGCAGCAAAGGTATAGACAGAATTGTAAAAGACCAGCGCATACATGCGGGTCCAGAGCACTTGAAGTCCAAGCGCTATAAAGCCAGCGAGTGCCGCAAACCAAATCAGAGGTTTCGCTTCGGCGTTGGATGCTTGTGTCGGTACGCAAACAGATGGCGCATTGGGTTCTTCTTTGCCGAGTCGCAATGCCAGAATACCAACAGCGATGCTGGTCAAAACAGCTAAGGTATAGGCGCCGCGGTAGCCAAACATCTGGGGTAATAAGAACGCCGCAGAAAACGCACCGAGCGAAGCGCCGATGGTGTTGACGCAATAGAACATCGTTCCGGCGCGAGCAAAACCTTTTCCGGCGCGCACGCTCCACTCGGTCAACACTGGCAGTGTGCCCCCCATTAGGAAAGCAGGTATGCCAAGGACGAGCGCGCTAAGCGCAAACTTCACCACCAGAAAGAAAATCGGAACATCTCCCAACGCACTATAGAGTGTTGTGAATGTCTGCCGGTAAATAGGCAACAGCAACCAAAGCGCCAGCGCAGTGATCCCCACGCTAATCTCCAGATAGCCGAAACATCGCAGTGGCTGCCGCACGATGCGACTCCATCGCCCTACCCACCAGTTTCCTAGCCCAAGGCCTAGGAAAAAGACAGCAAGCGTTGTCGCGGTTGCATGGGTTGTGTTGCCAAACAAGAGGCCAAGCTCACGCTGCCAAAGGACCTCATAGGTCAGCCCGGCAAACCCTGACACAAAGAAAAGTAACAATGGCAGTCTCAACGACGGGCCCACAGCACGACTTTCGTCCTGACTCAAAGACGACTCTACTTCAACGTTTAGACTCAAAGATCAGATCCGTATTACAGCGGATGCCGATCTAACAGGTAGTCTGCTCTCATAATCTCAAGCCGCCCGGACGAATCTATTGATTACCGTCAGCTTATGTACTGTCTCAACGTCAGGCATTTTCAAGCACCTGTTGAAGTGTTTGTAGCAAAAAATTTGCATTGCTCTCATTAATGACCATCGGTGGCCTGATTTTGAGCACATTGGAGTGAATCCCGTCAACACCAATTAATACGCCCTCATTTCTGAGCGCGTCCGTAATAGACCTTGCCTCCAAGGCTGCGGGCTCCAGTGTTTCAGTGTCCTTGATTAATTCAACGCCGATAAATAAACCGCTGCCCCGGACGTCGCCGATGATCGGATAATGATCTGCAAGCTCTCGAATTCCATCGCATAGCAGCTTACCGATGGAATCCGCATTGTGCATTAAAGCTTCATCTTTGATTACCTGTAAAACCATGTCAGCCGCCGCACAGGCAACGGGGTTGCCGCCGGTGGTGCTGAAAAATTCACTATGGCGTTCAAACTTTTCAGCGATTTCTTTGCGGGTCACGACAAGACCCATTGGATATCCTGCTGCGATGGGTTTTCCAAAGGTGACAATATCTGGGGTGATGCCCGCGATCTCGAACCCCCACATTGCTTTACCTAGCCTGCCAAATCCTGACTGCACTTCGTCCGCCACAAAAAGACCTCCCGCCTTCTTGACGCGGTTATAAACTTCTTCGCTGTAGAGCGGTAATGGCGCTATGATCCCGCTTGAACTCATGATCATATCCATAAAAAAAGCGGCGGGAGAATGACCTTTTTGCATGAGCCTGTCGATCGCTTCTGCGGCATATGCGGCATAGTGCAGGCCTCGCTCGGGATCGTCTCTCTTCCAAGGCCCGCGATAGTCATCCGGAGCGTTAATCTCCTCAATATGAGACTTCAGCGTACTGGTATCTAAAGCTTCTGCAGGGGATAAATCATATACCGCGTCTGTAACGCCGTGATAGGCGTTTTCGATCACCAATCCCCCCGTCTGACCCGTCCAGGTCTTGGACAAGCGCCAGGCAAGATCATTAGCTTCGCTACCTGAAGATACAAAAAAACACGTGTCTAATTGTGGCGGCAGCGTGCTGGTGATATTTTCCGCATACGCCGGTAACGCGTCATAGAGATAGCGCGTATTGGTGTTGAGGGTCGCGGTTTGCTTGACGATCGCAGCAACTACCCTGGGATGGCAATGCCCCACATGGGGGACATTATTGTATGCATCCAGATAAGCTTTGCCGCTGGAATCAAAAAGCCATACGCCCTCGCCCTTCACAAGATTAACAGGCTCACTATAGGAAATTTGGCTCGCATTCCCCAGAAATTTATTTCTTTTATCCCAGCTCTCTTGTAACGAGAAAGCAGATCGTTCTGTTGTGGCATTAGAGCGCAACCCGCAGGCGCTTAGAAGCAGGTTTTCAAATTCACCATCCAGCATGGCATCACCATCGCGCAGCACCCTTATGGTTTTTTCTTCAAGGCCAACCAAATGCTCACGATTGTCAGTCCATGCAATCTCTTGATCCGACCAGGCTTTGATCAACAAACCGATAACAAGACGGCCGATAATGAGATCGGGCAATAACCCAAGTTCCTGCCTCTCCAAGGGAGTAACCTCATTAAACCCCGCTACGATGTCTGCCGCGCGACCAAAATAATTTTTAGATCCTATAGGCACTTCTGCAGCCGTCACCGCGAGATCCTGAATCAGTGGTGCGAATAACATGTCACCGAAATCAAATATTCCGCTGATTTCGCACGGATTATCGGGGTCGATTAGCGCGTTATGAAAACTAACATCGTTATGGATAACCTGGGCCCGGCAACCCGATAACCGAGGTTTAACCGTTTCTGAGAATCGATTGAGACATTTCACTGCAATATCCCGTAAAGCCGCATCTTCCAGGTAATCACAAAGTGATGCGAGCTGATCTAGATTTTGTGAATCCCATGCAATGGCGTGCCTTGCTGCCGGATGAAAAAATCCCCGCAAAGCGATGTTTAGTCTTGCCAGATCGCGTCCCAGGTTGCGCATTAACCGGGCGTCTTCAGGTGCTTCGTTGAGCGGGACCCCGGGTATGTACCGTAAAGCGCGAACTCTGAACGTGAGTCCACCAGACTGTATCGTGGACCATTTTTCACCGCTTTTTGTCCGGATCAGTAATTGAATCGGGAGGGTCGGATCTTGTTGCGCGATATGATCCAGGGCGGCACATTGCAGATCTAAAAAATCGTCAGGCTCCGCTTGATTGGCAATCTTCAATATCAAGCATTGCTGACCAACCTCAGTCGGAGTTATCAGAAAATTCTGATCACGCTCTCCACCTAAAGACTTTGGCACGCCGACAACGCCATAACTTTCTTTTGCAACCCGGTGAATATCAGAAACGTCAAGCTCCGGAGGCGGCGACTGCAGCGTTTCTAAAATCTTAAGCATTACGATGGCTAACCGTATCAAAGTGAATCATATGAGTTTCATCTAATTCGAGTGAAGTGATATCCAGAGGCGATTGCATTTCAAAAAAAATTACCGCCTGAAAACCCCATCAGAAGAACCGGGAAAGATTCTTTTGCGCTTGTTTAATCGTTAAGCTCATCGACAATTTATCGACTAATCTCGACTGCTCATTAGACCCGGAATCGAGTCATTGCGCCATCATCAAACGTAACCCCAAGCCCTGGTGTTTCCGGGGCGACAATTTTGCCTGCTTTGACAGATAGGCGACCACTACAAACATCGTCGAGGGCCGTTTCAAAAAATGGAAAATACTCTACCGGAGCTAAATTTGGGATTCCAATACCAGCATGGACGGCGGCCGCCGTACCGAGCGCCATTGAATTTGAATTATGGGGCGAGACAGCTATATAAAACGGCTCTGCCATTGCCGCGATTGCCTGAATTTCGAGGATGCCCGACAGGCAAATATCGGGATTGACGATATCAACGGCGCGACGTTCGAACAATTCGGTAAACTCCCGCCGAGTGGGCAACGTCTCGCCAGTGAGCAGCGGCTGCTCGATTGCATCACGAAGATAACGCATACTGGCAGCATCAGTCGGCGCAAAGGGGTCCTCCAGCCACATTAAATCAAATTGCTCGATCGCACGAGCCAGTTTCAGCGCTCTCGCGGGGCTCGCATGACGCCATAGATCAACAGCTAAATCTACGTCCGCTCCAACGGCATCGTTAACCGCTTCCAAAATGGCAACGCCCTCATCAAGTGTTGTCTTTGATGTAAAAGGATAGAGCTTTATTTGAGTGTATCCCCGCGCCGCGATGTACGTCGCAACATCGGCATAGGCTTTTGGTGGATGACTGTTTGGAGTGTAGATATTGGCATAAACCGGTATCGATTCATGACGGGCGCCTCCGAGGAGGCGATGCACGGGTACGCCAAGTTGTTTGCCAAGAATATCCCACAGCGCAATTTCGACTCCGGCAAAAGCACTGTAAACCTCGATACCGGGGCGTTGCTGCCCAAACTGGCCAAATGCTTCCCCCATGAAAGCCCGGATGTCATGTGCGGGGCGGCCAATCAGCCACTCAGCCAACCGGTTGACGAGCGCGGCCATCGCATCTTCACGGAAATTTAATAGATGACATTCTCCCCAACCGACAACGCCATCCCGAGTCTGAACCCGCACCAGCACATAAGCCTTTCGCGCCCACCATTGATCCTTAACAGGTTCGGGAGGGATTAAGTAAGGCGTTACGGTCGCAATGCGATCAGTCATTGATCAGTCTCTCACTAAAAAATTTTGTGTTGCACTTAACAAATGCGAATCCGTAGATCGGATGTGTTCTCTCGATTTAAGACAGGTCAGTTAACTTAAAGCAATCGAAAAAATAAAGCCCCGACAGAGCGGGGCTTTATGATCAGTCTACGGCCTACATCTTCAACAGAAAAATTTACTAAAGAGTTTCAATCACATCCCCGCCCAAAACCAATACATCGCCATAAGTCGTCAACATACTGAAGAAGGTAGGAAAATCTGGCCACTGTTGGGCGGCCGCTAAATGCTCACCAATACCTTCGGGCACAACATAGACCTCGTTGATCGAGAAAACCGTGTGTCCGGTCGTCCCCTCTTCTGGGTTCATCGGGTTCTTAAAATCAGGGGATTTAGAGGCATAGTAATGCACCAGACGTATTTTGCTGTCATCCAGGCTATGGGTATCCCGCATCCATTGCGCGTGATTCCGAATAACGGCTTCTACCTCCCCAGCCTTTTCATCCGGTACTTTGATGCCGAAATTAAATGTTTTCTGCCCTGTTTTTATTGTCATAATCTTACTCGTAATTATTGGTTTTAATTTCAGCCCTTTAATAAAACGCTTGCATCAATACTCTTTCAGATAAGGAACTGCAGGCAATCTTTTAACACAATTCAATAAAAAAACGTAGCATCGCAATTAATCAAAAACGTGACTTGATTAAGCGGGGGTTTAAACACTTTGAAATTTTCTGTTGCTCCCAAACTCCGTTGAAATATTTTTTAAACACCAAGCGAGACGTCAGTGCGTTAAGTCGCCCATCAACATCAGCGTTCTTGATTCTTTTCACTCTGGAACCGCTGTATCGATCCATCATCGTGACGGTCGTGCCACTCATGGCGCTCGAGCGGTTTGGCTCCGCTCAGGATGTCAGCATTTTTTTCTTCGTGCTTGGAATTGTAGGCGTCGGCATGAGTCTCGCTGTTCCCTGGCTGGTAAGACGACTAGCTCGACGAGGCACGTTTTGGCTCGGCGCCGTTACTGGTGTGGTTAGCATGCTGCTTTTCATGCACAACGAACTGTGGTCGTTTTGCGCGGGTATGGCACTACATCTCTTTGCGGCTTCATGCATCGATGTAACACTTAACCTTTATTTAATGGAGCATGTGCGGCGACAGGATTTTGGACGATTTGAACCGGTTCGCATGTTTTTCCTCGCTTTCTCCTGGAGCATTGGTCCATTTCTTGGAGTTTATCTGCGCAATGCTATAAATCCTATGGCGCCGTTTTTTGTCGGGGCCGTTGTCGTTCTACTGCTCGGCGCCTATTTTTTCTATCTCCGATTCTCTGACAATCCGATACCGAACGCCCAGCGAACCACCGTTACCAATCCGTTTCGTTACCTACCAAGATTTTTCTCGCAGCCACGGATGATGCTGGTTTATCTTTTATGCGCAATGCGGTCCGGTTGGTGGACCATGTACTTCATTTACGTGCCGATCTTTTGCGTCACCGTAGGTTTTGGCGAAACCATGGGAGGCGCGCTAGTATCGCTTGCTACCAGTTTCGTAATGGCAACGCCGCTGCTGCGGGGCACGATACAGCGTTTTGGTATTCGTCGGGTCCTGCTAATCGGCTATTTTGGGGCCGGACTGATCACCCTCGGACTCGGCGCTTCCATGGGGATCCCTTCACTGGCAGTGATACTGATACTGCTCGCGGCGTTATTCGCCGTTTTATGCGACTCGGTGGGGAATACACTCTTTTACCGAGCAGTGAGATCCTGGGAACGCTCCGAAATGGCCACCGTATTCGGGAGCTATCGATCCATCTCAAGCCTGACTTTTCCGGGCTTTTATTCGGGCGTCCTCGCCATCTTCCCACTAGCAGGGGTATTCATCTTCACCGGATTTGGAATGCTGGCCGCAAGTTGGCTAACGCGTTTTATTCCCGCCCGAATGCGGTAAAGATCGAATCACTCCCGGACAAGTGAATCAACAAAAGCGTTATGGAAAATGATTTTTAAGCAGCGGAGATGATGACTTCGATCTCGGTTGGATTTCCATAATTGCAAGGGTTATTGACTTGCGGACAATTAATGTACAATCGTTTTATTGCTTGCGATCACGCTTCAGGGGTCCACCTGCTATTGGACTGATTATTGAAAATAGGACATTTAATGCTTAATTCTGAAACTACCTTATCATGTGTTTTTTGGACCGCTATCTTAGTATCTGGATATCCAATATCAGCAAACGCGGACCAGGCGGATTCCGTACCTGATTCTGTAATCGCAGAACAACGTGCGGCTCTAGAAACGGCAACGACTGGGAAAGGATTCGGCCCACAATCACCACGCGACATCGGTAAATTAGAAGGCAACAATCAACGTGCTTTCGGATCTGCTCCTAGTCCTGCTCAAATGAACTTATGCAACATACATCTTCACCATAGTGCAGAACACAAAGGTAGAAACTTTTCCACCTACGTTGGAAACGGAAACGGAAACGGAGTCGGAACAGGCTACCAATATAACGGGTTGCTAACTGACTCGGAACTGGCTCCTCTCAATTCGAAAATCGGCGACGGCAAATACGATGGTTTAGCACCGGGCGATACGGTTGAGATTCACTTCGTCTACTCGTCTGCGCAAGTGCGCCCTGGCCCGACGCTGGGCTCCTGCGTAAATAGCTCAATTAAAAACCCGCAATTAAGAGTTGAAGCTGTGATTGCAGTTTTAGTCAACGATAGCAGCGCAACCGATTTTCAACGGTTGGCAACCGTTGAAAAGGCCGGCCTGCTATGGCAGGCCACCAATCTTCCATCGGACCTAGGCTCGCCGATCGTCTATTCAGGCTCAACAACTGGCCCAAAATACAATACTAAAGCTTCCCAATATCATGTCACTTGGAGCGTCCGCCCCAATGTAATCAAGATTAATGCTTCTTCATTGGTCAATTGGTTTGCCGATAACATCTTCGATGAAAAAGCCGGACAGACCGTTCGTAATCTTGTCGTTAACCCGGACCTACTCTCGCCGATCAGCAACTAATATCAAATTAGCTACTGGCGAGAAATTACATTTAGAGAAACAAAAGTCAAAATCTAGTCCTGCACCGCAAATCTGTTAGGCATATTTAATTAACAGGTCGAGTCATATTGGTGGCGGCATGGTCTGTGCGGCGCGATTTGCGTTAAAACACAAAAGCCGGCGCGAACGCCGGCTTTTTTAAAACTCCCTTAAATCCGTTTTAATCGTAAAACGCGGCCCCTGCGACGCCGCCACCGACTGCCGCTAACGCTGTTGCGGCCCAGCGGGTGGATAGGCGAACCCCAGCGCCGAGACCGCCATCCGCGGCTACCCCAGCTGCTATTCCGCTATCCATCGCGCCGACTAGAGGATACATAATCATTCCCCCGGTTACGATATTCAAAACCGCGATTCCCGCGATAGCGCCGGCACCGATGGCAAGATAGCGCAGCCCATTACTTTGCTGCTCAGCCAGTATCATTGAGTCAGAGTTTTCTTGAGCTGTAACTGGCCCACTTGCCATTAGGAAAATACCGAGTACTGATGCACTTAAAACAGCTTTTAATGATTTCATTTCTATTTCTCCGCAGTGATTCTATTCAGATTGACCATAGCATAACATTTACGCTACCCAGGTTCTTAAAAATTCTCAAATAATCGTTATTCCTGTGGTAAAACGATATTTTTCACGCTATTATCAGTTCTCATCGGCAACTTACAGGCACGTTCAAACCAGTCGCCCCCAACGTGCGAGGGATCCAACAATGTCTACTTTCTTACGCAAAATTGTATTGACTGTTGCAAGCATGTTGTTCGTTAGCGTTCTCGTCAGCCCGGCTTATGCACAGACAACCGAACCATCGCAAACTGAAGGATCAACACTGGTCGGTTCTGGCAAAAACAGTGATCAAATTAGAGGTGCTATTAAGATAGAAATAACAGAAATGTTGGACGACCCAACGGACCGGTATGCACAGTTGGAGTCCCACGTGTTTCTCGGAACTGGAGTCGGCATGCTTGCAGGTGGTGTTATCGTTGATTTACTGGGCGGCGCAGGACTTTTGACAGTCGGTGGGGCGATTATCGGCGGCGCCTTGGGCGCGTGGTCCGCTGAAAACATTTTTTAGAATCCCAACCCTTATTTAGCAACATGTTTATTTTTCTTGCCATTATCGGTCTGACGGTCGGTGCAACAGCGCTGCAACTCGCGCCAGAATTAGCCGGGGAAGCAGTGGCGATGTACATCGTCGAGCCCGCTGACGACGGAGGCTACGGCGCAAGCGTCAATAAGGACAAAACATCTGACGGCTTGGAACGGAATTTGGTTGATCCAAATGAATCAGATGCGGTCTTCAGTCGCCCGACCCCTATTCTAGCGGTGGCCGCCTCTGCACAGGTCTCAGAAATAGCCTATGAAGTTCCTACCCCAGCCACAGAAGCCATAGGGGCCCAGAAATCGGAGCACAACCATGGCGATGAGGAAAGTCACGACCATGCGGCCCACAACCATGGCGATGAGGAAAGTCACGAACATGCGGCCCACAACCATGGCGATGGGGAAAGTCACGACCATGCGGCCCACAACCATGGCGATGAGGAAAGTCACGACCACAGTCATGATCATAGCCATGACTCAAAAGATTTTGCGTCTAGCGTTCAACTAGCGCTCCTTCGAGAAAAGCCTACCACTAACCCTGATGGCACAATTTTTCTGCCGGTCGCAGCACAACGCACCTTTGAGATTCGCACCGTGGTGGGCGAATTATCAACGGTTCCGTTAGGCGCCGAGCTACCCGGTCGAGTGATTGCTAATCCATCTAGTAGTGTTCTGGTGCAAGCGGCCTATCGTGGCACTATTCAAACGGTTGACGGCAATTATCCCTTTGTCGGTCAGCAGGTTAGTCGAGGTCAGTTGTTGGCGACATTAAAACCCGTTAACAGCCACTTGGACGAAGCAAGAGTGCGAGAGCGAATCACAGAACTGACTAATGAGATTGAACTCGATCGCAAGCGAATGGCAATGCTCAACGAAGTGGTGTATGTCAGGTACCGTATAAACAAAATTGAAGAGGTTCGTACCAAAATTCAGGGACTCATCCGACGACTTAAGGTATTAGAGGACTCTCTAACGCAATCATATGAACTCCGTGCTCAGACTGACGGAGTCGTCTCAGAGGTTGCAGTTTCCGCGGGACAACACGTCCTTGAAGGTGCAACACTGTTTCGAGTCGTTGATCCGAACAGGCTCTGGGTTGAAGCGTCTGGATATCAACAAGGACTGCAGGATTCAGTCCAGAGCGCGACTGCATTAACGATTGAAGGTAGTAAAATCGATCTGAAATTCGTGGGTGGCGGACTTTCTCTTAGTAATCAAGCTATTCCTCTGTTGTTCGACATCGTTTCCACTAATGCCGATTCCCTGTCAGTCGGAAAACCGGTGACGGTGTTCGTTCAATCCGACAACTCTAAGATAGAAGGTGTTAGGGTGCCTCGAACCAGTCTTGTAAGAGGGACTGATGGCTCAATGCTTATCTGGAAAAAAGTTGCCGCTGAACTTTTCCTGAAAACCCGAGTATCGGTCACTCCTATCGATGCTGAGAGCGTACTCATAACGGGTGATCTTTCACCTAAAGACCGAATTGTATCCGCCGGAGTTGGGTTACTTGCCCAAATTCGTTAACCACTGTCTCTGATACGGTATTAATCGACCTATGACTCTTAAATCCGATCCACAGGATTCCTCAAGCCCGCTTAGGGATGACGCCATTGTAGAAGACTCCGTAGCAGTTCCGACAGTTGACGAAGTAACGTCAAAATCAACCAAGTCAAAAGTTCGCAAGATCAGCTCAGAAAAATCTGTGGACAAGTCTGAGACCGAAAGTCAACCTGCCGACAACACCATCGATCTTAACGAGTCGCAACGTGCCCCATCTTTCGCCCCATTCCATTCGGCTTCGACCGTAATAGTATCAGCTCGAAATTTTGCAAAAAAACGGCCAATACTGTTCGGCGGGCTACTCGGCGCGTTGATTGCACTCAGTGTCACTTTTGGAATGAGTCAGTATCCTGTAAGCACCGGCCCAACAATAGCTGAAGTCTCTGCTCAAACCACCAGCCTTGCGAGTTCCGTGTCCAGCAACACGCAGCGTCTATCAGGCCTCGAGGCGGACATTGCACAATCGATCAGTCTTGCAATTGCGAATACCGAAACCTTATCTGGTTATGGCGATAAATTTGATGAGTTCACGCTTCGGTTAGATAAAGCAGAACAACTGTCGATCCCGCAACAGTCACTTGGCTCACCGATGTTTGGCGTAGCCACGGCGCAACTGTTGAATAAAGTCACGTCAGGGGAGACGTTCGCGCCCGAGTGGATAAACATTTATTCAATGGCTGATTCAAACATGGCGCTTCAGCAACAATTGGAACAGCTTATGCCAATGGCGCAAACCGGCGTAAGGACGATTCCTGAACTCCAATCCTCGCTAGATTCATTTCGGGAGCGAGTATTTTTCCCGAGCTCAAGCCTAGGGCGGTTTTGGGTAGAGACTCTTTCATCAATGCAATACAAACTAGGACTTCCAATCGCCCGCTCTGTGCCAGAAGAGAACGCGCTACAGATTCTCGACCAGTCAATAATCTATCTCCAGAACAAAGAGGTTGCACGAGCAACCGACCTGGTTGCCTCGATGCCGTCTCCCTACCCTGATAATCTTCGGGCATGGATTGATTCAGCGAGACGACATCAGCTCGCGGTTACCGTAGCAAAAAATATTTCATTGGCATCGGAGGAAGCGCTAAGATTACGGCTCCAGTAACTAAAAGCGTTCATGAACTCAAGCCCGTACCTTGATGGACTTAAAGAGTTTAATCGTGGACTCGCTAATTAGTCTCAATCAAAATATTAAGTGCGATATCTTCCAATCGCTTAGCAGTCCGATCTAATGCCAGTCGTCCTTTCAGCATTTCTATAAAACTTAAAGCAACCTCTTTTTGAGTCGGCTCGAGGTGGGAAAGTGCAACAATTGCGCCCTCTATACTTCCTTCGGATAATTGATTTTTAGCCACAACGAAAATCGCCCTAGTCTTATCCGCCCGTTGCAGTTCAAGTTTTGCATCGTCGCTAGCCAACGCCAGTGCCGAGTAGAACAGTTCACCAAGAAAAGACCTCGACTCTAGTCCCGAAAAAACTTCGACCTCTAAACGCAAAGCGGGAATCAACTCGCTAAGCTGAAGGGTGCCGGGAACCCCTTGTAAAGCGTACATTTCTACAAATTCAAGCAGTATTTTTACTTGCGGTAACCCGCCCACCCTGTTTACAACTGCTGTCACAGTCTGAAGCTGTCGATCAAAAGGTTGGGATCCGCGAAGAGATTTGCTGAGCTCTAGAATCGCCACACTCGTCGCCGCGTTATTTACGAGGTTAGCCTCATCAGGAACCCTGTTATCAGGCGGCTGAACTAAACCCGTATCTGAAGTGATCCCGTCAGATGAGACAGGCTGAATTATCGTGTCTGCTTCTAATATTTCACCTGGGTCGCCTAATTCAACTGGGCCGACCGATTCGGCAGGGAAACGATTTGCCGAAATTATCCAAATCCCTGTCACCACAATCACCATACCAGTAAGAATGACCAGAGGTTTTAAGAGATTTATCTCTTTAAAAAATCGTGTTTTGAGAGGGTGTTGGCCAACCGTATGTTCTGGGCGTGAGGCGTGCTCAACGGGCTCAGGCTTTTTCGCTTCCGATGATGTAGTCGTTTCACTCTCCAAACGGTTCGCGGAAACTGTCTCAGTAGTTGGAACCGTTTCGACGGGAGCGATCTCTTCTTGGTTATCATCCGAACTAGAGGCATCAATCGTCTTTGACGGGTCCAGCGTCTCATCGCTACCCAAAACTTTCGGTTTCGAATTACTAGAGGAAACGGTTACACCTGGAATTTTTCGTTTGGGCATAGGCTGAGTTAGTTTGACTCGTGATTTTCAAGTGCTGTGTTTTCAACGGGCAATCCAGACCCTTTAAGAATATTCTCAATCTCGTTAGCCACAGCGCGCAACTCACTGGCAGCGACTGATGATGGCATTAAATACACAGGAGAGGACCCATGAAACGAAGCTTCCTGAAAAATCGCTCGATCACCTATTGCTGCGGCTAACAGGGGTAAGCCCAAGTTGTGAAGCTGTTCCCGCGAATGCTCGGTAACCAAAGCCCGCTTGATACGATTGAGTACTCCAAAAATAAGCGGATGCTTTCCCGACATGGCAGCGGCATTTTCGGCGAGACGTTGCGTCCGTATTGCTTCATAGACGTTCGCTTCATCCGCCATAACCGGTATTAATACCGCTTTCGACGCGCCCAGGGCGAAGACCATTGATTGACTGGCGAACCCGGCACAATCGACCAGAACATAATCATGATTAACAGCAAGTCGATTAATCTCCGGAATCATCGAATATTCATCGACGCCGGCGCTGATTTCTAACTCTGCTAAGTTATTCGGTCGACTACACCATCGAGAAAGAGTGCCGTTTGGATCGGCATCAATAAGCGCAACACGCTTACCCAGCGCTGACCAAACGCTTGCCAAACCGGCGACTAGGGTTGACTTGCCCGAGCCGCCTTTGATAGTGGCCACCGTTATCACAGTGCCTTTTGAGTCAAGCGGGCCGTTAGCAGCGTCTTCTCTATTCTCTCGTAGCGACATTGTTTTCCTTAAATGATCACATCCTGATTCATCGATGCCGACCGTAAGATAGCACAAAGTTCGCTTTTTATTCTAGAAGGCATCTGCAATCGCATTATTCTCAACTCTCTTATTGCTCGCCACTAAATGGTTCAATCCTTTTTCGCCGTACCTCAAAAATAAAACGGGCGTCAGAACGGCGTCTAGAACTGTTGAGACTATGAGCCCCCCTGTGATCACTACTGCAACTGGATAAAGCATCTCCATTCCTGCTGACTCACCGGCGAAAAGCAGGGGCGCTAACCCGAAACAAGCAGAGGTCGCTGTCATTAATACCGGCTTTAGGCGCTCTTGACTACCCCGTATTACCAGCTCTCGTCCAAAGCTCTCTCCTTCATGGATAACCAAGTTGATGAAATGACTGATCTTTAAAATTCCATTTCGAGTACAAATCCCCGTGAGGGTAATAAACCCAACTGCGCTGGCAACCGAGATCTCCAATCCCGTGAGCTTGAGGCCGACCACGCTACCGATCAGTGCTAAGGGAACATTGGCCATTATTATTAATGCAAGAACACTAGATCGATACCGAGTAACAAGAACTGCAAAAATAAGCAAAATAGAAAGAAGCCCTAGAAATAACAAACGTTGTGCTGAGGTATCTTGTTCTGCGTATCGACCCTCGAACTGGAAATAGTATCCTTCCGGTAATTCAAAATTTTCCAGTAATTCCCTTATATCTGGAGCAATCATTTTGTCATTTCGTTTATCAGCATTTGCCATCACCAGGAGTCGCTGACGCCCGTTCTCTTTTAGGAACTGATTGGGTCCGCTTGCTTCAATAACGTCGGCCACCACCGATAGGGGTACTGGTCCTCTGGGTGTCATAATTAACACGTTAGAGAGGCTTTGGATGTCGCGATCAGATGAACCCATGCGAACCACAACGTCAAAGTACATCTGCCCTTCGACAATTTCTGATACCCGCATACCGTTAGTCAGATGGCCAAGTTGACGCGTGAGCGCGCCGTGCTGAAGACCAAAGAGCTTCGCTTTTTCTGGATTTAGCTTCACCTGAATCTGAGGAATCAAAGTCTGCCGCTCGGTGCTTATATCGACCAAGCCGGTGATAGAGGCAAGCTCTCCCTCTAACCGCGACGCCAAGTTTCTAAGCGTAGGCATGTCTTCGCCAAAAATCTTGATGACAATTTGGGCGGGTGCGCCTGTCAGCATGTGATCAATTAACCGATGTGAGATCGGCTGACCAATCGCCGTCGGCGCTGGAATACCGACTAACCGACTGCGGATATCCCGTTTTATTGACTCCATATCCCGATCGCTAGGCCTTAAACTAATCTCAAATTCATTGGCGTGCACGCCCATTGCATGCTCATCTTGTTCGGAACGTCCTGTTCTTCTGCCTACACTGACCACCTCGGGCACCTGCATAATCAAGCGCTCCATCACCTTTCCGATTTTCACTGACTCATCGAGAGAAACTCCCGGATTTAACGCCAAGAAAGCAGTAAAGGAGCCCTCCTGAAAGGCAGGCAAAAATGTTCTTGGAAGAGAGGGAACCGTAATTACAGCCACCCCGACAGCGAGCGCAACAGCAATGAAGACGGGGCGAGGTCGGTTGATAACTTTATTCAACAACGCCTCGTTTAAGATCTTCAATTTTCTGACAGCCCAGGTCTCCTGGTGCGACAAGCGCTTTATTTGGGGCAATAAGTGAGAACATAAAACTGGCGTTACCGTGATGGACACCAGTAAGCTAGCAAGAATTGAGACAATATACGCCACGCCGAGCGGCGCAAACATGCGCCCTTCTATCCCCGGTACCGCAAAAACAGGGATAAACACTAAGACGATTATCATTGTCGAATAAACAATTCCCGATCGAATTTCCTGAGATGCATCCGCAACAACAGCAAGGGTTGCACGAGGCACCTTTAATAACCGGTTTTCCGACAGGCGGCGATAGATGTTCTCAACATCGACAACAGCATCATCAACAAGCTCTCCAATCGCAATCGCAAGCCCACCGAGTGTCATTGTGTTAATGGTTAATCCCAGTAATTGGAAAACAACGAAAGTTGTCAGGAGGGAAAGTGGGATTGCGACCAACGAAATCGATGTTGTTCGCATATTGGCTAGAAAAATAAAAAGAATAATGGTGACCGCAATAACCGCTTCTATTAAAACTTTTTTTAGGTTGAAAATAGATGCGTCGATAAAGTCAGCCTGCCTGAAAACATAATCCTCAATATCCACGCCATCAGGCATTCCCGCAGCAAGCTCTTTGAGCGCGCGATCAACTTCAGCGGTCACTTTCAAGGTGTCGGCAGACGGTTGCTTTAAAACGGATAGCAACACCGAATTTTCACCATTAAACCCGCCATCGCCTCGCCGCTCTCTTGGCACAAACTTAACCGCGGCAACTTGATGGAGCAAAATTGGCTGCCCATCATCCATTCCGATAGCGAGATTTCTCAACTCATCTAGGCTCGCGGTTCGACCGATGTTTCTTATTAGAAACTCTTGTGAGGTCTGATTTACAAATCCCCCTCCCGTATTATTGCCAAATTCGCGAACGCCCTCTTCAATATCCTGTATTGAAATACCGAGTTGATGCATTCGCATCAAGTCAGGAATTACGTGATATTGCCGAACCAATCCGCCAATTGGGACTACACGACTCACTCCAGGGATTGCGCGAAGTCGAGGGGCGATCGTCCAGTCCGCTAATTCCCGCAGTTCCATCTGGTCCATCCCCTTCCCCACGATCGCGGTAATGAGGATTTGTCCCATATATGAAGAAATTGGCAATAAAACGGTTTGAATTCCTGAGGGCATCTGATCGCTCGCAGCATCGAGACGCTCTGTAACAATCTGTCGGGCCCTGTAAATATCGACGTTCCAATCAAATTCTGCATAAACGATAGATAGCCCAGCACTCGAAATGCTTCGAACCCGAGTCATTCCATCTGCCCCCGCGATTGCCCATTCGATCGGCGTCGTCACCAGCGCCTCAACCTCTTCGGGAGCGAGACCATGCGCCTCGACCATAATGGTTACCAGCCCTTTATTGAGATCTGGAAAAATATCAACGGGAATTTCGCGCTGTACAAAGACGCCATAACCCACCATTGCCGCCGCCATTAAAAGAACAATGAGGCGACTGCGAAGACTAACTGTTACGAGAAAACGAAACATAATTTTTATATTGTCCGAGTGGGGATTACTAATTTATAAGACAGGCTGACATCACCCAATTTTAAACCGAAACAGACTCCAAACTGAATCGATAACTTCCGACCGTTAGCGTGGTTTTGACTCTCCTTTTCCGAAAACCGTTCTCGCGCCAGGCGCAAAATCATTGATGCTGATGAATGGCCATCGCAGGAGGAGAATTAGAACAAAGAAAATCCAGAAATTGAGATTATGCACAGTCCAAAGTGTTAATGAAAAAACAACATTAATCACCCATCCTATTATGAGTAGCCAAATCAGGGCGGCGCTAAAAATCTGGGTTTTCTTCCTAACGGAAACATCGAGTTTAAAAAAAGTGGTCCACGCTAAAACCAAAAAAATTATCCCACCAATAAGAACACTCAACAAGCTGGGACTGGCACTCTCAAAAAAATTTTGGTGCGATCCGTCTAGCGTTAATGCTAGCGGATTGACACTTTCGGAAATAAACGTAGATAAAGAGGTTTCCCAACGGCTTTCGATCGAAAACAAATTGTCAATGCTGCGATCTTGAGGTGCAATCGTCATGATAATGGCCAAAACACCGAGGCAGATTCCCGATAGGGTGCTCCCACGCCAAAAAATAGGCATCTCATTAAATTCATCAGCAGCTAAAGTAAATACCAAAAACCGACCAATCGTCATCACAAGCATCAACAGACCGGTGATCAGGAACAAGCTAAAGAAGAAAATAGTCACAGTAATATCAATACTGCGGAATTTTGGATCTAGGCTGAAACAGTAGTTGCATAATCAGATTTTGCTTGAATCAGTTTGGTCCTGACAACGGATTAGAAGTCCAGCCGCCTCTCTAACTCCTCTTTCAGTCGATAGAACTTTCGATTATCGGAGAAATTCATCAAAACTGAGTTTTCAGCAACAGCATCGTGAATCGTATAGCCGGTCGCAGGGGGAGCGCCAGCGTAAGCAATGACCATGAATTCATTAAATATTAGGGGCTTCACAATCGCCACACCAGATATCAACCGAAGTGGTATGGTCCTTTCAATCCGGGGCGTAGCACCCGTCATCCACCGAAATGCGTGATTTACCCAGCTATTCCGTTGAATCATTACCATGTTGTTATATAGAGTGATCGCACCACCGATCCCCTCCGCATGCGCAATAACCTGTTGGATAGCTTTCCCCTCAAGCAACGCGAATATTTTTATCTGTTCTTAGCGTGCGAATAGCCCGAATTGAAACGGATTCTTAAATTCGGCAATTTTCTGTTCGCGCTTTGCGTTCTCGGCTAACCTTATCCAAAGCTCAATTTCAGGCGTGGCATGGGATTGCCCTTCAGAACTATGTTTGGCAATTAGATCCTCGTAGATAACCGATCTCAATTTATAGAGATCACTTATCCCTGTTCCGCCTGGCATGCTTTCAAGTTTGTCTAACACTTTTAACGCCTTCTCGACTTTACCCTGCTTCCACAGAATTGCTCCGGCATAGAGATAGGCAACCGGCGCGTCTTTTTCGATGTCCACACCTTTTCTCAAATAACTTAACGCGGGTTCAAATTTGCCCTGCAAACCTAAAATGGCGCCAATATTGATATAACCCGCTGCAAAATCTTGATCTACTTGCACTGACTTGAGGAAACTTTTATAGGATCGTTCGTAATCACCTTCAATCATTTCCACAAGTCCGAGAAGATTAAACATCCTAGCCCTAACTCCCATCTGACGCCTTTCATAAGCTTTCGTATTGTTAGTGCCAATATCTTGATACGAGCCCTTAGCGTGGACAACTAGCCATTCCTCTAAAAAATTTCGAGTCTTTACAAATGTCCCAGCGGGAACTGGCTCGTTTAGGATCAACATCTCTTTATGGGTAAAAGGCAGCTCCCTGACAAACAGTCGAAGTGCATGAGCCGAAGGCTTACCCATAACAATAATCTGTTCAGCGACCTTGTCCAGAATAGCCAGCATATCTCCATCACCGGTCACTCGAACGGATTTAATCAAGCGCCCTGATCGCGTCTCCAATAGAAAAACATCCGCGGTCAATCCAGTAATTATGTCACGGTATTCATTTGATTCTTCCTCGGAGGCATAGATTGCTATCGACATTCGGTAGTCAACCAGATCCAGAATCGCATGAAGATTCGACACGTGCTCCATAATGCCAAGCTCTGCCGCGAATTGCGCAACAGCAGAGTCTTTGAAATTGAGACGAAGGGCCGCGTCATCAAGAGGACTGATTCCCGCATCTGCCTGCAGTTCAACCACCCTCTGGTTCAAAAGACCCAGCACAGTCTCATGCGTCAGGCCTTGTTCCTCGAAATTAGGAATATAAATATCGTCTATCGCGATATCAGTAGGCTCAGTTAAAAAAGTAATGCCGCCAACTGCGCCAAAAAACCCGATAAAAACCGCCTCCAGAATTCCCATGTTGTCTGTCCTCTCTTATCCTTATCAGCTTTTTATTTACTTATCGTATTTTTTCAATTACCGCTACTAAGATTAGTCTGGTATCTTGTTATACCAACGCTTGGAACGAGTCAATCGACTACGTCCGGCGCGCCAATCATTATCTTCCATCATCCGTTTCAGCTTGACCCTGACATCTTTATCAGAGATTCCATTGCCTGCCCATTTTCGATAGATCGCCACTGCGGCATCAAAATGGTGACGGTCTATTTTTCCTCGCCGCCCCGTGGTGGCAAAACGCCGGAGTACAACCTCGATTCGGTAATCCAAGTGGCGCTCCGCTCCAACACCACTTTCATGGAATATACCCACCGCGATCCAGCGTGCATGATCATAGTCAATCGCGAATCGGGCGACTCCCCCTCGGAGCAATTGCCGCTCTTCGTCCTGCGATAGAAAGGTTAAACCTGCCGCGTGCGCACGAACATACTCGATATATTGATCGTGATCATCTCCGCCGCCATTCATCCGACGATTTCCGGTTTGAAGCATAAGCTCATGCCCTATCGCACCTTGCGCTCCTGCTTGAACCTCAGGTAGGTCATTTTTTCTTGGCATGTTATAGATTTCTCCCGTAAGTGCGACACTCATGCGATCGCTAATTCATCAATTTAAAAAATATTTCGCTTTTACATCAGAATAAATACTGACCCCTTTATCGAGCTGGATTTGCGCATAAGATTTAAAATCTTGTAGCCAGGTGCGAGATTGGGCTCGGAATTTTTCGTAACGCGAAGTTGAAACTAGGCTATCAGTCGAGATCATGGAAACTACGGCATCGACGTAACGATGATCTTCAAGATCCAGGGTCTCATTATTCACTAGCAAGCCCAATGACGAGCATACCGTGTTTATTCTTACTTCTTTTGATAACCATCCCCCTAACTGAACTGACACCGTGGTCGGAATATAGCCCCTGGATCCAAGGTCATTCCACGGCTGATCTCCCTGAGCAGACGGGCGCTTTGGCATGCCCGCTAATTTCAGACCAGGGTGTTGGTGAATAAAATTTAATCTCGGAGATGGATGCTCTGGCATTGCCACAAAAATCGCCGCCTCTGTTAAACCTTTGGCAACTCGATCAAGCGCGCGATACCCTCCTAAAAACTCAAAAATGGGGGGATTTGCAACCAAAAATTCCTTAATCTCTGGCCAAATCGACTCAATCATGAACATTGTGTCCTTATCAGATTGAGGGCCAAGATCGATTAATTGAGTTGCTGTCCCACTCGATGGGGCGTTCTCCCCCGCTTCCGAATCGTTCGACCGAACAGCTGCAAATATACAGATCGGCACTTCACCGTAAAGGTCGAACTTACCCAATGCATCAGGATTTTGGGATAGATAGTCAGCAAAAAAATCAAGCCTTACTAGGCCAACTACGGCGGGATCTTCTGATATCGATTCAATGATTGACGCGTTATCAACGGATCGCGACACCTGAACGTTAAAGTCAGGATCCAGGCGGTCTCGGAATTCATTGGCGAGAAGTTCCTGCCCGCTTCCAATAGCAGCGCCTGAAAACAGAAAGACGCGCTGTTGCGCAGTGATACCCTGTTCCGCATATCCTGAAGATTGCGCGGCAACTGTCAGCAATATAACAACAATAGACATGCGTCCTAAATAGTATTTCAACGAGCGTCGTCCTTTGTCATAAATACTGTAATACTGTAATGGATTTAATCAATCACCATAACGCCTTAGCGTTTTTAGAGCGCGTGATATTGTTTTGAGTCGTTCCTAAAAAACCTTTTCAGCGGTCCATATCCCGAGGAAGCCGCCAACAACGACACCGCCCAGTGTCACTAGGCCTCCGCCTCCGAGCAAATCAGCGACGACGCCACCTGCCAGCATGCCGATTCCAAGACCCAAGACGCTGTCAGTATCGAGTTGCTCAAATCGATCAGTTGTATCGTTCAGCAATTCGGTGATTTCTTTTTGAACATCAGCCGTGATTTCTTGAGATTCTGCGCCCGCAACTGCCAATATCGATCCTTGAGATCCCGATGTGTCAGTTGATTGAGCATGCGTCGGGATTGCAAAAAGACTTAGAAACAGCGCTCCCACAACAGCGGTAAGCGTTTTGCGTAAGATATTCGACATTTATTAAGTTCCTTTTTCTGGCGAACATCGCTTAATGTTCTTATTTAAATAGAGTCGATATATCATAATAACCTGAAAAATCAAGTTTTTCTACCACATAGCAAAGCCAGACTATAACTGCGGGCGAGTCGAATTATGCGAGGCTGGCTGAACTTGACCCGAAAGGCGATATCTCAGATTTGAATAGACCAGTCCCATTGTAAAAAAAATCCCACCACCCGTGAAAAGAACAGTCGCAAAGCCCCAGGTATCGATAAAATAATAGCCGAAAGCGGTGGTAACCGGCGCAGTCAACAATAACAGTAGCGCGATACCGGCAATTCCAACGGCGTGATAAACAATTGAGATAAAGGAAAGCACAACGACCAATAGAAATAGGCCGACCGATAATTTAATCATCAGCAATACAAATCCCTCGCCAGCGCTCGATTCTCCAAAGCCGCTAACAATCCAATGAAAATATGAGTATCCTGAAGAATTATAAATCGCAAAAAGCACGCCAAAAGACAAAAAGGCGCGCACCAGAATGCTTGAAATACCAAAATTGGTCATTTAATTATAAAAATAACAAGAGCTCGATAGATGTTATCATCCTAAAGCACGGGCTGGAATTTAATAATCATCAATTTTCTAACTTTGATACCAACAGTTCATTAATAACCGTTTCAGAGACCTTGCAATTAACAAAGAGACATGTTTTCCAAACACCGATTCAGGTTTAGAACCAAGACAGCCTATCCTCAACTCGGAGGCGTTCTGAGAAGAGGCACTCTGAATTTTCAGGGCTTAGTTCTTATTTGTATGATAATCATATTGCCTGCAAAATCGTCTTACGCCGAAACCGAAAATAATATTCCAGAGATAAGCAATAGCATGAGTAAATCGCAAACAGTCTCCCAGCAGCTGTTGACTCAGATTGAGCAATCCGAACGCTCTATTACGGAATTGATCGATAGCGATATTCAAATTTATGAACGAACTCGCCTCCGAGCGTATGAAATCGCTGGGGTTACTGCCGTTACAGGTAGTTTAATGATCGTAGGCGCGTTGGCCGGAGGCGTCGTGACGGCGCTTGCGGTTGGTGTTGGATCCTTAACGATCTACGGCGCAATTAATTAATCTTCCAGTTATTTTTTATTATGATCTCTTTTGGCGCCACCCTGCTTATTGTTACGTTGTGGTTATCAGTGGACACAATCGTTGAAATTGGATCGATACTCACTGCTAACACGCTTGAAGACACTGACCTTGGCGCCCAAATCGAACCCTTACGCAAACCCCAAACCGCGACCGTTGATCTATCGCCATCCGCATCTATCGACTGGCTTGGCGCGAAGGACTAGATGGCGACAGCAGTAATCATTGCGGCGCTTTTCTCAAGCCTTATCGTCGAGACAGGGGCCGAAATCGTTATTCGGAATTACTTTCTAGATTTCGATTCAGGCGCGCTTATCGAAACCGTTCCCGGGACCTCGGCCCAAATGGTCAATTTACTGCCTCAAGCCACAATTCCGTGGGAATCGTTGTAGACCATATTGCGGCGCTCTGCCCCTGATTTAACCTAAACTACAGTCACGCGCTCTCGCTCGACAAATTAGCACGCACCTTTCTCGCGGCGTTTATACCGGCGATTCCGTACCCGAGTAACAGAAAAAAGACCGCTAATAAAATTATTTTCCACGACAGAAAGTCTGACTGAGCATCACCCGCATCTAACGCTTCTTCGTCAGTCGCTTCTGATTCGACAGTAAGGCTTACCGCCGCCTGAAACTGATAATCAACCTCATCAAGCGTAACGTCAATCTGGTACATGCCAGGCGCTAACGAAACGCCATCGATAATGTAAATACCTGGCGCCTGCTCATGGGCAGTAAAGGGTGAAAAATTTATCGAAACTTGGAGTGAAGCTCCTGTCTTTGGCTCGGCCGTCGCGTAATCGTCTAGAAATAAGACCAATTGTCCTGGAGCTCCCTGATTTTCATTATCAGGATTAGTTTTACCCGGGACATGAAGCACCACTAATTGGTTACTGCCTAGTCTGGCATCTACACGATCAAACAGACTTTTTCCCATAGCACCTGAAAACTCTTGAACTCCTTCTTCCTCGTCACCATGCGAGTGATTGTGACCAATATCAGCAACAGTAGACCCGCAAAGAATAAAACTCAAAACACAAATTAAATTTTTAGCAACAATTTTAGGTGTCATTATCAAACCATTCAAAAAATTCGAGTTCATTATCTTTTCGCTAAATCAAATATCAGACTGTTAAATCCGAGATGAGCCGACCTTATCGATCCTAATCAGTTTACGGCCAATGCCTGATGAAGTGGTGATGTGCGGGGCAATCTATCGTGATTCCGAGCTGGCTCAACAGGAGGATCTTCATTATCATCGCTCTCGGTTGGCCATAAATAAAGGCCCGCCACGCCGAATTTAATCGCAAACCCAGTCAAAATAGCAATAGAAGCAACTTCAAGAGCAAGCAAAGTTGCGACAATCGTGGCAACTGACTCGCCGCCTCTCGCCAGTTGGTAAAGGCCGTAACCACCCGCGGCTGCGGTGGTTACAATACTTCCCCCAAGCGCCAGTTCAACTCCACTAAGACCCCAAAGCGTGCTATCGCTGGTTTTTATAGCCCTATCAATTTCAGCTGGCGATCGCAACTCTGTAGCCGACTCTGCGAAACCTGTTGTTGGCACCAGCATCATAATGATCACCAATAGGTATAGATTCACTCGGGCAGAGTGGCGGCTTCCGGTCAAGAGCGTCTGTCTTGTCAAATTGATAAGATCCATGTCTAGGACGATATTATAGACTGATACCCATTTTTGTTTCAGCAATTGCACAACTCTATCTCGGAGATCAAGAAACTCAGTTTGCCATTATCCAGAGACTGAGAAACTAATTTTTCCCCTATTAACTCGCTGATTTGCTTACAATAGCGTTTTACTTTCAGGCAGTCTCCGGTAAGAACGAATCTAGGTTTTAAATTTTGAATAGTCAACCAATCAACACATTGCGTTTTAAGGCCGCCTGGCGACTTGTTGCGTCTGGTATTTCTTTATGCGTCTTTTTAAATGTAAGTGCATTTGCTCAGGATCCTGCGAACAAACCGAACGCAGATCTTCAAGGCGTGGAATTGATTAGGGTGTCTTTTAGTCAACTCACCCCTGATGCGACGGTTTGCGGTTTGTCGTTAGGCGTCATTCAACCCCTGCTTAAAAATAAATTAATGGATGGCGGCTTTATTGCGATACCCGAAACTGACACGCTTGCTACTCTTGGGCTCATGACAACCTATGACCAAGGTCGAAACGCCTGTGGGACTTCAGCGACACTTGGGGTGTATAAGAAAGTTTCCTACTTTGATGAATCTGTGGGTTGGCTTCGAACAGGCTACGTCGTCTTATGGCAGAGAGGCCAACAAGTTCAGTCAGGGGTTGCTAACCACGCTGCGTCAACCGCCGTGGTTGTGCAGCAACTTGCCGACACTTTGATCCAGAGCTGGCGAGAAGATAATCAAACAACGCAATAAGCGCCAAAAAGGTATTCATATTTTCTAGCATCAAGCTGTTTACTACTCAGATGAATATAGACTTTTTTCGATCTTCGCCAATTCATAAAACGATGTCTTCGCAACCACTCCATCCGTTATTTTAAATTTCAAAAGTAAGATGCTAAAACGACTCTTAGGTCAATCTGTCACAACCCTGATAATTCTCGTTTCTATGGTCGCGCTTACGCTACCTTGCCAAGTGAGGGCTGATAGTCCGACTCCCGTTGAACCGGCTATCCAATCGGAAGTTGTAAAAGGAGAATCACTTATCTTAGGTCTAACGTATCCAGAAGCGGCACTGACCACTGCGGCAGTGGTGGGTGGCGTGTTAATTGTAAACTCATTACTCGGCGTAAATATCGGTACCACGCTTGCGGTACTTTACGTTGGCCATTTGATAGTTGAAGCAGGAATCGTCGCAGTGGCCGCTGGCAGTAGTTTAGGTCTATCTTGGTGGGTCGACACAGAGACCGAGCCTGTTGAACTTTTTTAAAATAAACCCCCAAACCAAAACGTCGCGACTTCAATGTTCACTGCCATCCCAGCATCTAGGTGATGGCTTCGAGCACTTTTTTTTGAAAGTCATGAACCGCATGTTCACTAAAATAGCTTCGCGCTTCATTTGCGATTAGACGCCCCTGATGATAGCCAAGACTGTGTAGCCCTTTTTGAACGGTTTCGCACAACGGGATATCTTCGTCGCGTACAGTGTTAACAAAATCAATCACCTCGCGCTGCTCTCTTGTCGGTTCACTTGTCGAAAAATACCACTCACAAATCTGCGTTGTTGTTTCAGGGCCGGTAGGCAAATGATAAAAAATATTAAGGTATCCGCCGGGATAAACTTCGATCGCCCAATTTGGCCATAGCAGCCAACTGCCGAACTCTCGCGACTCTCTTCCTGTGTCCTCAGATTTAACGTAACTCGTCGCCTCGCCTACGCCACGGCTCGCATGACTATGGAACTTTTTGTGGACTGTAATCTGGTAGGACTCCATATCAAGCGAGCCCTGCGCGAGACCCGGATGCTGATTGGGGCAGTGATAACACTCGGAATAATTCTCTACCGAGTTTTTCCAATTGGCATTCAAGTGAATTTCCCGCTGATCTGCCAATTTCAGGTCTAGGACACTCGGTAATAACTCAAGCACCTCTTTTTCAAAATCGCATAGGTCAGTCATCAGGGGATCGGCATTGTGATCAAGATTAATAAAGACGAATCCGGAGAAGATTTCAGCGCGAACCTCACTCAAAGAAATCTCTGAATTTGAAAAATCCCTGACTTGATCGCTGTGCAAAGCACGTCTTAACTTTCCAGAAAGTTCATATGCCCAACGATGGTAAGGGCAGACAATCGCAGAACTGAGACTTCCCGATCCCTCAAGCAATCGATGGGCCCGATGCTGACACACATTATGAAACGCCCGGATTTCATTGTCCGCGCCCCGAACAACGACTACGCTCTGATCTCCGATGTCACGCACAAAGAAATTTCCAGAAAATTCAAGTCTTGAGACATGACACGCATACTGCCAGGTTCGATGGAAGATGTTCTCCTGTTCCCGATCGAAAACATCTAAATCAAAATAAAAGCGCCCAGGAAGTGTATGAGATGACAATGGATCATCGGTGAAGCGTCCGATGTCGGGTAGCTTATTCATTCTGAAATTTAAGGAAAATGCTCAACAATTCAATATTGCTAGAAAACCAAACTAAACTAAATCCAATCGACAATCAACATTTTATACTCAACTCATCATGATGTTTGTTTCAATTCAATTAAGTCGTTTTCCGGTCCGCCAATCCCACGGCGCTATAAACTCCCCTGCCCATAAACCCCTGCCGGCCTTACGAGCTTGATCTTCCTCCGGAATGTATTGCTCTGAATATTCGCGGTAAGCAAGACCAAGCCCCTCAAATACAATTCTCGCATTAAGGTTGTATCCGCTAACAAAGCAGTTTGCGACCAAATTTCCAAATTGATCTTTTTGATTACCCACGCATCGAACTTCTTTGGTATACGTCCATTGCCGAACCATTTCTGCGGCTTTATAACCGCAAGACCAAATCACGTCATTGATACGGCAAGTTTGTTCTTTTTCGGGAGCGTCAACTCCACGAAGGCTCACTTTATTGCCAGAGATGGACAGCGTGTCACCGTCTACAATAACTGCCGGACCCGATAGATCGGCGTGGGCTTTCAGACCAAGACCCATAAACAACCAGAATAAAAGCGAAAACATTTTCATAGCGTGAGCATGCCTAAAAAGTGTGGCCGTTAAACCGTTAAACAAAACGATCGCTGTCCGACTTGAATCAGGCGACCTGAGGGTAACCTTAAAAAAATTTTTAAAATTTTCAAACGCGTCAGAAAAAAATTTGGTCTAATCAAAAACACTTACTGGAACGCAGGCGCTACCAAATAAAAATGTGCACACTTCGAGATTCTTACAAACGGCGCTTAGAATTCACATTTTCGACCCACAAAAACTCCAAGATATTTTGAGCAAATCGCCCTGCTCGTTCCTGCGTCTCGCATACTAATTAAGGCCTGATTTAAAGAACGAACATAAGGTGAATTTTTTTGGACCGCAAACGTCGATATATCGCTTCTAAGATTAACTTTAGATAAAGCGAGTCTTGTAGTTTTGTCCTCGGCAATTAACTTTCGACCTGTTAAATATTGCGTAACTAGTCCATCGTATTGATTAAGGTTATTTTTAAACATACGGAATCCATCATCTACGCTCTCGGTCTCGACCGGATGCCCTCCCAACTGACTGACTACGCTCGCTGCCACGGATTCCTTTTCTACCAATAACACCTTGTCTTCGACATCAGATAGATGTTGATATGGATCTTTATCGCTCTCAAGCAGAGTCGTACTGGTCGTGAGCGCGGCCGTGACGATAGCTGAGAGAAAGATGCCGACGATCATGCTGCTGAGCATCACCAGGCGCCCCCCCATCGTTTTTGGAGGTTCAGGCAATTCGCCCTGAATCATGGCGATTGAGGTCAACCATCCCGAATGTGTGACACGACGATCTTGGGTATCTTCTTGCTCGACTTTTTTTCTTCTAATCTCCACTATCCAGAACAGCACACTCATAACTGAAAATACAAGAATCACCCAAAACAAAGGTACTAAAAAGTGCTGTCCAATAATCTCCAATGACCTTATGAACGCGCTCTGATTTTTTTGATAGAGGATGGTTAAATGACTAATGATAAAAGGCTGAGTAAAATGAGCCAAATTGTGCAACTCTGCGGTAGGGGAAATATCGCCTAGAAGAATATCGTACTGATTCTCTTCAAGCCCCGAGACCGCTTTTAGAGGGTCTTCGCCTGCTGTTTGATATTTATAGTCCCAGTTATTGAGCTTGGCAGCCTCTTCCCAAAGCTCTACCGCAAATCCGGAGAACTGACCCCCGTCAGTCACAACAAAAGGGGGGTTACTCACTAGCCCAACCCGAATCGTCTCACGGCTTTCCTCAGCTAGCAGTGTCATAGGAGCACTCAGCATTATGAGCACAGATAAGATTCTAATCATCAATTGGTAACCTCCATGATCTGAAATAGCAGGGATTGTCACTGCTACTTTTATGCTAAATCAAAAACGCTAGACTCAGATTTCGTGTCTGCCCGGTTTTTCAAAAACGTTGTCGCCACCATGCCCCTAGCATATTAGTCTGAACATAGATCTCCTTAGCGGTAACGTCGTAGCCGTATGCCTTTGCAATAGCGGCGAGGCCCTCTCCGATACCTGAGCCATTACTCATAGCAGTATCGACAATCGAAAAAACCTGCTCTTGAAGATCGCTATTTTCTAGAACCGCCTGCCTAAACGATTGGAACTCAGTCAATGCGTCGCACCAGGTTCTGATTTTTTGAGCTGCACCCTTACCGAGCGACTCTTGTCATTGCCTATTTTAGGTCTAGAGCTCATTTTGACGCCTCGGGCTTCGTTTAATTCTTTTTCCCGGGCGCTGATCAAGGCAAGACAATCGCGCATTTTAATAATAGTGTCATCAGATAGAACATGGCGAGCCTCTCTATGAACTGCCGTCTCACGAGCGATTTCAGTAAGTATCAAACGCATTTCTCGAAGTACTTGAGCTTCGATTGTCTCTTTTGTCATCGCATTATTATAGCTGACCTATTTTGGATAAATTAACCTAACAGGTTCAATTAGAGCTAACCGCTTGCGTTCGGACACTTGAAGATTAGAGCCAACTGATCAATCTATAGGACGCCGAAAAATTCAAAACGTAATGAAAATTTAAATCTGGGATAAAGCGCGGTCTAGGGCATTCGCAAACGACATTCGGTCTTTATCGCTGAAAACATCAGGCCCTCCAGTAGTTACGCCACTGCTTCTAAGAGACTCCATAAAATCCCGCATATTTAAGCGTTGCCTCACATCCTCTTCAGAAAATTTTTCACCCCGAGGGCTTAACACGAGACACTCTTTCGCGACGAGCTCAGCTGCAAGTGGAATATCTTGGGTTACCACGATATCGCCCTTTCTTGCATGCAAAACAATATACTGGTCAGCAACATCAAAACCAGAGCCTACTTTTACAGCGTTGATAAATGGGGAACGGGGAACCTCAAGCGGTTGGTTTGCCACGAATGTCACTACGGTCTGTGTTCGTTCTGAGGCGCGGTAAAGAATTTCTTTAACAGGTCTTGGTGACGCATCAGCATCAACCCAAATTTTTATCTTTGTCTCGATGACAATCACTCCTTTTTTTGATATCCGAGGGGGTTCTGCTTAATGCACATCATTAGGATCGTTCATCTCTTTTTTAGCTAGGATTGTTAGCCTGTTTTAATAAAAAAAACCCGCCGGAGCGGGCCTTTTTTCAAATAGCCAAACAGTTGGCTATGGGCGTATCAGCACTTCCTAGCCAGCCGGAAGGTATGGGATCGAGCCGGCAATATCAGTGTCATCAATGACATGAAAATTACTGACACCACCCGCCTGCCTTGCCTGACCAAAAGGTGCGTACTCGGGGTCGGTGACGAAATTATCCAGGGCTTCCCGTGAAGGAAATTGAATAATGGCAATCAATGTGCTGTCTTTGTCCTGCCCCTCAAGGGTAGAAATATTACCGCTGCGCGATAGGTATTTCCCGCCATGCTTCTCGACGATGTTATGGACATTCGCCGCATAGTCCGGCACCCAACTGTCTTCTGTTACTTTGATATCACCGATTAAAAAAACGCTCATCATCTTCTCCTTTTTGAAATACAGGTCTCAGCCTGCTTTTAAAAAATAATCAAGAACAATCTTTTTTTCATCCGCTCACATAAAGATGATCAATTCAAGCTCTTCTGAATAAAAGGTACCCTGCAAAAACACTCACGACAATGTTGACGTAATTGATCCAGTCCCAGTCGATATCAGACAGCTTGAAATTTTCAATGTGATAAAGCACCAAAAACGTTACGATCACCCAAAGCAGCGCCCCCATAAATCTCCCCAAGAAATTTTGAGCAGGGCTGCCAATCAGAACAGCGCCAGCAAAAGCCCCAACGACAATATTGATATAGTCAAACCAGGACCACTGTAAATCTGTAATTTCAAATTTTATTGTTTCAAACCCCAAGAGAAATATTGCAAGTAGTCCTAATAAGATTCCAAGAATTTTTCGCAAGTTTTCCATGATGGCGCTCGTTGGTTTGGCTGTAACCGTTTAGATGTTGTTTCGGCCGCACATTGCGTTAACCTAACAATAAAACATATTCGGGTCAGGAACCTAATAAGATTCTCTTATTGTCTGGGATTGCGTCCTAAAGCAGAATTAGCAATCAGGCAAGTCAGATAGGCCTAAACCATGCGAAAACCTGAACGCATGGCAGCACTCTTTACTGTGGTAAAGGTTTATACGCTGTTTCTGGCAGCCGGACGGTAAATACGAATGAAATAGCGGCACCACAAATGAGGTACCACGCTATCGATAAATCGTCATGGGAGCGTTCAATGATCCATGTCGCGACAAGGGGGGTTGTTCCCCCGAAGATAGCCAGGCTGATGTTATAACCAACAGACAGTGCGCTGACCCGAACCCGACTGGGAAACATTTCGGTTAATGTTGCCGGAATTGCACTTAAGTATGCAGCCAGAAGAATTGCGAAACCAATCTGTCCCATCATGATCATCATAAAATCCACGTGATGCATCAGCATGATTAGGGGGTATCCCAAAAGCACCGCACCGCCGGATCCAAACAACAGCAATGATTTGCGACCCACCTTGTCTGACAGCGCGCCAAATACAGGAACCAGAACTAAAAGTACGGCCAAAGATAAAGAATTAATATCGAGCGCATCTGAACGCGGCACTTTTACCTCCTTAATCAACCATGTCACTGCGTAGACAAACATGAGATAAAAGCCCACGGCGTTAAAGATATTAATGCCGATTACTTGGGTGACCGCGCGCCACTCGGTACGAAAAGCATCAATTATGGGGTTAGCCGAATCGTTTGATTCAGTTTTGGGCATCTCGGGAAGATGACGGCGTATTAATAAGCCCACAACGCCAACTGCAATTCCCGATAGGAAAGCAATTCTCCATCCCCAATCCGAAACGGCTTCAGCAGGTAAAAGATTACTAAGCAACGCACCCACACCAGAGCCTAACAAGATGCCTCCAACTGCGCCCACCAACGTCCAACTCGTAAAAAAACCGCGGCGCTTCGAGGGCGCATGCTCCGCTAGATAAACAATCGAACTGGTGTATTCACCGCCAACGGCCATGCCCTGCAACATCCGCATTAGCACCATCAAAACTGCTGCAGAGACTCCAATCGTCGCATGATCAGGCAAAATTCCAATCATGCCACTTGGAATGGCCATCAGAAGAACCGACAGCACTAACGCACGCTTGCGCCCAATTTTATCTCCAATAAAGCCAAAAATGATTCCGCCGATTGGTCTCATTAAAAAACCAGCGGCAAACGCTCCAAACGACGCAATCAAAGAGACAGTTGGGTCGTCAGACGGAAAAAAAAGTCTCCCGATGATTGGCGCGAAAAATCCATAGACCGCGAAGTCGTACCACTCCAAAACATTCCCCGTCACTCCCGCTACAACTACTTTGCACCGCTGACGTGCTTCTTGATCCATTTTTTTGCCCATATTCTCTGAGGTTTTTCATTGGACATCTTAACGCAAAAGTCTTTCACTCCTTCGAACCCCGAAACCGACAGAAAACTTACCCTCTGAGCTAGTCCATCTGGGGTAGCACGACACAGCGTCCATGCGCCGATCGCCGCACTTCAAAGACGTTTACGAGTGCAGCTCAATCCTGGATTCGATATAAAAAACCAGCAAAAGAATGCCCGCCCCACAAACAGCCCCAAACAAAAAAGCACCGAAACTGGAATCGCGGACCTCTGACAATTCATAATGGAACACGTTAAGCAGCAACGCGCCCGCGAGGAAAGATAATAAGAATGCGGCTGTCACGAGATGATGTTCACCTAGCGTTACGCCGAGGAGCCAGCCGAACAATAGTGCCCCGCTCAAGACGTACCGACCCCACTTATTAAAGTGATTTGTCTCATGGGCTTCATGCTCTGCATCAATCATCATCATATGCAATGCGACTGCAAGGGTAAAAATACCGGCAGCCATGGCGTTAATCATGATCCGCTCGGGCATCGTAAAGGTAATGATGACGTTATAAAGGCTGAATGATGCAATCGAAACAACGAAAGAGCGATGGACGCTTTCTTGACTCTTATTGGATTCTTGGCGACACCATCTTTTGAGACCGAAAAAAAACATAAATCCAAGAAACGCCAATAAGAAAACACTGATCTCAACAAAATGAGACCCTACAAAATGAGAATGAAGAATCTCCCCAATCGCGTCTTTGCTTTCAACCAAGTCCGGTAGCATGTGGAGGAAAACATAAGCGACCGCAAACCCTCCACTGAAAGAGGTAAACCCTTTCCGGGCCAGCCACGGGCTGCGTCGAATGTAAGGTGCCGCGAGATGCAACAGCACGAGTATTGCAGTAAATAAAAAAGAGTAGGTTAAAACGTCTCCACTAAAACCACTATCAGCGATTTGACTCATTACCCTTCTCCTTTCTGATCATGGCTTACAGTAGAGAGTTTGTTGATCGTGGAAAAAACTTCTTAACTATTTTGAAGGCACGCCGCCTTAGATGAAAAAAGAAACGCCCCATTCCGAGATGGGCCAAGACAATCACCAACAAAACAGGCAAACATTTAGATCGGCTGCGAGAGATTACAATTTCCAGCTTGCGGTTTTGATCTCGCCTGAAGTTAAAATCTCAGGGTTCGCGAGATGTCATAGGCTTGGATCACCTAAATTGTTGAGCCAAAACTTTACTCATCACTCGCGTCAAGTTCTGCAGCGAGCCCTCTCTTTGTGACTAATACAAGCGCATCGGTTAATTTTCGTTGCGTCGCTTGGAGCGCATCGATAAAGGCCTGGCCGGCGTCGGCAACCTCGTCCACGCTAATCGAGTCGTCTTTCACAAAATACCATTGGTCCTCGAGCTCATTGGTCTGCCTCAACGAAGCCATTGCCTCTTCTACAACTGCCATATCTAAATCAATTTCACTCATTAAAACTCGTATTTCTCCACGATATTCAAAAGGTTTGTGTGTGTAATTCTTTTAAGCTAAAAATAATTTCGAATCTTACTCTCAGCTTACAGGCATCGACATCGGCATCGGCAATAGAGATTGCGATTGTGCAAATTGAAAAACCGAGGGACCTTATTCAGAGGTCTAATTATATTCCTTTTATTCTCGCTGGCAGAAGAATCTAATCTTAATCAATGATGATCCCGAAAATGGCGGATCTTGTTCTGCGTCCAATAGAAACTGATCTTAATCCAATGATTGCCTAGTGCGCACCCCGCTATAAGACCAATAAGAAACACTGCGGTTAATAGTAACAAAATATCGAGGTTCATTATTTATCTTAGCGATAATCTCAAGCGTTGTGGACGAACATTTCTGTGTGAGAAATAACGACTGAGAGACAAGGCATTACGGCGCCGTTGCATTTCCAAAAAATTTGATTTACCCATGCCTTCACTTGTTATTCACAAATTTTAAACTTTTTTATCACATGCTTTCGGTAAAATTCGAAAAAAATATAGGATCCAAAAAACATGAAATCAATTATTGCTGTTTTGTTCGCGACCGTTACTTTAATTACATCTACTTCGTTATTTGCGAGTGGCTGCTCCGGCAGTGATCATGACCACGGCGACAGTTACGACAAAGATCATGCCTCCGTAGAGACCGATAACGAAAGGGGTGGTGGTAACTACTAGTTGACACGGGAAAATCTTTTGCGGAATCGTGGGCGTCACCGAGGCCCGCGATTCACGATTTTCACCAGCAGCACAAGCAAGACCACAGAAAAAGCGACCAATGAAACCGGCGGGAGGTATCCGTGCCAACCTGCCGGAGTAAGCCATCCAGTGAGTCCCATCACCAATACGTGCCCGCCGGAAATTAATAGACTCACATATCCCAATCGTTGGCCTCGCTTCCACCGGTCCACACCCACAGCCTCGATCATAAATGGTAGTGACGTTATCGCCGTCACCGAAAGGCACCATAAACTCAGAATACCGAATAACATGCTGAGTTCACCTGTGATATTCAATCGTCCCGTTATATCGAAAAATTTTGGATAGTAGTCTGGCGAGAACAGTAACAACGCCATGAGCGCATGGAGCGCTGCCATTGAAAAGCCCATCAGTCCGCAGAATTTAACCAGAATCAATTGCTTCGGTGGATCATTGGAATAAGTCTTGATCAATTTGCCGACAACATAAGACATGGAAATGAAAAAAACAGCGGCGAGTGCCAGAGCTTTATTCAAGATAAATAATGGTAGGTGCGTCCAATCGACGGATGCAAAAATATGATATCGGATGACAGCATAGCTTAATGCGATTCCCAACAGCAATAAAAACCATCTCGCCGTAAACGGTTGCACTAAGCGATCGTTAAATTGATTTTGAATCATAGTCATTATTCATTACCATGATAGTCATTCTAACAGCGACCCGATCAACACGTGACGAGTCACCCATAAACTAAAATTATTTGGACAGATGAAATTACTGACCTTTCTTTCAATGAGTTTCTGGGCGATCTTCAAGGTAGGCGCCAAAAGCCGAATCTGAAAGCAGCTGACCTAGGCCGCGTTGACTCGCGTTAAAAGTTAACTCCGGATTAAATGACGGCGCTTTCAGAAAGAGTGCGATTGCCTCTTCCTCCGAGCCGGTTAATTCCTGGCTATTTGACTCAAGAAATGCAGACAACGCGTTACCCCACGCATCGCATCGAAGATAAAGTTTGTGTATTAATTCTGCATTCTGCTCATAAACCACAGAAAGTCGCATGAGTTCAGCGTCTCTGATTGATCTTAACTCACGGTTTGTCGGCAAGCCCTCCTTGTTTGGTTGATTCGCGACATAAACCGCATGAAAGACCTGCTCCATCATATTCATGGAGCCGTAAAACTGCTCAATATAATCAGTTGGTATCTTCGTTATCTCGGTGAGCGAATCCGGCGGAATCAGAGTGGAGACATAAGCTATCGCGCTGCAACTCAATGCATTTCGACTGACATTGCTGTCAGCGTAGCAATGCCCGACTGCAATCAAGCCGGTCAGAATCGCTAAAATTTTTTGAACTCGTGTGATGATCAAAACGTTCTCCTAAAGAAAAACTACCTAAACCCGTATGTTATGAGTGACCGCTGCCCATAGCGATAAATATGATCTGAACTTTAATTCGTATGATCAAGTGATGTTGGCCCAAACCAGCTATGATCGCGCCAGTCTTTCCCGAGCGGTCTGCACGATTGAGTAAAGCGCTGGAATCATCAAGATTCCAAACAAGGTGGCTGCAAGCATGCCACCAAACACAGCGAGTCCAATCGAGATCCGGCTTGCAGCACCTGCCCCACTCGATAACACCAGCGGCATGACACCCAGCACGAATGAAATTGCTGTCATGATCACTGCTCTGAACCTTAATTCAGCCCCTTGCATTGTCGCGTCAAAAATTGATCTGCCTTCTTCTCGTAATTGCTTGGAAAATTCAACAATTAAAATCGCATTTTTTGAAGCAAGACCAATCAACATAATCAAACCTACCTGAGTATATAAATTGACCGGCAAGCCCACGGCACCAACGGCCGCCAAAGCACCCAACAGCGCGATCGGTACTGAGAGTAAAACACTGGCGGGAATTGCCCAACTCTCGTACTGGGCCACCAAAAACAGATACACGAATATCAAGGACAAGGTAATGATAATGCTTACCTGACCCGCAGCTCTTATTTCCTGATATGACATGCCGGTCCACTCAAATGCCATGGTATCGCTCAAGTACTCTTTTGCCACACGCTCCATTGCAACGATTGCATCGCCTGAACTTTTCCCAGCGGCAGCATTGCCGCTAATCGTTGCCGAACGAAATAAATTATAGCGATCAACAATGTCGGGCCCAATTGCAGACTCGACTCGAGTGACCGTAGCGAGTGGTACCATTTCACCGGCGTTATTACGCACAAAAAGCTTTCCGATGTCTTGGGGTTCGTTTCGGGCACCTGCTTCAGCTTGCACCATAACGCGATACGCTCTACCGGACCGATTGAAATCATTAACATAAAGACCGCCCAACTGCGTTTGAAGGGTTGAAAAGATTTCGTTTAACGAAATCCCTAAAACCTTGGCTTTTTCACGATCCACTTCGAGCCAAACTCTTGGCGCTGACGCCGAAAAAGTCGAAGAAATACCGGTCAGATCCGGGTCCTGATTTGCAGCAACGATAAGGCCATTTAACGAGGACTCAAGATCCACGAGGCTGCCGCCAGAAAGATCCTGCAGGACAAACTCAAAACCAGACGTTGATCCCAATCCAGGAATCGGAGGCGGCACAAATGGAATAATGCGCGCGTCACTATTAGAACCCGCAATCGCCCGTAGTTTGCCGAAAATTGTTCTAAGTGATAATTCGGGTGTTTGCCGATTATCCCAATGATCCAGTATTCCGATGATAAATGCCGCATTCGGTGACATTGAACCGCTAAGCATACTAAATCCGGCAACAGACATGACGTCAGTTACTCCTGCTATCTCACTCAGTTCATTCTCAACCTCGGTCAATACTAATTCAGTACGATTCAGAGATGCCCCGTCCGGAAGTCGCAAATCAACCATAAACGCACCCTGATCCTCATAAGGCAAAAATCCAGTCGGAAGACTCTTAAACAGGTATCCCATCCCAAAAAAAATGGCAAAGAGCAACGCGATTGTGACCGCTCCACGCCGCACGAAAATGGTTGCAATTCTGGAATAGCCACGGGTTATCGAATTAAAGAAACGATTAAAAACTTGGTACCAACGCGGCGCTTTGCCTGCAGGCTTAAGCAATACTGCACATAATGCCGGACTCAGCGTTAATGCATTTATTGAAGAAATTGTAACTGCCGCTGAAATTGTTACCGCAAACTGCCGAAACAATTCACCGGTAATCCCAGGAATCATCGCGACAGGCACAAAGACTGCAAGCAGAACAAGTGTCGTTGCGATAACCGGTCCCGCAACCTCGTGCATTGCCAGTCGAGTGGCCTCGACCGGCGTCTTGCCATCTGCAATATGGCGCTGGGTATTCTCGACAACCACGATTGCATCATCTACAACGATGCCGATCGCTAAAATAAGAGCAAACAGCACGATCGTATTAATCGAGAAACCGGCCATCAGCAATACAGCAAAAGTCCCGATCAAAGAGACAGGAACCGCAATGCCAGGCACAAGTGTCGCGCGCCAATCTCCCAGAAATATAAAAACGACCAGCACGACCAAAGCAATGGCCTGAAAAAGCGTCACAATCACTTCACGAATCGATATACGAACGTAACGAGTCGTGTCATAAAGAATGCTGTAGCGCATGTCGGGCGGAAAACGCTCAGAGAGGCTGTCGAGCTGAACACGAACCTGATCCGCAACATCAAGCGCATTAGCGCTAGGCAATTGGTAAATGCCCATGACCACTGCTGGGTTTCCGTTCAGCCTTCCGTACGCCCCATAGGATTGGGATCCAAGCTCTACTTGAGAAACATCTCCCAAACGAACCTTAGCGCCATCAGGATTCACTCGAATCATGATGTTCTTAAACTCTTCTGCTTCAGCCAGTCGACCTCGAGTCACAACAGAATAGGTAAATACCTGATCATCTGACAACGGCGGTGCGCCAATTTGTCCGGCAGGGACTTGGACATTCTGCTCTTTTAAAGCATTCGCAACATCGCTCGCCGTAATGCCAAGACTTGCCATTCGCTGTGGATCAAGCCAAATTCGCATACCCCAGGTGAGCTCACCAAAAATTGTGGCTTCCCCCACGCCCGAAACACGCGACAAGGCATCACGAATATTGGTGGATGCATAGTTTGACAGTGCAATGCCATCATGCGTCCCCTCGGGAGAATCCAGGTTAATCACCATCACCATATCGGTAGATGTTTTGCGCGTGGTTACACCCTGGCGGACCACCTCCTCAGGCAACTTTGAAGAAACAGTCGCAACGCGATTCTGAACATTTATAGCTGCCAAATCTGCATCGGTCCCAACTTCAAAAGTTACGGTAATGGTCAGTGCGCCATCATTAGACGCTTTTGACTGCAGATAAATCATATCCTCGACGCCATTTATTGCTTCTTCGAGCGGGACAGCAACCGTTTGCTCTACAACTTCTGCGCTCGCACCGGGATAAACCGCTTTGACCTTTACGGTTGGCGGCGTAATCTGAGGAAATTGCGCAACCGGGAGCGCATTCACTGACAGCAAGCCGACAAGGGTGATGAAGATTGAAATTACAAAAGCAAACTTCGGTCGGCTTATAAAAAATTGACTAAACATACGACGGCTTAATTCGACAGTACGACGTTAACCGTCATGCCGGGTCTCACTTTTTGCAGTCCGCGGGTCACAATTCGCTCTCCAACTACGAGCCCCGACTTGACAATAAAATTTTCACCACGAACTTCACCTATCTCAATCGTTCGCTGCTCTATTTGACCTTTGTCATCCACCACTAAAACTGATCGACCTGAGCCACTTGCCAAGACAGCCTTTTGAGGCACAAGCAAACCGGATTTTCCAGTTTTGCCCTTAAACATGACCGAAACAAATTGGCCCGGTCTCAATAATTTTTGTGGATTTGGAAAAGATGCCCTCAGCGTCAGCGTGCCCGTACCGGCATCAATCTCATTACCAATCAAATTGAGATCGCCCATATGTTGGTAGTTCTCTCCGTTGGACAAGCGTAACTGTGGGCGTAGTAACGTTCTGGCGCTACTCGCATCACTCACTGAAACATTGCGTCGAAAGTTAAGATACTCAACGTCACTAATTGTGAAGTGGACATCTATTGGATCTAAAGCCACTATCGTGGCCAGAACGCCTGATTCAGGTCCAACCAAGTTACCGACGTTTACATTGGTCTCGCCAATAACACCCGAATTTGGCGACACAATCGAGGTATATTGAAGATCCAGTTTCGCGCGTTGCAACGCCGCCTTGCTTGCATCGAGAGCGGCCGCCGCAATCCGCGTTGAAGTTCGGGCCGAGTCTGCCTCCTGATCGCTGATCGATTGACTCAGCACCAGCTTCTCCATGCGTTTTTGCGTCATCATAGCGTCGTCTAGACGTGCACGATCTGATGCTACCTGAGCCTCCGACTGAGCCACTGAGGCTTGATAACTATCTGACTCGATAATATATAGCGTATCTCCTGTAGCGACAGGACGACCTTCCTCAAAAAGGCGCTTCTCCAGAACACCGTTGATTCGCGCGCGAAGCTCAACGCGGCTCGTCGCGCTCGTACGCCCAATAAATTCCCGGTTTACTTCAATCTGTGATTCATTAAGTTTAATTACCGTAACAACAGGAGTCGTTTTCTCAACAGGCGCAGGGGCTTCTGAGCAAGCGACAACCAACGGCAGAAAGAGACTCAACAACAGTTTTCTTTTCATATCTGGACATTAAGGTCGAATAGGGCTAACGAGTCATCTCAATACTGTCGATGAAAACAGAATGGATCACTCTTCTTAGGAGACAATGATACCGTGATCCAGCAGTACGTTAAATTCTGAGCCAAAAAAACACAGGCCTAACCCTCATCAGGCTCATCTTGGCAACTTAGATTCCCGTTAATCTGCTCTGCAGATAATGGTTGAAATCCGTCCCGCACAAACGCGCTTTCCAGATACCGCCAGAATGGTCTCTCGCGATCAATCGAAAGCACATAACCTTGAACCGGCCATTTATCAGAATAACGACTTTGGAGTCTACGAACTCTCACGACCTTCCTCCTTTGCCTTGCTTTCTGGTGTTGCGCCAGAAAACCGGTCAAGGCAAATCGGTCGACTCAACGCTTTAACAGTATTTTTTGACCGCCCTGTAAGTTGTCACTTAAACCGGCGGTTAGCAGACCCAGACTCATCTCAGTTTTTTCAAAAACAAGTGATGATCCCTAGCGTGCTTGGTTGCTTATCCAAGATACGCGACTCGGTACTATAAGCGCAGTCACTATTTCTTTCAACTGCGGTGATAACGACTTACCCCTATCGATACAAAACAACAGGACTACATAAGAGAGATAAATCGAATCCACATCCAGATTAAAACGACAATTGATGGTATCCAGATTAACGCCCGCACAGGGAATCCACCGGCCACAATTAATTGATTGATAAAAATATGATACGCCGAATGAGCGACTCTCAAAAAGAAAAACCAGTATCCGAGAGAAATAAAAGTCTCGTCAACTTTCCCGGTCATGAAGATGCAAATACAAACCACATAAAACAGAATCGGAAACTCAAACAAGTTAGCCAAGTTTCTCTGGGTATTTTTTAAAAGCCGACTGCCCTCTTTGAAAGGCGGATGACGAAAGGCTTCGCCTTCTATGGTGCCATCAAGATAAATTTCTTTAAGTCGAAGGGCGGTTGAAAGCAGCACAACAAAAACCGTAAGCGCTCCAAGATAAAACATGGGGAAGAAAATTTCCGTATTCATGGCTTGACCCTCATCAAGATGTTTTGCAGACGATTTGTGATTACGCTTAATGTCTACGGGTTGATTTTACCTATTTTTAGCACCCTGCCGTTATCCCGGACGCTCTTCCTATTTATATGGAATAATTTCAGCAACAGATGGGAAGAACGGTTTGAACGCAATGACTCCTGACGATAATTCCTGCGAAATTGATCCATCCCCGGTTCAAACTTTCGATATCGCAATGTCGCTACCTGATGAAATTGCGCGAGCCGCATTGCAAAAAGATGGCGTTATTTGCCTTAAAAATGCGCATGGTCCGAAATGGCTTTCCTTGATTGAAACTGGAATCGATGAGGCGTTAAACGGGGCAAGCCAAAATTTGGATATCGTCAAGAAGGCGGGTGATGGTGGTCAATTCTCATTTTCGAGTCAGGCATGGCGTCAGGTCGATACTTTTCGAGAGGCTATCTTTGACTCTCGCGCCCCTGACATTGCTTGGCAGTTACTTGGCTGTGCGTCAATTAATCTTTTTTACGACTTTCTTTTGATTAAAGAGGCTCACACAAATAAAGCAGCGACTCCATGGCACCAAGATCATGCATATTACCCATTAGAGGGTCAGGGCGTCATAAACTGCTGGACAGCCCTTGATACAATTCCAATGGAAACTGCCCTACGGTTTTGGGCAGGATCACACCGTCAGGCCTGTCTTTTTCAGGCAGCTAATTTTGCAGGCGATTCTGATTACCAACATGTTCAGAGTGATCACCCCGTAATCCCGGATATTGACAACGATTGCAGCGCACATATCTTGGCATGTGAACTCTCACCTGGCGATATGCTCGTATGGGATTCGTTTACCTTCCATAGTGCCCCAGGCAATTCTCTGGGCACCCGCCGCGCTGCATTCTCAATCAACTGGGCAGCCGACACTATTCGATTTCGCGATATCCCAAGCCTTAAAAGTTATCGTTCTCAAGATATCTCACACGGCGACCCCATCACTTGTGAAAAGTTCCCCCAAGTGCGGCCCAGTTAAAAAACAACATGAGCGAACTGTGCGGCGTCTGGGTATTTGCGCACAACTATTTGACTGATTTATCGTGTGAATTTTGCAAACAAGGTGTTTTAACTAAATCTTGCAACCCCTAAATTGACATCTCTGTTTCGCTTTCGCATTTTTTATATAAATGCCGATAAGTTGAGTCTACGAGGAGGACATCCTCGATTGAAATTTGCGCATTCCACTGACCTTGTGAGCGTGCGCATTTGTGGTGATAAAAATGCACCTGAAGATCGACTGACAGCGCATTATCGACTATCCCGCAGATCAGGCCTTGATCCAGATCATCTACAAGAATCCAATCACCGGTCTTGATATCGCTTCTCGGACAAGACTTTAGAATCTCGATGTCAGCACTTTTAGACATCATCCTTCGAAACTCAACCCCATATTTGACCGGCGCCTCATCGTTATCGAAGCGGGCAGCAGGGTTATACCACTCATTAATCTCCATCGGCCTCTCCCCGACAACTTCCCAGTCCAATTCCTCAATATTCCATCGCCGGTCATCAACATCATGGACATCATAGAATGGAAAAACACCAATTGCATTTTCGTCTACAGCAAAAACGACTAATTCCAAGTCTTCATCCTTGACCTGGACAATATCGCCCAAGCAAAACTCTCTTCTTTTCAAATTGACTCTCCCGGACTCGGCACCTCAGAAGCCGAGCATCACGATTTACGTGAAATAAATTTCTAATCAAACCGTTAAAATTAGCCCATCATAAAAACTCGGCATTGATATTACTTTATTTATCAATGCTAACAATTGACATTCTTTTACTCTCTTTAATTTTGAAAAAAAATGAAAACCAATAAATTTTTTACTTGGGTCGTCTTTTACCTATGTGTTCTTGTCGCCAGTAGTTCTGGATTTATTTTTCCATTAGGTAGCGCAAACGAGTGGTTTTCGGCACTTAATTCCCCGACCTTCTCGCCGCCGAATTGGGTATTCGGCCCTGTATGGACCCTCCTCTACCTCTTGATTGCAACGAGCGCATTCCTGATTGTTCAAAAAAGAAGCGAGTGGCTGCCACTCGCGATTGCGTTGTGGGCGTTACAGCTTGCCCTTAATGTAATTTGGACGCCAGTTTTCAGCGGCGCCCAAGACCTGCAACTCGCTTTTTACTATATCGTGGCCCTTTGGCTGAGCATCGTGGCATACATCTTTTTCAGCTGGCGAATAAGCCGCTGGGCAAGCATGATCATGATTCCCTATCTCTGTTGGGTGAGTTTTGCGACTGCTCTTAACTTCGCGTACTGGCAGATAAATAATTAAGACCCAGCGATACCGCCGGGTTTAATCATATATTGACATGTAGGTAAAAAAGTTAGCCGCCAACAGTAGAGATGGCCAAAAAGCGGCTTTCGCCAAGAGATTGTCTTCAAAAGCAAGCAGTTTTCCGATCATCCCTGACCGGGCTTCACAGAACAAATAGGAATTTGCCGCCACGTAAAAAATTGCGCCATAGCTGAGCAAATAGAAATACTCGATGTAAACAATGGGTGAAGTAATAAACCGGTCACGAAGCTCAACGTGCGCGAGTACCAAAATAAAAAACAGAGCGGAACATGACGCGATAATCATACTGATATTAAAGTCCATGCGCTCACGCTTCTGAGCATCACTGGTCACCGTCAGCATAGTTCCAAAAAGCAGCAACAACACGATTATGATTGGAAAAAGATAGATAATAAACGCGTTTGATACGCTTCTTTGAAGATGAATATTAAAAATTAGTTCAGGATATTCGTCAGATCCCACATAATCAGGAAAGCCAAAATTAGTATCGTAGGATTGTCGCAAATAATCAAAATATGTTTCTGTCAGGTTATAACCGTCTAGAATAATCCGCTCGTCTATCCCAAAGCTATCTGCCAACAAATCTTTTTTAAGGTAGGAATCAAAATCTGGAACGAGGACGGCATTCGATTGCCACTGTTTGGGTAAAAGGCGTAACTCGATTTTTTTATGGTCAAACGGAAACTGGGTGTAATCCATCGCCTGGCGGATATGCGCTTCAAAGTACCACCCATATAATTTTTCCCCTCCGTCCAAAGTCTTCTCATAAATAAGGTCTGCGGTATAGGTATCCGCTGTTTCAATCTTCTCCGGTAATACAAAACCAGGCTCAAGAGAGTCGGGAAGATCTGGACTCCATTTTTGCCAGATGATCCCGGTTATATTGAAAACCACAGGGTTCTCGAAAAAAAATGATTCGATGAAAATACCGGTCGGAATGGTAACGAGTTTCGTATATTCTGACTTCTCATAACGACGAAGCTCCTGCGCGACAATCTCGGCATTATGAAGCTGAAACTCCACTTTCTCTTGATCATTCGCTTCATGAGTCCACTGGAAAGCCAAAAGCGTGATCAATCCGCCCGAAAGCAAAAGTGAAAATAAAAAAATCTTTCTTCTAATCATCAGGAATTCTCTAAACGTTCGAAGCAACAGCGCACGCTCCGCTTAATTGCTTAATTTTTGTTTTCCGCCTCAAGGGCCCTCGCCTTAGTAATCGCCGATGCAATAAGCCCCGTCGGTACCGCAACAACACCCAACCCAACAATCAGTATTAAGCCGGTAAAAATCTTGCCAGCCGCGGTAATCGGATAAACATCGCCGTAACCCACCGTCGTCAGTGTCGCCAAAGCCCACCATAAGCCATCAAGTATAGATGCGAAGACTTTTGGTTGAGCCGAATTTTCAAAATGATAAATCCCATATGCTGCAATAAACAAAATAAAAAAAGCGAAAAAAAGAAATACAAGAATCTCTTCTTTCGCAATAGACAAAGCAACCTGGAACCGGCGGACAGCTGAACTGTAGTTCGCGAGTTTTAAAAGCTGAACCAGTCTCAGTAACCGGTAACCCCGAAGAATCCTAAGATCCGCCCCTGACGTCAGAAAAAGCGGTGCGATCACCAGCGCGTCAACCAACCCACTAAAACTGAAGATATATCTTAATTTTTTCTCACTTCGTGCAATGCGAATTAAATATTCCAGTCCAAAAATAATCAAGATATAGTATTCCAACCGCGTCAACAATTGCTTATGCGTTTCAGATACTGACGGAAATGTCTCAATAGACATCAAGATAATTGACAAAATTATTAAAAAGAGAATAAACCCTTCAAATAATTTACCCGTTTTCTTCTTCGGGTCAAAAATAGTTAAGAACATCATCGCAAGAATAGATTGTAGTTATATCGTATTATAACGCTTCATTTTAACCGGCAAGGAAAGAAAACAGAAATAAACGATCAACCTGTCGTGCCCGGCGTTAACCGTTTTCAACGACTTTCATCAGAAAATTCAAGTCCATGCTATCGTCATGCGATAAATGTGTTGAGATAATTTCATTCTTTCTAAGAGAATCAATATTGCCGATCATAACAAGGCGACATACGACATCGACGCTGGCCCTATTTCTCTGAAAGTCAGTCATCACAACCACTCAAAAATAGTTGTGTAATAAGACGATAATTTTTTACTGGAGCACTTTGCCAAAAATGATAAAGCTAATTTCACCGCCCGCGATATTGCGCGACCCGCATCTTGAGACCCCCGAGACGCGGGAAACTGGTGATCCCATTTTTAGCGTGACGCTCGAGTTCGCTTCACTAAGAGATGTTAAGCCTCTTGAAGATGAAATTGCCAAGCTAATGCCCAAAAATGGTTCAAGTCCGTTGAGAAAAATTGTCACGGCTAATGGAGATGTTTGGCGAATCAAAGTGCGCCGAAAAGAAGCGCCTAAAGTAGTCGCCGCGGACCAGAAAGAGTCATACACCTCGCCATTGCGAGATGGGGACCACATTCGGGCGCAAATGGGGCTGGTGGCTTACGATTATTTAGGGGGTGGAGTTGTGGCCCATCTTGGAAACATTCAATTTTTGATGCATAGCGATCATAGCCCTGTCGACGACCTCGCCCGTCCTGAAGAAAAGCATTCCTAAGGAGCATGCGGTCGCTTAAAAATGAGTAGCCTCGCCGGAAGTACAGAATCAGGAATCTAGGCGAGGATCTCCATCTCCGTCTATTCGCTCCGCCGCCTGACTAACGACTTCACTGTGCACACGATCATAATAAACATCAAAATTATAGTTTGCATTCTGCTTATTCGTCTCAATTCGACCTTGCTGAGCAAGTAAATCTTCCCAGTCTTTCTGGCCGTGATTTTCAATGATCCAATCTAAATGCTTTTCGTATTCCTGTTCAGGGCTTGAAACCATCACATAATAAATTGCCATCCACTCATCATTAGCAGACGCTTTTTCAACTGTTGGTCGCTCATACTGGACATGATTAATCTCAGAACTAAATTGAGGCTGATAGGGATAAAAAAACTTTAGCATTACGGTAGTATCCATTGGTTTTTTTAGACTCTCTATGCAGGTTCGCAGAGGAACATTTAACCTAAACCTTTCTTTGCTTCGGCGACGGTATCAGGGTCGCTCAAAACAACCAACATTTGTCCCATTGATCGGCATTGCGCTTCGAGCTGCGTAATGTAGGCCTGTGCATTCTCGAGGCTCTTGTTGGTTTGCCACTGCACCTGAAGTACGGATGTTTTATCTAACTCTTCTTTGACTTCGTCAAATAATTTCTCGTAACTCATTTTGCACTCCTTTTAGAGGCTAAGCTTGTTCAAAAATGGACTGTTCAAAGCGCGCTCCACAAGCTCAAGATGATCTTGTCCATAAAACATATCACCATCAACGACGTAGGTTGGCGAGCCAAACACAGAAAGATCCAGGGCATCTTGTGTATTCTGTCGATAAATTCTATCTACCTCAGCTGATTCGGCCAGCGCCATTAATTCCTGAGCATTGAAACCAACAGATTCTGTAATCCCGATTAGCGTGTCTTTATCAGCAAGGTCAGCATCTTCCGCCCAATGTTTTGCCATCAGTTGATGAGAGAGCTCGTTCACATCTAATCCGCTCACTATTGCTGCAATCAATAACCTGTTGGCAGGATTTGTTGAGTTTCTGTGATGCGTAGGCCGCTGCTTAAGGACAAAGACCTGCCGATATTCTGACCAGCGCTCCAGTTCTCGACGGAAATAGTAATCGAGATGCGCTTTCGTTCGGTCAGCCCATGACTGGCTTCCGTTTTCAGACAGGACCACTTCAAGATCAATCGGTTTGTGCACAATTGTGCGTTTGGCTTCTTTAGCAATCTCCTGAAACCGCCTAGAGCCAAGATAAGCAAACCCGGAGTAAGCAGCATAGTAATAGGTTATTTCCGACATGTTCTCTTCTCCAACGCTCGTTTTCGAATTTTATAATTGACTTCAACAAGTGTCATATTTCTAACCGAGCACACGCTTCTTTAATCATCTTGCTCTTCTATTGACCGTCGGAAATTGAGATAGTCACTCAACACAAAGTACCAATCAATAACCCCGTTGAAGTCTTTGGGGTTGAGATCCATCTGCGACAATACGTCATCAAGAGCCTCCAATGACATCTCCGAAAAACTCTCACTAATTAACGCCTCTGCAAAATTCCGAAGTCGGCTGTCGATGCCGTCCTCCGCCATAATCAATTTGTGGGCCGAAACGTTGCTCATATTGATCTCCGATTTAACTCTAAAACAGCTGAATGTTATGTGATTAAAACATCACCTTATGGCAGTCGGATAATTGGTTGCTTTTTGCGCTACTTTTTAAAGCTTTTTAATTTGACATCACCGACGCTCGTCAAAATAGTGGCGTTATTGCCTTTTAACTGCTATTCTTTTTTTAACCCTTTAGAATCACAGCACAAGGCTCGTTTTAATACGATACCCGGATCTCGCCCGGATCACGATCAAGGTAGCGATACGATTTCTAAAGTTGACTTAACACGCTCAACGCTAATGCTCGCTTCAAAAACAGTTCTCATAGTCGGCGCCAGTCGAGGCATTGGCGCCGGAATTGCTCGAGAACTCGCTGCGTGTGGCGCTCATGTCATTCTGGCGGCAAGGACCTCAACAGCAGAAGATGCGCCCTCATTTGGCTCTCTCGGACCGATATTGTCAGGCAGTCTGGCAGAAAACCTTGCTGCTATTCGTGAAACCGGTGGCAGCGCCGAGAGCCATTCGGTTGACTTACTGAAACCCCAACAAATCAAGGGAATGATCACAAAAATAGAACAGCATCACAAGCGCCTTGATGTGGTTGTAAATTGCGCGATGGGATTTCCAGGTTCGTACAAGGGCTCCATTTCTGATTCAGATGATGATCAGTGGCAGTCGATGATCGATGTTGGTGTTCGTGGCAAATATCTAATAAATCATCATGTTTCCAAGATAATGAAACGCCAAAAAGGTGGCCTGATTGTTAACATCTCCGCTGGGGCATCAAAAATCGAGTACTACAGTCCTATTTTTAGAATCGCTATGGCGGCAGTTGATCGCATGACTGAAGCAGTCGCCCATGACCTGCGTGACGATGGCGTCAGTTGCATTTCGTTGTGGCCCCGCTGGGTGAGAACAGAATGGATGCTTATGGCCGCAAAAAATCCGGCTCTGGGGGTTGACGTATCAAAAGAGGATCTTGCGGCCTCTGATTCGCCCGAGTTTATCGGACGCGCGGTCGCGCACCTTGCAGCTGACCCCAATGTTGAAAATTACTCGGGCCACATCATTCCGGTCGTTGCACTTTCCCATGAATATGGCTTTAGCGATATCGATGGCAATCAACCCCCTCTTGATGACTTTACGCAAACCTGGATAACAAAATTGAACGCAATACGGAAAACAGTCAAGAGCTGATATAGATGCCCATCCAAATTGAACAATATCCTTTTCCTAACGGTCTTCATCTCTTGAAACGTTGGCAAGCGGGAGACGCAGATGCCAAAGATGAAATGACCGCTGTTTTTGACGCGGCTATCGCTGGCGAATTTGATTCTAATTACTCGATTTTAACGAGCGCTAATCGAGTTCATTCGACGGCTTCGGTTCACATGCTGGGTCTTGCGATTCTGTTTGACCTCTACGGGATCGAGTCATGGGCTTACTACAACCTCGATCCTTATCGATATGTACGAACTAATCTCGCGGTCAGCCGCCTACTCGGTATTCACAAGTTTTATACGACATGGGCCCTGTATGCGTTTACTTGCGAGCCGCTCGGACAAAAAATGATGTACCCTGACCGATTCCCGCCTGGGGCAGACCCGGATGCTTTTTTGATTAATGGCAAGAATTGGCAGGATCTGAAGACGCCAAACTTCCAACACGGTGTTCCCAAGGCAATCGATGGCATTCTTGAAGTGGCTCAGGAACTCACGGGTGTCCCACCGCTTCTGCAAATTTCTGCTCCCTACAGTCTGGCAGCTGATATTTATGGTCAGGAGCCGCTTCTCGCCGATGTCGTGAACAATCCTACGCAAGTCAACGCGCTCCTTGACCACCTCGGGGATGTCGTACTCGGCCCATGGATGGATCATTTCTTTCAAAAGTTTCCTCACGGATGGGTTGAGTTATCTGACGCCTCAGGCTCTCCATTTTTTATTGGACCAGACAATTGCATCAACATGTCGATAAGATCGATTAGGCAGATGCTCCGAGATAAGTCCTATGCGAATCGGGTTTTTGATAATAACTTTCGGGGCGATATCGTCACCGAGGCTGAAAAAAAATCGCGTCGATCAAAACGGCGCAACAAAGAAGCCGTCGGCAATCATTCTGACCGACTGATGGAACTCACGAACGCAAAAGTCAGTGTCAACCCCATCTTTATAATGCGCCTTGAGGCAGACAAAATAGATATTTCGTTTTATGAAAAACAGGCAATCGCCCGGAACTTACCGTTGACATCAGGCATCGGGTCTCCACAAATCGATAAAAATAGCATTAAAGATATTGAAATCGCCAAAAAGAATATTCGGGAAGATGCGCGGTCATTTATCGAATCAATCAGTCGAGTGTGTCAGACCGTTGACTTGCCGGACGATAATCATGTTGGCGCGTCATGGCCCAGCCATATCTATTTTGAAGATATTAATGGAGAGTCACATTTCGATCTGGTCGAAAGCGTTCTCGAAGAAGTTTATCGATCAGCCCCCCTCAGGGACTGATCAAAATTTATCTTGCCATCGCTCTGACAGAAAGATTCACTTTTTTACAGGTTTTCCATCCTTCAGATTTCGCCGCTTTTGTCGAGCGCCATGAACCGAGTGCAATGGTTTTGTTAAACGCCATCGAAGGTTCGCTTCTTTCGCCCATGCATCAAACTCACTTGGGGTTAAAAGACGTCGGATTGCCTCAATATCAACTCCGCGCGCGATCATTGATTCACAGGTGCTCATGATCTGAGCAAGCGGGCGATCTTTGTGGGACATTACCGAATCATAAACGGCCGGTGACTCAGTCAATGAGCCTCCAAACTGGTTAAGTTTCTACGACGACTTGACCGGACACCGCATCTGTGACGCCCAAGTCTCCAGGCAATTCCTCCAACTTGTCACGAATCGTATCCAAGAAAGCGATCATTTGGGGTCTCGCAGCAACCAGCGCAGCCTCCGACTCCCATAATGCGACTGCGCAGAATGTCTGATCTCCAGTTTGAATCAAGAATTGGCTTATCAACCCATCCCATTTTTCGCGACCTGAAAAATGCGCTCCAAAACCGGCAGCATGGTCAGTTTTGACTTTAAACCTTACAACGTTACTAAACTTGGTCATTTTTCTTCCCTGTTGATTAATGCTGAAATTTTTTCACATATGCAGTGCGTACTTGACTGTCAGATCAATCCGTACATGAGACTCGCATCCCTAAATCATCGACATCAAATTGACCCTCTCGATCCAACACATACCCTTTGGCGGTCAAGCAGGCGGTCCAGGCACCACAATTCACTGTTGGCTCATTATCCGCTGTAGATTTAAGGATGCTGTAACACTGAGTTCGCGCCGCTGCAAAGTCCTGAACATCGCCGGGACCACTGTATCGGGTCGATGCGCATCCTGAACATGCGACCGCAAGACCGCTCAATATTAATATCCGACGCACCCCTCTCATATTTTTCACCCCAATAGTCGCTGTTATCTTTTTTGGCGTGAGGCGAGCAACTGTTGCTCAAGCACCTCATAACGCATAATCTTACCCTTGAATAATAAAAAGTCGCTAATTTTCAATATCATTAGCGACAAATCTTTAAACCTCAACTAATTTTCACGATGCGTCTAACTGATTACAAAATCCTGACCTTTGATGTTTACGGTACTCTGATTGACTGGGAAAATGGTATCGTAAATTCTTTGTCAGGGCTCACCGATCAAGTGTCTGGTGACATTTCAAGAGATGAGATTCTTGAGGCGCACGCCTATTTTGAGTCATCCGCCCAACACTGGACGCCGGCAAAATCTTATTCCGACCTTCTGGCAACGGTCTATCGACGACTAGCGGAACATTGGCAAATCAGCGTGTCTTGGGAAGACTGCGTCACTTACGGTCAATCGGTGGGAAACTGGCCCGCGTTTCCAGATAGTTCAGCATCTTTACAGTACTTAAAAGAGCATTTTCTGCTTGCCGTCCTGACCAATACGGATAACCAAAATTTTTCAGGATCGCAGGCGCAACTCGGCGTGACGTTTGATGGCATATATACCGCGGAAGATATTGGAAGCTACAAGCCAGCAGACCGGAATTTTGAGTTCCTTATTGAGACACTGGCCCATCGTGGTATCCAGAAAACCCAGATCCTTCATGTTGCCGAGAGCATGTTTCATGATCACGGGCCTGCCAATCGGCACGAGATCGCAAACTGCTGGATCTATCGACGGCATGATCAATCGGGATTTGGCGCAACGATGAACCCAGGCGATTTGCCGACAGTTGATTTCACCTTTAACAGTCTTTCTGATTTTGTCGCAGCCCATCAGAAAGAAATCGCCTGATCCATACTTTGGGAAAAGTCATGCCCGCTGATGCCCCACCGCGAGATCCTCTTCTCACCCCTTTTGCGATCGGGAATCGCGTTATCAAAAACCGGATCTTTAGCAGTGGTCATGCGCTGAGTCATGCTGCGAATGGGCGGGCGACACAAACAACCCTTAACTATCAGAAAGAAAAAGCCCTGGGCGGCATTGGCTTGTCTTTCGTGGGCGGGTCAGGAACGGTCTCGCCAGATACTGCGCCCGTCTTTGATCAATTGGTTATTGATGATGACATTGTGCCGTTTTTCCAAGAGCTCGCGGCGTTTTATCACCGTCATGATGCGCTACTCATGACCCAAATCACACATCTCGGGCGACGGACTCATGCCAATGCGGGCGAGTGGGTGCCGATCGTTGCGCCATCGGCAATTCGAGAGATGCTTCACCGTGGTTTCCCGCGGGAAATGGACGAGGAGGATATTTTTCGGATTGCCGAAGACTTCGGCAGTGCTGCGACAAGATGCAAAGCAGGTGGCCTTGACGGTCTTGAGGTAATTGCGTCAGGTCACTTAATTGATCAGTTTTGGTCGCCGGCCACCAATCATCGACAAGATAAATATGGCGGTTGTCTTGAAAACCGGATGCGGTTTGGGCGGATGGTGTTTGACGCTATTCGTAGCGCAGTTGGAGATAATTTTCTCATTGGCATTCGGATGACCATGAGTGAGCACGACCATGATCAAAGTGGGCTTTCGCTTCAAGATAATATTGAGATCGCCAAAAAACTTCGTGATGACGGTGTCATCGATTTTTTGAATCTGGTATCTGGCAGGATTGATACGCTCCCGCGCCTGACCAATTACATGCCTGGAATGGCCGCGCCACTTGCACCGTTTCTCCAGCAAGTGGCCTTTTTCCGGCAAGAAATTGATCTGCCCATATTTCACGCGACCCGTATCAACGACTTAGCCACCGCACGGCATGCGATTTCAGAAAATATTGTAGATATGGTTGGCATGACGCGTGGGCACATTGCCGATCCCTACATTGTTGCAAAACTAATGCGGGGAGATGAAGCGCGTATTCGATCTTGCGTTGGATCCACCTACTGCTCGAACTTTCGATACTGCATCCAGAATCCCGCGACCGCCCGCGAAGCGCATCTCCCGCATATTATTAAAAAGAATCTAGACCAAACAAAGAAAGTTGTCGTGATTGGTGCAGGTCCTGCGGGATTAGAGGCGGCGCGTGTCTGCGCCCTGCGCGGCCATCAGGTGACGCTCTTTGAGGCAGCCCACCAGGCAGGCGGACAAGTTCTTCTCGCCGGAAAAGTTCATTGGCGCAATGATTTAAACACCATTATCGACTGGCTTGAAAAAGAGATCCAAATCCTGGCCGTTGACATCCGATTTAATTATTTTGCCGAAGAAGCGGACATCCTGGCCGAAAATCCTGATGTTGTGATTATCGCTACCGGCGGATCACCGAATACTGAATGGATAAATGGTAATGCGCGCGTCGTCAACGCATGGGACGTTCTCTCTGGAATGGTACAACTTACCGGTCATGTTTTTATTCATGATCAAACCGGACGAAATACGGCGTTAACGGTCGCCGATTACCTCTCCGAAAAAGGCGTCTCGGTGACTTTGAACACCCAAGACGCACAAATCGGGGCGGAAGCGATGCGACTTGAGATGTCTCCCTTTATGAAGCATTTTTATGAGCGCGATGTCAAAATGTCAGTGGATCATGAACTTCTTGCGGCTCATGCTGAAGATAAACAGACCCGGGTTACACTTCGAAACATTCATACCACCGCTACTACGGACGAGTTTGTTGATCATCTCGTTGTAGAGGCCGGCACCCTCCCCAATGACGATCTTTTCTACGGCCTTAAAGCCGATTCTGCAAACAAAGGAATTATCGATCTCGACCTATTTACCGCAGGTCGTGCGCAGCCTACCTATGGAGAGTGCTTTCATTTGTACCGGGTTGGAGACGTTTCAGGCAGCAGGGATATTCATTGCGCGATGCTCGATTCACTGAGGCTTTGTGCCCAGATCTAAGCCTTCATTCCCGGCATAACCGCACCTTCAAAGACTTTGATCAAAAATTGGCGCTAACTGATTAGTCTAAAAAAATGAGGTATCCCTATAGTAGATTGCTCGACCCAAGTGGAGCGTTTTATGCCTATGAGAAATTCTAGAGCGACCCTGAGAGCGCAGCTAGCAGCTTTTTTGATTTTAGCGACACCCTTCAGTGCTTTATCACTCGGAGGGTGTTCGAGTCCGAGTGCAACAGCTGGAGCTGACCGTGCATGCTGTCGCGGGCTTGTACCCCAATGTGCGGCATGTGAGGCAGGAATGACACTGGAAAACTGGCTCAAAGAAACCTGCCCTAACGGCGAAACCGACGCCTATTACAACGGTTGGGATGCGAGCAGTAATAAACCCGAATGGATCTGCGAACCTATCGATGTTGAGTAAAAATTTATCCTGAAAAAGAGAACGCCATGACAACTGAATCACTCACCATTTTCCTGGGCTGGACAACAGTTATTAATATTTTGGTACTCATTTTTAGCACGCTAATGCTACTGATCGCTCGGGAAAAAATTTCAAAAATACATACGCGTCTATTTGGTTTGGATCAAGCCAGCGTGGGTCGAATTTATTTTCAATACCTGGCCCAGTACAAGATCGCGATCATCGTGTTTAATATCGCACCCTATTTAGCGCTACGTATTCTTGCTTGAACTCGCCGACAGCCCTTGAAAAATCAATCTTTTCAAGGCGTGAATTTAATCGATTCACCAGTTTCGGGGTCGTAAAGCACGAGGCCACCAGAGCTAACTGATCGACCCGTGACGGCCTGAATCGTCACAAAATGGGTAACCATGAGCACAGGATTCCCTGACGACTCAACATGCCAGAGTTTTTCGTATAAAAGCGGTAGCAGATCATCTTCTGAAAAATGGGCTTCATAGAAAGAGTTGAGTCCCCTAAAGGGAATTACCTCGCCAACATTTAAGTTGACGGCTGTTTGCTGGCAACGACACCACTCGCTTGAAAATACCTCAGAGAACACGATATCCCTCTGATTTAGCTTCGCGCCAATTTCTTTTGCCTGCGCTATGCCTTCCGCACTGAGATTTCGCTGCGTTTCGCAGTTACTGAGGTCAAAATGATCAGGGTCACCATTGCCAGGCGCTAACGCGTGACGCATGAAGAGAACTTTTCCAGTTAGGAGCGCAACACTGGCATCAGCAAAACACTTTGGAGTTGCAAACGAAAGCAAAATCGCCATCCAAACCGCGGCAGCTCGGAAGGATCGCCCGAATCTCACCTTCACTTTTCTAACTGATATCAATTTAAATTCGCGCTCGCGCTTCTTGCTACTGAGTCAGACATAAAGCATTTCCGTTCGTATAGGCGTAGGTCGCCTTACCTGCTGCGCTATAAGCGGTCGCATTCCAGGGAATGCCTTTTCGCCATTCTCCCGTCACCGTTTTTCCAGAGATGTAAGTAAGCGTTCCTTCACCATGATAGTCACCTCCATGAAACTCGCCCACATACCTGTCACCGTTCGACCAAGTATATTGGCCGCTTCCACTTTTTTGGCCTGCCAGCCACTGCCCCTCATAACGGTGTCCATTAGTCCAGACATATGTACCGAAACCATGCTTCTCGCCCTTTTTCCACTCGCCGCGATATCGATCGCCATTGTCATATCGATAATCGCCTTCACACTCATCATAGGCGAGAGAAAATACTTCTGGACAAGACGGGAGACCCTGAGCACGGCCTGCGATCAGCAGTAAAATTAAAACAATTAGGTAACGGTGCATCTCGAAAAATTTCCTTTATATCTAATACTCCTCACTTTATTGTACTGTCCGATACCGCCTGGTGAACATCCATAAGTTGATCGTTAACCCTGACAGCCCTCACAAACATAAAGTCGACGTCCATTCGCAGATATTCGACTGATTTTCCCTCCACATCGATAACATGGCTTCCCAGCACGGCCAAATACAGCAAATCGATAGCGTGACTTTGAAAAGCCCTTTTTTCTAAGCACCTTTACCGTGCTCGGGTGATTCGTGATTCCTCCGGTCTTATAGCTTTGGGTCGATAAAATCAACGTCGTTCGAGCCAACTCATTCACCTGTCTTAACTCCAGATCTCTTGGTCGTAACGCTGGGTTCACTTGAGCCGCGAAAAGTATTTCTGAGCGCAAATAGTTTCCCAACCCCGCAACAAACGATTGATCCAGAAACAGAGCTGAAACACTACGACCAGAAAATCGTTTATCCAATAACTGACGTGAAATATCTCGCCAGACTATGGTCGGAGATAAAACATCAGGCCCGAGTTTTGCGAGGTAAGGGAATTGATCCAGTTCCAGCGCATTCAATAAAAAAATATCGGTCGCACTGTAAAGCAACGCGCTATGCGACGCTGTTGTTAATGCAACGCGAAGTGTTCGATTTGTTTTGGGTTGCTCACCAGCCGCTTTGATATACCACCGACCATAGAGCTGGTTATGAGAGTAAAGCACGTTACCCGTATCAAAAAAAATCAGCAGGGCCTTGCCTTTTGTCGTCACGCGCTGAACGGTCGAATTCAAAAGTGCTTTACGATGCCGCTTGAGCCGCGTCGGACCAAAAAATACTTCAGTGAGCCTTCGATTGACCAAGACTTCACCAATTTGGTCGGCCTCGCGACGGACCTCAGGACCCTCAGGCATCAGTACTCAATGCACCCTATCTTTCTTACGCTGCGGTATGTTGCGGTGTACATACATCAATCGCTGACGCAAGCTTGCCAATGAGTTCTTCAATTTGACTATCATCAATAATAAAGGGAGGCGCAAGTAGCACATGGTCCCCGTTTACACCATCGCGAGTGCCCGCCATGGGATAACAGATCAAGCCATTTTCAAACGCGGCTTTCTTGATATTGGCGGCCAAACGTAGTGCGGGGTCAAAGGGTTCTTTAGTTTCCTTATTTGATACCAGTTCAATCGCCCAAAACAGCCCTCTGCCTCGGATATCTCCTACCATCTGATGATCCAGGAACTGTTCGCGAAGCGCACTTTCAAATCGAGGGCCAAGATCATGGACTCTCGACACTAGATCTTTCGAGTCGAGCTCTTTGAACACGGCACAGCCCGCGGCTGCAGCAACCGGATGACCCAAATACGTATGCCCGTGCTGAAAAAATCCGGATCCTTCTGAAATTGCTTGATAAATTTCAGATTGGCACAACATGGCGCCGATGGGTTGGTAGCCCGCGCCAAGCCCCTTAGCGATACAGACGATATCAGGAGCAATGTCATCATACTCTGAAGCAAATAGGTAGCCGGTTCGCCCCATTCCACACATGACCTCGTCTAAGATGAGAAGAACGCCGTATTTATTACAGATTTCCCGGATTTGCTTAAAGTATCCGTCGACTGCGGGAACTGCGCCCGACGTCGCTCCAACAACAGGCTCCGCCAGAAAAGCAATTACCGTATCCGGTCCTAGCCGAAGGATCTCATCCTCGAGCGCCCGCGCAGTACGTTGACCGTAATCCCAACTCGACTCTGAGTCAGCACGTTCTGCGTATTCATAGCAAGGTGCAATATGACTAAAGTCAGTCAACAGGGGGGAAAATTGCTTTCGGCGCCACTCGTTCCCACCCGCCGCGAGGGCGCCCAGCGTATTACCATGATAACTTTGTCGACGAGCGATGATATGGGTTCGATGCAACTCGCCTTTTTCGACAAAAAATTGGCGAGCCAATTTTAGTGCCGCCTCTACTGCTTCTGAACCACCTGAAACCAAAAACGCTCGATCGATCCCTTTCGGCGCCTTTGATATCAGAAGGCTGGCTAATTCCTCAGCGGGGTCAGACGTAAAAAATCCCGTGTGGGCAAACGCAAAGCGGTCGAGCTGTTCCTGAATTGCGAGTTTGACCGCTTTGTTATCATGCCCAAGACACGATACGGCTGCGCCGCCAGACCCATCAAGGTATTGCTTTCCTGTGGCATCCAACAAGTAGCATCCATTGCCAGACGTAGCAACCGGCAATTTAACTCGAGTATGGCGAGGAAATACGTTAGACATTCATGTCGTAGATCAGAAACTGGGGTGACACGGCATCAGCAAGTTTACAAGCCTTATCTCACGCTACTCACTACATCGTAACCTTAACATCGGCGCTCCAAGTTTCAATCGAAGCACCATCAATTGCGCCATCAGAAACCATTCCGCCAAAAATTCGTTGCGCAACAGCGGTGGCGGCTTCCATTGTCGCCGCATCCGGATAACGGGCGACAACAACCCCATTTCCATTATCATCCAATGCCATTTCAATAAAATCTGCGCCCACTGTCGCCACTTCCTCGCGAGCGGCCTGCGCCATCTGGACGGCCTTCTCAGTATTTGAACTAGTGAAACGAGTGATTCTGTATATCGACATATCTATCTCCTTATTATTTTTTTATTTGGCGTTTTGGCTTGCGATATCTTATTTTAATTCCAAAACCTGTAGACAGTTAATTAAAAAGAGAGGGATTTTTAGCGCACATCGATGACGCTCCGCGGAAAATCGGTAAGGCAATCAACCCCGGAGTCTGTGACGGCCACTGTCTCGCTAAATTCAATACCCCAGCCATCCATCCACATGCCGAGCATCACATGAAGGGTCATATTTTTCTCGAGCACTGTTAAATCGTTAGCGCGCAGGCTTATCGTGTGCTCACCCCAGTCGGGTGAATAGCCAACGCCAATGCCATACCCAATTCGGCTTTCCTTGACTAAGCCGTAACGGTTTAACACCTTTTGCCAAGCCGTATGAACATCTCCTGCCGTGACACCTGGGCGAATTGTCTCTAATACCGATTCGAGGCCTTCGGTAACCGCATTTGCAGTATCGTAAACTTTCTGAGGACCGCTGCCTAATTGAAAGGTACGTGCGAGGCCTGCGTTGTAGCGCTTGTGGGCGCCACCTAATTCGAGCGCAACCGTCTGGTTTTTCTCAAACGGTATATCGGTCCACATCGGATGCGCTGTCGCCGCAGCCTCGCCCGCCATCACAAGTGGACAGAGTGCTGGAAGGTCTCCTCCCGAGCCATTAATGCCACTTGTACCCGCCTCGAGAATTTTAGCGACAAGATCACATTGTCTAACGCCTGGCGCAATATGCTCTTGAGCAACTTGTTGCACATTGCTCGCAATTTCTGCCGCAACACGCATCACTTCAACTTCTGCGTCACTCTTGATCAGTCGGCACCAATTGACAAGTCGATCTGCATCTTGCCAGTGGACCTCCGACAGCGTGCTTTGAAGACGCTCAACCGCTTTGAAAGAGAAAAAATAGGTATCACTCTCAAAACCGACTCGCTTACTCGACAGATCAAATTTGCGTATTTCATCCCCAATCGCTTCCATCGGATGGACATCATCACGCTGAACCAGATCTTCGGAGTACGGGCGCACGCTTTCTTCTGACAAATATGTTGTTAGGTAAACGGCGCCCGCGTCCATCTGGCGCCCCAGCCAGACGGGGGCATGATCGTGCAACACCAACATGACCTGAGGCACATAGAAAGACCAGGCATCGAAGCCTGTTAGCCAATTCATGTTGGCGGGATCACCAATAACAAGCGCATCAAGATCCTGCTCCAACATTGACTTGCGGACAAGATCCAGGCGACGTTGATACTCCAACAAATCAAAAGCAGGTTTCATTTCTCTAATTTCCTTTTGATAAAAATTTTATTGTTATTTAATCATAACGAGGTGTCATCTCCATTGACGAGCCTCTATACTTGTCTTCCCGCCTCATGACTCAGGTCTCGAATATGTCTTCCATGCGAAATCCGGCTATCGTGGCGGCGTCCTGTATTCTCGCGGTCAGCTTTATCGTAATGCTGCTTGCTTATGGCGTACGACATTCTTTTTCAGTTTTTTTTCCTTTTATTCTGGAAGACTACTCCTGGAGCCGCGGCGGTACAGCATTTATGTTCTCGCTGCATTTAATGGTCTACGGAATCTGTGCACCCATCGCTGGATCTCTGACTACAAACTGGCCTGCTAAACCGCTTCTCATCTTTGGCATTTGCGTTCTCGGTGTCGCCGCAGGCGCTTGCGCCTTTGCAGCAGAACTCTGGCACTTTTATCTACTATTCGGCGTACTGGCGCCTATTGGACTTGCCTGTGCCGGTTCACCGGTCCTAAATCCAACGATCATGAACTGGTTCCACGATCGGCGTGGCATGGCGCTTGGGCTTGCCCAAACCGGAGGCGGGCTCAGTTTTGTATTCGTATTCATGATGGAATCCATCATCGTATCAGCAGGCTGGCGATCAGCTTATCTTTTCATGGGCGCGCTTACGATCGTCATACTCCTGCCCATTGTAATTTTTGGCTATACCTTCTCTCCTGAGCATCGAAACCTTAAAGCAATTGGATCAAGTGACAACAAACTGTCCAACGCCCCAGAAAAGTTTAAAAACGGC
>Ga0222718_10000220_pt1 | contig 60753 bp, 75 predicted proteins | sample C33_27DmetaG_FD_165045 | JGI IMG/M metagenome (GOLD analysis project Ga0222718, IMG submission 165045) | Estuarine water microbial communities from San Francisco Bay, California, United States - C33_27D | ecosystem: Environmental > Aquatic > Marine > Unclassified | place: USA: California... | reverse complement strand
TGGGTTCTTCATCCCCTGCATTGGTCGCGCTCGCCCGACTTCACCGCTCGCGATTCCTCATGCGGCAGATTTACTTTGACCGCAAAAATATCTCACGGGTCGCCGTTCATCCGGTGGTCTGTGTATGACCGGGGCCACTTAGTCGCTACGCATTCCTCTCTCATGGCGGCTGAAAACGCCATCGTTCACATCAAAGCACAGGAGGCCGCACGATGACCGACCACTTTTCCAGCGGGTGCGACCTTCGCTTTCTCGCAGACGACCTGCTCAACGCTCCACGCGTTCGGCTCAAGTGCGCCGACGACCTCCGCCCGCGCCGATGGCTGGCGAAGGCAGAAAAAGAACGCCTGCAAAAATCGGTTGGTTGGTCGCTGGATTTTGTCGGCTCACCGACACACACCAACGCGCCCCGCGGTCTCCGCTTGGGCTGTCCATCATGCGCTCGCATTCTCCGCATCTATCACGACGGGGCGACCTCCGCCGCCGCATGGTCGGACTTCAAAGACGCTATCACGGGGGCTGATTTACCTTGAAAATAAAATGCGGCATCTGTCACGACTGGGGTCTGTTCGGCGGTGTGATTCTTCACCCGCAGACCCGACGCCCGACCACCCGATGCACGACCTGTCGTGATGGGGGGGGCGTCTTAGTCGCACAAGAAAAAGACTATAAACCCCAATCCATTTCCACAAAACAGGAGGAAAACCAATGAACGCCAAAAAATGTTGCCCTAAGCACCCCGACGCGAAGCACTTATTGACAGTTGAGCATATCCATTATCCCGATTTGTTTGACAAAAAGGACTTTTGGTGGGTGTGGAGTTGTCAAAACATGACGCCCCCGTTTGACGGTGCGCCTCCGATGCGGTGCGGCTACAAACAGCCCATCAAAAAATATGAAGGGGGGCCAAAAAATGATTGAATGGCTTCCGCACCGTGGACTTCTTGATTTTGAGTCCGACTGTGGCAGGTTCGCTTTGGCCGACCATCCGTTGAGACTGTTTGACTATGGCGGCGATGACATCCTCCCATGTGGTCGCCCTTGGTTCGGACGGACAAAATTAGCCGATGGCCGCAAGGCTCCCTTAGTCCAAGTTTTCTCTTCAATAGAAGCCGCCAAGCGCGCCGCCGAAAGGAGGGTGAACCAATGACCCGAAAAAACAAACAACCACGCATGATTTTCCGAAGGGGCCGCTGGTGGACTCCCGAAAGTTGGGCCATCCACCAAGAGCGAGAACAAAGGAGGGTGAAACAATGACCAAAAAATCGACTTGCGATTGGTGCAAGCGGATGCTGTCAAAATCCAAAATGAGGAAAGATGGCGGCGTGTTGTGGAGATGCGACCCCAAAGGCGGCTACAAGAACGCGATTCAATGCCTCCACATTTATGATGAAGAGGTGTTCACGCCCGACGACTTAGGGCTTGGTTGGATTAAGCCTGCCGACAGGGTTTCTTTTGCCGAAAAAGAAATTGAGAAGGCTGACCGATGGCTGGCCGAAGGCCACCTTGACGAACACGAACACCGCCGCCTCGTTTGGTATATCAAGGAGGTTTTACAATGAGCGACCTCTATCAAAAAATGAACCGCCGTTCCGACAGATGGCGAGAGTGTAACGATTGCACCGTCAAGGCTCTCGCGATAGCCACGGGCAAGACCTACGAACAGGCCCACGGTGCGCTTGCCTTGCGTGGGCGCAACTTCCGCAAAGGAACCACCATGTCCACGGTTTGGCTTGCGGCATCCGATTTAGGTTTTACCAAAAAAGAAGTCTTCTGTCGCTATTTTTCCGAGCGTGACCACCTTTACCCGCCCGATAAAGAGAAGGCCGCAAAATATCGCCGTTCCCGATGGGCCAAAGGAAAAACCATCAAAGCCATCAAGCCACACCTGCCGAAGCGTGGCGCATATCTCATTCAAACTTCAACTCACATTCTTTGTGTGCGAGCGGGTGAAGTCCACGATTGGACGAGCGACCGCCGCCACCGCATCGTTAAAGTCCACCACATCACACGAGCGGAGGTGAACCGCAAAAAGTGAGGTGGTGTGTCTTAGTCGCTGACCGAAGGTATTATATACCCCTTGCTACAATGGGTATATAGAGCCGAAGGAGGCGCAACAAACCAAAAACAATGGAGGAAAAAAATATGACCGAAGAAATACAAGAAGAAGAGAAAGTGTATGTGGCATGTCTCGCATGCTACAACGAAGGACGACACCACGGCAGGTGGATAAATGCCGACGAGTTGGAGACTCAATGGGAACACGGCGACCTCAACGACGACGGCTCCTATCCTATGACGAAGTGCAAGCGGCTTCATCACGAGGAATGGGCGATTCACGATTATGACGGCGTTCCCAACTTGGGCGAACATCCCGACATGCCGTACCTCATCAAAGTCATGCGGTGCATTGAGGAACACAAAAAACCGTTCCTTGAATGGTTCAACCTTGACCCGCACAACAAATCCCACCACGACGACTTGAGCGAGGCGTTTCAAGAGGCGTATGTCGGCAAATGGGACAGCCCCAAAGCCTTCGCAGAACAGATGGCCGAGGATTGGGGTTATCTGCCCGGCGACTACGGGGGTTATGCGGTAAATCCTCTCTTCCGATTCGTTGACTTTGAGCGGTGGTGGAAATCCGACCTGCGCCATTCGTTTGACTTCTCCAACGGCCATGTTTTCCGAGGTGATGTTTGATGAGCATCAACCTTGACATCACCCGTGAGTCCCGCTTCCGCATGGAAGGCTCATGGGGTGCGACCAAATGGGAAACGGGGACTCTCCGCATCACCGCATGGCTCAACACCGAAAAAGGCCGAGGTGGGTTTGAAATCTCCGATGTTGAAACCCGTGGAAATCGTGCCTACGGCGAAGGTGGCCTGTGGCTTGACGACGACGGCTTCCTTTGCGATTATGACGGCGTGGGTGGTCTTGACTTCCGCATCGTTGAATGGCTTGATGAAAAAGGCCACATTGACCCCGACCCAAAAGATTATTTCCGTAAAAGAATTGTTGAGGCGGCTGAAAAGCGAGGTGATTCACAATGAGTATTGACCTCGGCCCTCGCCGCGAGCCTTTTGGCGACCACGAACCCAAAGACGACGGGTGGTATGGGCCGTTCCATGACCCCGACTTCGCCTTGAAGGTTTTCCGAAAATTGCGCCGCCAGCAAGAACACAAAGGCAAACCTTCGCTTCTCATGGGCATTGGTGATTTCACTTCATGGATTACCGTTCCCGCAACCGTCGTTGAAGAGGCCATCCGTCGTTCCGATGGTGCTTTCAAATACGCCAACTGCAAGGTCACGACCGTTTGGTGGTTCAAACCGGGCAGGCGGGTTTCCGCATGGCCGCAAAAGCACCGGGACGAATCGCTCAACGCTGAAAACAATTGGGGGGAAGAAGAATGACTTGGATTCCACTTGATGAGAAGGCTCGCCGTGAAGGTCTACGCATCGGAAACCCCGCCCTTTGGAAAGTCCGTCCTCACATTCAAACCCACAGGTGCAACCGCAAAGCCTGTTCCCAATGGCTCAACATTTGGACGAACAAATACACGCGCTGTCAATGCTCGGAGGTGAAAGAATGACCTGCTACACATACGCTCCCGCCCCATCCTTTGCGCTCATCACCTTCACGATATGGCCCGATTTCCTCATCGCCCCTCGGTGTTCAAAACAAGATGCCGCCGTTCTTTCCCCACGGGTGCAAAAAATCCGAAGGGAAACCAGCGAATACCGACACGGACGGAAGGGCTTTAATTTCCCCGTAAAAATAAACGGCGTGGAGAGCGTTTGGCCCTGCGTCGTCGCCGCCCATGTCACGGAGGTGGGCGCATGAACGAGAACAAACCCTGCGCCGACTGTGAACATTTCACTTGCATTTCAATCCGAAAAATCATCAAGGAGAACACGGAGGCATCCGAATGAACACCCGACCACAACGCGACCGCATCCGCAAGCCCAAAAAGAAGGCCATCCTTGGCGACATATCCGAAAACATGGCGCACTTCTCACGCGTGGCCCGTAAGCCCGTGTGGTTTTCCTTTTCCAATCTGTGGGACATCCACAAAGAAACCCGACGCATTCTCACGGGCAAAGCCCCCCGAAGCATGACTTCAAACTTGGGGTTCCCAAATGCTGGTTCGTTCGGACTTTACGCAAAAAAACACCCCAACATCAAAACGAAAAAAACCATCGTAAAAATAAATCACGAGTTGTCAAGGAGTAGTGAAAACACCAAGATAGAATTTCGCTACGCTTACATTCACCCCGGACAGGACGCCGCCGAAGGCGTTGACTTTGGAGGTATTCAATAAGCAACGGGGTGTGTCTTAGTCGGCGACCGGAGGTATTATATACTACCCCCTTCAATGTTTATTTACAAGCGGGAGCAACCCGCCGACAACCAAATAAAGAAAACAAAAAAAATGGAGATGAAAAATATGATAGCAAGTTATATGTTGATGGGCCAACAGGCTCAAGGCGCAAACACCCAAGAGGTGTTGAAGAATGCAGGACTGGACTTTGAGGTGGGGCGTGAACCGCTTTACACCGCCGCAGGGCGGGAAATCCGGTCAAAATTCCAGCGCATCAAGCGCATGGACAACGATGTCACGCTTGGCGTGGTGGGCCGCACCTATCACCCGATGCAGAACGCTGACCTGCTCGGCATCGCAGACCGCCTCGTGAACAAGGAACAGATTTCTTGGGACAGAATCGGCATGGTGGGCGCAGGCGAAAAGTTGTATGCGTCCTTCACGCTTCCCGACTCGTATCGCATTGACGGGTGGGACGACCTTGACCAATACATTTACCTCACCAACACGCATGACGGTTCGGGTGGTGTCAAGTGCATCCCCGCCAACATTCGCTTTGGTTGCACCAACCAATTCGCTTTCCACATGAGCCAACTCAAACAGGCAGGCATCAACCCTCGTGACCTCACCATCCGGCATTCGTCAAAAATGGATGAACGCATCGGCCAATTTGAGAAGGCCATCGGACTCGTTGATGTTCTCAACAACAACTTCGCCAACCAAGCGTCGGAACTCATGACCATTGAAATGACGGAGGCTGACAAGGCCACCTTTTACATTGACGCTCTCGGCCTCACCACCGACGAAAAATTGGTGGATGCTGACAACGAATGGGGACTCAAGACGCGTGGCCTCAACACCTTCAACCACCTCAAGGAATTGGAGAAGTCCAGCACCAACAACTCATCCAACATGGCCGACTCCGCATGGGCATCATTCAATGTTATCACCGAATACATTGACCACGCATGGGTTCACAACTCCAACGGCACAGTCAACGCCAAGCGCGCCGAGTCTTCCATCCTCGGAACGGGCGCACGAACCAAGGCAAAGGCTTGGGACACCATCACCGCTCGCATCGTCGCTTGATTTCACACGGAGGATTCACAGAAAAAACATTTCACTATCATTTGGTTCACACCTCCGTTCCCAATGACCCCCTCCTTGGTGGTTCTTGGACGGGCGAGGGAGCAGGGCGTGTGCATCAGCAGATAACTTTTGGAGGAAAAGAAAATGGACGAAGCACAAATCATGAATGAAATCAGCATTTCCGAATACGGCCACAAAGACCCCGACGCCGCAGGCTCGGTTCTGTTCAAGGTCGCCGTCAAGGAAACGGTCACACATCATTATCTCGCCAAGTTGAACGGTGAAGGAAAGCGTTTCAAGACGGCGAAGCAAGTCCGAGCCGACTTTGAAGAATACTACACCGACGGCTGGCACAAACAGGACTGTTCGGACTTTGACAACGAGCGCATCAGCAAGGTTGAGAAGGTGGTCTATTCCCCCTGTTCTCTCGCCCTGCAATACCTCACGCCTCCGCAAGAATGGCTGGACAAGGAACACCCGAAGCATGAGAGGACACGATACCTCAACCAATCAACCATGTTTGACGAGCAACCCGCAGGTCGCGTAAGTGTGTTCAACAAAGACGCCATACGCCGAAGGTATGTCCGATGCACCAACTACATTCACGGTAAAACCTCTCAAATCTGCCCCCATTGTTTGCGCCGCATCAAGGAGGGCTGGTCAATCATCCACCCTCTCAAGAAGGAGGAATCCGAATGAAAATCATTTCAGTTCCAGCATCGCAACTCGGTGGCCGCATCACTTTCTTTTCTGTCCGAACATACGAGGACGGAACGGCTATGGTTATCAACTGCCCCATGAAAGTGAGCGATATTGTCTACCTGCTCAACTCGCCTCGCGACGAAGATTCACGGGAAAAATATTTCGTTGACGAAGCCGAGGCTCACGCTTACCTCAAAATGTGGGAGGTTTCTCAATGAGCGATATTGGCCCTCGTGATTTGACGCTGACCCGCCTTGAAGGACTCGTTGCTGGAATCATCGGAAAAGACGCCATCAACGACGGCATTTTCCTCACCGACCGTAAGGTTTGGGTGTCCAACCTCAACATGATTCGTGCCTCGTGTCCCGTGTGTGGACAGGAGTTTGTCGGCCCCGACTACAATGTGTTTCACCTGCTGGCTACGCACGAATACGGTCATGCCGCCATGCTGAAAATCGCTCAACTCAACTCCGAGATGGAGAACTACGACGACGAAGAGAAGGGAGGTTCCATCGCATGAAGGCATTTCTCTATTATCTCACCGGAGCAAATGCGACTAAGCCCAAGTGGTATGCTGGTCTTGGCGTCCCGTTCAAAATAACCAATGACATTTCTTTTGCTGTAAAAGTTAATTATAAAACCACCGCCACCGACATGCTGTTGAAGCAGTTAGAGCGACACTACGGCAAGACTTTCTATTTCATTCTCCAAGAGGACGCTATGCCCCGCATGGACTCCAAGTGCGCTTCCTGTGGTCTTGGGTGGACTGACCGAGAGGTTGACGCCATCAACGACGAAAACGCTCTCCCCTTTACTCACATAGGTTCGCCGTTGAGAACGAGCGAAGCAGATTCTTTTGGCGCAAAAATAAATCACGCCAAAACCTGTCCCAACATTTCATGTGCTTCTCTTCTGTGTGGCGACTGTGCTAAATCAATCAAGAAGCGAGGACTACACGCAAACACCTGTCACCTTTGCATCCCGAAGCGGAGGCATGGTTAAGGGGTCTTAGCCGGACACCGGAGCATTTATATACAGGCTTCGCCCATCTATATTTATGGGCGGGAAGCCCGATGGAGGAATAAACATGAAGAAAATCATCGCACGATTCAGCGCATGGCTACGCAAGCGTATGCACCAGCGCGTTATCAACGCCGCCCCGTGGTATGTGGGCGACCCCTGCTACATCATCCCCGACGACCAATGGGAGGACTTCTGCAACGCTTACTACGCTGGCGAGGAAAGCCTTTACGGAGACGACTGCAAGACCTTCAAGTGGCGAGGACAGGAAATCACGCTATGGACAAGAGGCGGCGACGGTTCGTGGTCGTTTAATTTGTACGACGACAAAAAGAATGTGGACGGCGGCACATCCTTTTGTGTTGACGCAGGTTTCTTCGGAGTCATTGACTTGCGTGGTTTGCCCGTAAAACAAAGTCCGATGGGTCAAGGTATGCTGTTTGAGAGTGAACCCGACCTCTATGTTGACGATGGGTGCGTGTATCTCAATGGAGAGCATGACAACCACCACCAAACCTGCGACAACTTTCAATGTGGGCGTGTTGTTGCGCCCAACGAAGTCCTTTCGTGCGGGAACGGTTGCTGTGAAGGTTGCGACCACTGCGGCCACGGTTGGGAGTGTGAAGAAGAATGAACGGCTTGGCTCTCCCGACCTGCATCCTGTGTGACCAAGAGGTTCACATCCACCACCTGCTGAACGGCAAGACTTGGTTTAAGGGTCATCGCGCCCGCCCGCTCAAGGGCCGTGTTTGCGATGCCTGCCACGGCTTGATTCTTGGCATCCGCTTTGGCGACCCGACGCTTTGCCTCATGGCGCAAGACCCCGACCTCACCGACCTTCGCATCTACGGCAAGGCCGAGCGAGCAAGTTATGACAAAATTCACGGTGATGCCCAATGAACAGAATGTTTTTGGGGAAAAAGAAAAACGGTGAACCGTGTCCCATCATGTCTGCTTATTATCTGTGCGACCAGCATGTAGTCAAATTAGCAGTGGAGGAAGTGCAAATGCTCATCTCGGCTTTGCTCAACAACGGCGCACCCGCCGACCTCATGCCCTACACAAAGCGTGGAACGATTCACAAGGGCGGCTACCGCAACCACCCGATGACCCGTTGGACAGGAGCGACCCGACAGAATTTTGAGTGGGCTTTGACCCACGCCCAAGTCATCTGCGACCAATTCCGACTCCGCTACGGCAAAGAACATTTCGCTCAAAAGCAACTTGACTGGATTCGTGATTGCCGAATCACCGATGGAAAGCGCACATACGGACTCATCAACTACATTCCCCTTCACAATGAAATGACCGCCTTCCCTCGTTGCGTGAACCAATCGCAGGGGCGCAACCTTGACCTGCTGGACGAGTCAAAATACACCACCGTTGAGGCTTACCGAACCTTTTATATCCGAGAGAAGAGAGGCTTTGCTACTTGGGCTAAGGGTATGTGCGGTGCGCCGTATTGGTGGCCTGTGGAGGAATGAATCATGTGGGACTCTTTCGGAAGGTGGCGAGGTTTCCGACCCGTCAATAAATTGAAGGCAAAAGAAACCCTTGACTACATCAAGGAACAATTCTTCTCAACCTACGAGGGCGAATGGGAGGACATGCTCAAGGAAGCACACCTTGACCTTTACCCCGATTATGACCCGCATGAAGATGTCGCATACATCACCGTTGTTGATGTTCGTTTGGAGGGTGAAGCAAATGCCGAAGCATAGACTCAAGTTGAAGAGAACCATTATTGGGGTTCTTAAGAGGAACAGCGACCGCCCGTTGTCGGCTGAACAACTCATGCACCTTTGCGGAAACAGACTCAAGGCGAATTATCTCCCGAAGTGCAACAACGCTATGGGTCAAATCATGCGGCAGATGAAAGGCGTTTCGCGCGCGTCAGCCGTTCTCACCAGCGGAAGAGGCAACAGTTATGTTTCAGCCGTGTATTCTCTTGAGAATGAGGAAGCCTTTTGGGAATGGCATGAAGGTGTTGAGAACAAGGCACGAAAGGTCATGAACCAAGACGAAGGCGGCTGGACAACTCGTGGGAATTCATTATGAGGATTGGTTCGTGGTTGTTCTGTCGCCCTGCCGATTTGAAATGCACTTTCTATTATCCTTATAGTAAAAAGAGCAAGACGATGGCGTTTCAACCATACTTTGGTTTAGAAACACCGAGCGGCCAAGTCGTCGTCCACGGTAAACGCGCCCTATGGTCGCTTTTTGACGCCCTGTTCCCCGACGACCCTCTTCCACGCCCACCCGTCAACAACGACCTCAAGGATGCCTTCAAGGGAAGGGAGGTTATCAATGGTCTTCTCAACGACCCCGACGCTTGGCCTCACCTTCGCCTCCAAGTTAGAACCGGGGATTGGAGAGATGCACATGGGCATCCGACTAAGGGAACCTTCGTCATGTCTGCTTCTCCGTCTGCTTCGGATTATGATATGACGCCCAACTTGATGCTTTTTGAAGGGACGACTAAGGCGACCCACATGCTACCCCTTACAATCACCACAAAAACAAAGTTGAGAACAATTCCTTCGGTGGTGATACCGCTTGACGACGACAATAATTTTAAGGTGATAATAACAGACACAATCAACGGCGACCACCTAATTTTTTCCGTTATAGAAAAATCATTTTCCTGTTTCCGTCCACAAAGGATGAAATCATTTCCTGTTTCCGACACCACTGGCTTAGTCGCTGACCTCAATGCTCGTCTTTCTTACCTTGCGAAAATCAAAAACCTCAACTTTCTTTTCCCTCAAATGTCTGCCCTTGATGCAGGGATGAGGTTTTACGAGCGCGACGATTTGGAATTTCGTCGCTTCCAATCGCTGAATTGTTTTTCTTCTTTGGACAAGCCACAAAAAGAATAAATCGTTGCACTGCGAGCCTGTTCTTCAATTCTTTTATTTGTTCATAGGTGTTTCAGTAAGGGTATTCTATATTGTAGTTACAATTCTTTCTTACAACCCTATGAAACAATAAAAGAATTAGGGGTTTCGTGGAGCAGTGTATCGTTTTATTCTTTCAGTCGTTTCCGAATCAACTAAAACAATTCCCTTATAACCCCACAAAGACAGCACAAGTTATGGGAGTCAATTCAACAAACGCACGAATGCTTGAGAGGATATGGTTTTTCGTGGCTGGTGCTGGTGAGCAACGCACCGACAACTTGCTTCAATGGTACGCTTCTTCTCATGGCGATACTCCCCGCCTTGCCAACATGACCCAATCTCTCATTTCCTCCGGTCTGTTCAAGCGCGTGGGATGGTATGACCGAATAGATGATGTGATGATGCGAACCAACCAATCAAGCCGTGATTTGGGTTTGAACAGTGCGCGCTACATTTGCGTCGTTGATGTGAAGAGTCTTGATGAGATAATTGACAAATACATCAACAACAAAAGCACTTTACGAAGCCTTTCTTCAATGCCTTCGTTTGTGAAGGATGCTGTGAAGGAGGCGTCCCAATGATTGAACAACACGGTTCCGTTGATTTCTATTTCAAGAAAGACTCGGCCACCTTCCGTCCTGTGAAGGTTATTGTTTATGTTGAGGGTGAATATGGTTTCATTCCTCTCATCGTCGGTAAGTCTCTTGAAGGTAAAATAAAACCGAGCGTGGATATTCTGTCCAAGAATCAATCGGTTGACCCCTTCAATCAATTTCCCAAAATGCTCAATCCTGCGTGGACGCTAACACAAATAGACTCTAACACGGTGACGCTCGCCATCACCAACTGGTCGCCCTTCAACACGGAAATGAGTTCCAACCTTGACATGTGGGAAAAGGCGTACCCGATGATTCGTGATATTATTTTGGGCTTAAAACAACACGGATGCAAAGCATTGTCATTCATGACAAGCATGAACAATCAACATTCCGAGGAATCCAGCGAGTTGCTATTCCATTCCTTTGACCCGTTGCTGAAAACAGAGAAAGACCTCATCCTCGCACCTCCGGCGTGGATGTTTCCTTTCGTAGCGCACCTTTTGGGTTTGGAGTCAATGATTATGTGCGTCACTCAAGACGAGGGGCAATTCATTGACACGGAAGCCCTCAAGTTGGTGAAGGAATGGTTTGTTGCTCTTGGACACGATTATGATAACAAGAAAGCAAAGAACACGATACAGACGATTCGCAACATGGAAGAACAACTCAACGAACAACGCTGGTTCACAGGTGGAGAAGACGGGGAGGACTGGCTATGACAAGAATAATTGACCGTCTCGTGCGATTCGCACAGAACAATTTCTATGTTGATGTTGAGGACAAAATACCTATTTTCGCTTGCTCCATTGGCGCACACATTTTCAACGCCATAAACAAATGTAGCCGGTGTGATTTTGACCCTGCCACCAACGCCGAGTTCAACATTCCCAACTGTCCCCTGCGACACAACAACGCACCTCTTTACACGCCTATGTCCCAACTCGCTGACACGCGCATTCACATTCTCATGCGTGGCGAAAAGGGTTCCGGTAAAAGTATGCTCATCAACATGTTCCTTTCCGAAGGAACGGGCATTCTTTACAGTCCCACGGCGTTTAACAACGGTGAAGGTTTCCGAACCATGATGGGGCCGAACAGTATCACCGAGGCAGGTATGTTTGGTTCTGTGGATGAGGACGGCAACATCATGGGGCGTCCCCTCGCCCGTGAAATGTGCGGTGGGTTCCTCGGCTTTGAGGAATCGTCGTCGCTCACCGACGCCAACAAAAAAGACCACAGCACCGACATGAAAAACCAACTGCTCACTTCTCTTGACAACGGTCGTGTGCAGAAGGCCATGCGCGCTGGTTGGGTCACTTACAATACCCGTTATACTATGTGGGGTGGAACGCAACCTTCCCGTCTTGAAATGGAGTCCGGTCTTGACCGCCGCCTGTTCATCATTGACATTGAAATGTCTCCCGAAAAGGAAGCACAGTATAAACAAGCACAGCACATGCAATCCAACATGACACGAGAGACGAGAGCCGCCCTTGCAAGCGAGGTCATTAACATTCGCAACTGGATTAACATGCGTATGCTTGAGGCTATTCTTGACCCGCCAAGCGGCGTTCAATTCAGCGATGAGTTGGGGCATTGGCTCAACCGTCCCGACCTGCGTTCTTTTGAAGCCGACCTGTTCCGCCGTCTTGCCATCGGTTATTCTATGCTAAAAGAAAAATGGGTTGGCAACGAAGTGTTGAACATTGAATTGGATGAGAAGTTGCTCGCTCTCCTTGAATCCGCTTTGATGATGCGCCGGTCTGTCATGGACTCCGACGCTCGCCTCATCCGTGATGCGTTTTGGATGCAAGACATCACCCGCTCCACGCTGTTGAAGGAGATTGCACGAATCATCACCAAGGGCGACTACACCGCCGCCAAGCGGTGGATTGACGACAACTTGAAAGGTCAGCCGTGGTATGCTGAATATACTCCTAAAAGTAAGGGGCGTGGCCGTAAGGGTGTCATGTGCCGTATCGGGCCGTTGACCGACCCAAGCCAAGCAAAACAAAAGTGGGGGGAAGACAATGAGAACGAGGCGTGAGATTGAGCAACGGCTGGCAAGCGAAGGCAACGCCTTGACGATTGAAACCCTGCGGTGGGTGCTTGATACGCCCCACTGTTCCATGTGTGGTATCGCCAACCGAAGAGACTTGGAAGTTGGCATTCACACGGGGGAAATCACCGTCGCTTACATTGAAGAGAAGTATTCGTGGCCTGTGGGGACTGTCATGACGCACATGGATGAGCATGTGGACTACGACCCCGAAGAGGCGAAGCACATGGAGAAGATGCGCTATGAGAGCATCAACACGCTGGATGCCGCACAGGACATCGTTCAACGCCTTCTTGGGTGGTTGGATGAGTTAGAAGCCGTCAAGGATAGCGAGGGTGGCATCACATCGGAATGGGTCACTGATGCGGCTAAGTTGGTCGCACAGGCCAACACTTCCCTTCGTCTCGTTGGTCAACTCAAAAAGGAAATCGGTGTTGACTCTCAACTTCTTTTGGCTCAAAAGCAAATGGACAATGTGATGGGTGTTCTTGTCAATACGCTTCAAGACCAACCGCAACTTCTTGACCGAATTGAGTTGCAGGTGGCCGCATTGAAGCCACCGACGACGATAATTGATGTGGATTGGGAGGATTGATTTTGCCGCAAAAGAAATGGAGAAGTGGCGCGGCGAGAACACTGTGGGCGCGCCCAATCAAGAAAATAGAATACCCTTTGCTCATCAAAGCCATGAAGGAGGATGGGCTACACGCTGAAATCACAGATAAAGGAATTGTTTGGTATCACGGTGAATACATGGTGAACCGTAAACATTTGAGGACTGTTTGGGGCATAAGCGTTCACCAAATGAGAAAATTTGAGACGCACATTTTGGAGACAAACCCGTTTGGTGGTTATTATGAAGGGAATAATTTTATTGACGACTGATGAAAGGGCATACAGAAAGGGCCAAGTCATTGAGACGAGGGGCATGATTTACCCTCCAACGAATCGTGACATAACTTACATTGTTCATGTAAATAAAATAACGGAAAAGGAAATCAAGAGGTGGATTGATGTTGTCGCTTATCGCTTGGTTTTTGTCGTTGAGAAGTTGCCGTCTCTTTCCGGGGCGACGAAGGAACAAATCATGATTGACAAGTCTCTGTTGAAAGAACAGACAAACCACAAGCGACAGATTGACGCCTTGCTTCGCTGGACGGACAGACAACGGGTTCATCGGGCGTTCACCGGGATGCCGATACCTCTTGCTCTGTCATTTTTACGAGAAAACAAAAAGGACGATATGCGATTGTGGCGAATGCTCGCTGATGTCGCCTTCACCCTTCCCAACGAATACGCCGAGGCCGTCATGGTTTACGGTATCAAACCATCCCGCCAACAGGTCAAGTGGCCTAAGAAGAAGGCGAAGGCCGACGAGCGACCACCTATGTTCCGCCAATCCGATTTGTATTGGCGTGAAATTATTTCTTCCGATGCCGAGGTTCGCAACCAAGTGAGGAGCAACACTGATAACCTTCCTAAGACGCTAAAGAAGCGTCAAGAGAAGGTTTCCCAATGGCTTTAGAAATGATGTGGGTTATTTCTCCGGTTATTTTTTTCTTTTGGTGTTTGCGATGGGGTTTCGCTGAACAAGAAAAAACAAGGGAATGTGTTCGTGCGATATGGCGTGGTGAATTTACCGAACAGCAGACCAGCGAAGGACAACCGATGCCCCACGACATGAACGCGCTGATGTGGTATGACCTATGAATGTTAGGCACACTTAAATTAAGTGCAAAGGTAAGCCCAACCATGAGCGCAACGAACAGTCGGATTCGGCGCGCCATTCTCAAAGTCCTATGGAAACACGGGCCTTGCACTAAAGAAGAGGTTGCTGTTCATTTGGGTGAAGAGAAGGGAATCCGTCGCGTTCCCTCACCACATTCTCTTTCGGCGTTGCTGTGCAAATCTGCCGCCGTTATTATAATCGGAAAAAAAACAGTTGAGAATATCGTCGGCGTCAAGTCGCAACACGCTTTGTATGACCTTGACCGTGAAATCGTTTTGAGCGAGGACGATATTAAATTTGTGCGTGAACCTTCAACCATGACACCAAACGAACGGGCGGCTTCTCAAAAGTGTGGTTGTGGACGGACTCGCATTTTTCCTAAAGGATTGGACGAATGTATTTCCTGCCATAGACTGTCTTAGTCGGGAATAGTAATCTTTATATACTATGCCGATTATGTGTATATATGAGCGAGGGAAACAGGGCGCAGACCATACCGCATGTTGAGTATGAGGTGTTGAAAGAGGTGTTGAATAACATACCTCTTGAAGACCTCTATGACGCTATGGTGGCTGACGAAACCAGCGAGAAGCGATTCAAGAGCGGGGCGGCAAATGTCGCCAAGTTGATTCGCAACCTCATGGTTCGTCGCCAACACCGTTTGCCCCATGACCATGAAGACTACAAAGAAAAGGAGGACTCACAATGACCGTCAAGCGAAGCCCATACAAGGTCGGACAGAAGTTGACTGTCCCACAATTCAAAGCCCAAGCACCACGATTTGACACCCGCTCGTTCCCATCGGGGACAGGTGGTTTTGTGATTAAAGCAATCCACAAGACCAACCACCGAAGCGGCGGCTACATCTTTACCGCCGAGTCTGTGCGTCCCGTCAACGGTGAACGGATGAAGGCGACATGGATGGTCACCTTCCCTGCGTTCCGCCGCTCCACCGTCAAGACCCCTTACTTCACATCGCTTCGTTTTTGGACGGGTGACGGGTTCGTTCAAGCCGACGATGAGAAGCCTTTTATCCCCACACTGAAAGGCGACATCAACCAGCGAAGGAAGCACACACCCGCTGACCGAAACGAGAAGATGGTGCTTGCAGACTTTTTGGAGGAATGAACATGGCATGGTATGTGATTGACACTCTCACCGAAACGAAGAAACGATTCCCTTCGGAATTGGACTGTGCGTTTTTCATCGCTATGGTGCAAGACTTCTTCCCCGACCTTGCTAACGCCCAATACCTCGGTTATTTTTCCAAGGAGGAATGAACATGGACTTTGACAACTTTTTGAACACTATCATGGACTTGAAATACAGCCAACGCTTGAACCGCTATTCGTTTGCTAAATTGTTTTACCCCAATTCCACGGACGGGGACTTCCTCACCGGGCAGTGGCTTTTATTCCAAAAAGCCCCACTACGCTACATTTGGTCAAGTCTTACGGACGGACAAATTGCGTTGTTGTATGACTTCATTTACGGCGAGAAGGAGGGTGTTCAATGAAGCGCGGAAGAATGAATTGTTCCGAATGTGATTCAACCACCTTTACGCTTAGACTAAAAATCACGCCGAAAAACAATTATTGGATTGTTGCTTGTACCGAATGTTCTTGGGCAACGAGAATCATAGTGGGGGGCAGAAAGTGATTCAGCGCGTTGCTCGTTATTTCACCGTAAAGGTTCTCCGCCAAAAGGGACTTCACCTTTGTCCCCTGTGCGACGAGCAAGTTATCTCAACACAAGAGCGAACCTGCTTTTTCTGTGAACATTCTGCTAAGTGGGAGTTGGTTCAATGAGTATGCTTGGTCGTGCATTTTGGGCTATGCTTGGATTCGCCCGTGAACCCGATTTCAAACAGGAGGAAGAATGATGGTGTGGGCAACTGATTTCCGCCCCACGCACCTTTCCGGTGTCGTTGGTCAAGACGCCATCGTTGGTGAGTTAATGCAAATCGTCGTCGGTGAAATGCCGATGCAACACTACATTTTCTATTCCCCCGAAGCGGGAACGGGCAAGACCTCCGTGGCTCATGCACTTGCGAATGAGTTGGGCTGGCAAATTGTCGTGTTCAACGCTTCGTCCAAGCGAGAGCGAGGTATCGCCTTCGTTGAGGAAACAATCATCCCCATGACCCGAAGTGGTATCAAGGAAAGAATCTTTTTGCTTGACGAGGCCGACCAACTCACCGACGACGCACAATCCGCCTTGAAGGGTGTGATTGAGAACGCCGCTGGTTATTTCATTCTCACATGCAACCGCTTGCCGAAGGTTTCCCGCTGGCTACAATCCCGATGTCAAGTGCGAACCTTCCAACCCATCAGCCAACTTGACATGATTCAACAACTAAGCAAAATCTCCGCATCCAAGTCTCCCCATGTCAATGAGTCCGCGATAACTGTTATCGCAAAAGCACACGCTGGCGATTTGCGAAACGCTATCGGTGCGTTGCAGGCGTTTGCCAACATGAAGCGGCGGGATGGTGAAATGTTCCTTGACAGTCTCACCGCACCCTCCATTGACTTCAAGCGATTCCTCCGCCTTTGTTTCGTTGAGAAGGTGTATGATGATGCCGTCAAATTGTTCACGGGCGAAGTGCGACACCAAGTCCGTGAATGTTTTTCTTTTGCCGTAAAAGGCAACGCTGGAACCGAATCCAAAATGCAGGTCATTGAGGCGGCAATCACCGCCGAGCGAGACTTGCTGAACGGTGTGGATGAAGAAGTGGTGCGCCATAACTTCGTCCGTATGCTTGTTGGTGGAGGGCAAGCATAAGCCTTATAACCCCACAAAAACACCCGAAAAATACAAGGAAGCGATACAATGGTAGCATACGAAGACATGTTGAACAAGGTGGCCGCACAGGTCAAGACTGACAAAGACACACTTGCGGCGAAGGCCGACTTGGTTCTCTCTCAAGAGGGAGCGAGTTGGGAAACCGCAGGCAAGAACGAGGAACAACGCAAGACGCTGGCGCTCCGAGTCGCCGCCCGTCAACTCGTCGCCGAGAAAGCGAAGTTGTCCCGAAGCGGGGCTACTCTTTACGAAGGAATGTTTGTGAATGTCCCCCGTGAAAAGGATTGGGCGAAAATGGCTTACAACAAGACCAAGAACACCCTCGCCGGTCTTGACTCCGATGGACGCCTTGCGTTGGTTTCTCAAGGTGCAGTTGTTCTTTACGAGAACAACCACGACGGCACTTGGACTCGCCACGCCAACCCCTCCCTTCTCAACCGTCAACCGTTTGAAGAGGATGTTTCTTCAACCGAAATCACTTCGGTTCCTCCACGAAGCATGGAGTTGGACGCCAACACCCTGTTTTCTTTGATTTGGGACAAAGACAACATGCACTTTGCCAACGGCAATCCTAACTTCAAGTATGGTGCAAACCGCCCACTTGAAGAACCCGACAGGTCGTGCTTGTTCATCGGTCGCAAGGCTGGTTCAAACGATGAACCCTTGATTCATTCGTTCCGTTTCAACGGTGCTTTGGCTAAGGAGTCTTGGCCGACCTTCACCACGGGAACCATCGGCATGAAGCCAGCCAACCGAGACGACATGGCTTACGGCACGAAGGCCACCGCCTTCACTCCCGACGCTGGTTTGACATCCATTTTCTCCGCCCCACCTCTCGCTCTCGTTGACGGTGCGCCGCAAGGCATGGTCGCTGATTGGCTCGGTGAAACGCTGTGTCAATCTCTGTCCGATTGCCACACCGCATACGCCGCCCTTGACGACAAAGCCAAGTGGGACACCACCTTCGGCTCCGTTGTTGAAGTGGTTCACATTGACCCACGAGACAACGGTGGCTTCATCATCACCCTCGGAGACATGGACATCATGTCCGACGCCGCTCCTGTGGAGTTGTATGTTTCTGCCAAGGAAGAAGGAGAAGTTGACTTCGGCGTTGGTTCCGAATTGCTCATTGTCGGCTCACCTTGGGTTTCCCGTGAAGGCGAGAACCGCTTCATGGTCAACGGCTGGTGGTGCATGAACGCCATCGCACCTCTCGCAGACACCGACTTCGCTGGCGACGGCGACGGTTGGGACGCTTGAATTGTTTAGGGGGAAAGGAAGTTGCACAACATCGTGAACGGAAGCGAAGCGCGTGTGGCGTTGTCCACAGCAGTTCGTCTGCTTGCAGACAGTGTTCGTGGAACGCTCGGCCCAAACGCTCGGACGGTTCTCGTTCAGCAAGAAGGCCGACCACCAACCGTTCTTAACGATGGCGTGAAAATTGTTTCTGCCGTAAAATCAAATGACCCTGCTGTTCAAGCATCCCTTGACCTCATCCGCCAAGTTGCTCTTGAAGCGCAACAGGCTTCGGGCGACGGGACGACCACCGCTACGATTCTTGCCGAGGCTTTGGTTGAGAATTATTCTCGTGTCAACCGCAACCCATCGGACATGCCTCTTTTCGTGAATCATGTTGAGAACAAATTGTCCCACATGAAATGGGAAGTCAACATGGACGATGAGGAATTGATTGACCTTCAACGAGTTGCGACCATCGCCGCCAACAACGACGAATGGATTGGTGAATTGATAACTGATATGTTTGCCTCCATTGGTGCTGATGGACTCGTCAATCTCAAGGTTGGTTCGGACGACCACACCACTTGGTCAAAGACCACGGGATGCGAAGTCCCCATGTATTATGCTTCTCCAATGTTCTGCAACAATGACCGACGAACCTTTGAAGTGGACAACCCACTTTTTATTATCACAAAAGAAATCATTGAAGACTTTGAGGATTTGACACCTGCTCTTGAGATTGCGATTGAGAACAACCGACCTCTCGTTATCGTGTGTCAAGACATCAAAGGCGTGGCTCTTTCTAATTTAATCGCAAATGTAGTTGGGGGCGTTGTTCGTGCTTGCGCCCTGCGTATTCCACGAACCGACGCCGATGAATGGTTTGACGACTTGAAGGCTTTGACGGGTGGTGGAATCCACTTTGCGAGTGAAGTTAAAACAGGAATCGCTAACGCTGTTGAGGGTGCTGGACACTTCGGTTCCGCCGAGCGTATCACCGTTGGACATGCGACAACAACCATCGTCGCTGGTGAAAGGACGGAGCAATTGAAGAATCACCTTGACGGACTCAAGACCCAAGCCGACGAAGCCGACCATCCATTTTCACGGGAAAAGTTGTTGACACGACATTCCCGACTCGCACAACACATGGCTACAATCCACATCGGCGGTTTTAGCGAGGCTGAAATCCGTGAAACCCGTGAGCGGGTGGATGATGCCGTCAACGCTACACGCCTTGCTATCAAGGGTGGCGTCGTTGTCGGTGCTGGTTGGACGCTATACACCATCGCAAAGGAAATGGTGGATGACACCGTCTTCTCGGACGCTCTCAAAGCACCGATGAATACACTTCATGACAACATGCCGTCTAAGACCAATTCCTTCAAGTGGGGAGAGAATTTTTACCTCAATACCAAAACGGGAGAAATGGAAGACAGATACACGGCAACGGTGCTTGACCCTGCTCTCGTCGTCCTCAACTCCTTGAAGGCGGCGGTATCTATCGCTCGTCTCGTTTTGACTACGGACACCATCATTCTCGCTGAACCAAAGGGGTTATAAGGCTACAAAGGAAGGATAAATCATGGCTTGGGGACAACAACAACAGAAGACAGACAGCGCACCTGCAAAGGGTGGCTACGACAAAGAATATTATCGCAACATGTTCAAGAACAACACGGCTCATTCTGTGCCTGTTCGCATGGCCCTTGTTGCCAAGGAGAATTGTGGCAAGACCGGACTCGCTGTTTCTCTCATCCGTCAAGTACGGGCCAAGGGTAAAATCTATGTGTTTGACATTGACAACTCCGCACAGGCTACGCTTGAGGCCGCATATCCCGACGATAAGGAAATCATCGTTCTCCCTCTGCTGGACGAGCGTGACGACTCTATTTACAACGAGGATGCGTCGGTCAACTACGCAAACCTCATTGACAAAATGAACTTCTATGTCAACATCGTCGCTGATGTCGCCAAAGAAGAAGATGTTGCCGGTATCATCATGGACGGCGGTTCAACCTTCCTCAAGTGGTGCGAACACGCTATGACTGATGTTCTCTTGCGCCGTGGCGTTATCAAAGAGGAAGGCGATTCTTTTAACCAAAAAGAATGGCGCACCCGCAACCAATTGAACCGTGATGTTCTCACCCGACTTCACGGACTCCCCGTTCCCTGCGTTATCAACACCTTCCACTTGAAGGATGTGAGCAATTATGTGGACAACGGTTCGGGCGGCAAGGTCTTGATGAAGATTGGAGAACGCCCCGATTGGGACAAAGGCACAATGCGCCTGTTCTCTCAACAGATTTTTCTTTCCCGCTACATGAAGAAGGCCGATGCCGCCGCCGGTGTCAAGGCCGACCCCGCCCTCAAGAACCCCGATGATTGGGTTATCAAAGGAACAATTGAAGAAATCAAGGGTAAGCACATGGAGCATGTCGGTGAGACGCACACCATCCTTTCTGTTATCAAGGGCGATGTGAAGTGGCTCGGACTCCCCTTCTTGACTTGGAAGTGATACCGTGTGTGAATGCGAAAACCCCGACCCACGACGAAGCGACCCAAACGAATGCTTCACTTGCGGAGAACCTTTGTCGCAAACGCAAATGTTTGAACAATTCCTCGGTCAAGCAGAATTGATTAAGAACCTTGTTTCCCGAATCGCAGACCTTGAAACCGTCATTGACGAAATTCCCAATATCGGGAAGGTTTTCGGGGCCGTCAAGGAGTTGCAGGAACAATACGAAGCACCAGCAAACACATTCACGCACTACATCGGAGGTTAATTTTATGACAACAATAACAATCAGCAAAACCTCTCTTAAGCGCATGTTGACCATCAGCAAGCGCAAGCAGACTGTCAACGGCAAGCAACAGGCACAGGTTGAATCCTGTGTGTTATCGTGCGACGGAAGCAAGGCGAGAATCACGAGTCTTACCCGTGATTTGACCGGGCTTACAGAAGTCGTTGCCGATGTTGAAGGGACGAGCAACATTCCCATCCCCGACATTGACCGTGTGCTTGGCATCCTCTCGCTTCACAGTGAGAACCTTACCATCACATGGGAAAATCAGTCCAACAAATTGCGCTTCAAGTCGGCAGGGAAGCAGACCACGCTTGACGCTTCTTTTGACGCAAAAGCATTTACGCACAGCCAAGAAACGATTGATGATTTCCACGCTCGCTCTCTTTCTCTCGCAAACAAAATTGAGGCCGAGAACGGCGTCTACATTTTGGGCGACGGAACCGAACAGCATTCGTTCTGTTCCTTTGAGGTAAATGTTTCCGACCTTTACGATGCTTGCCGATGCGACACCATCAACGGACAACGCCTCAACCGCTACACCTTCAAGGTTGATTTGGAAGAAACCCTTGAAATTGAAATCACCGTTGGCGACCCTTCGCTTGGGCAGACGACCAGCACCATTCCCGTTGAGGGTGGGGCTATGAAACCCCTATCGGATTTCACTTGGGACTTTGACGGTGGCCTTGACGAATTGTTCAAGGGTTTTACCGGCAAAGCAACTTTGAATTTCTTTGACTTCCGTGAACACGGTCAAGGCATCCGTTTTTCCGTTTCCTTCGGCAACGGCGAATGGGCTTGGGCGGCTGGTGTCCTTGGGTGAACCTATGAATGCTGAAAACATCAAGAATGGAACCCTCAAAGCACTAACGATTGAGCAGGTTCAACTTCTCGTTGACCGTTTGGGAGACAGGCCAGCCGAGCGGCGCATATATCTCAAAATAGCCTGTCTCGCAGTGCTGAAATACGATGCCGATGGTCGGTATCTCAACGCCGAACAAATAGCGAATTTGGCGGAGCAGAAATACCTACCAAAAACAGTCGGGATGAGTCCCCAACAAGTCGGGACGCTCTTGGGGACACTATCGCGAATGAAAATCGTGAACCGTTCTTACAATCGCCCGCACACCTATTGGTGGAGGGACGACTGATGTGGTATGACTGTAAGTCTTGCGGTAAAAGAAAACATACATCATGGACAAAGAAGAATCCGCCAACGAGGTGCGCTCGTTGTTGTCGTTTGGAACGGGAGGGTCGCTTTGAGTCGCCGTCCCCGTAAATGCCTTCGTCGTTGTACGGGGTGTGGACAAGAGAGGGTCACAAGCATGACCAATCACAAGGTTATGACCGATGGCATCCGAAGGCAGTGTGGTATTTACCGAGTAGCAGACCGTTAAGGTATCAATGGTTTTATATTGTGTGTAAGCGTGGGAGTATCATGGTTGAAGTGGTTGACCCCAACAGTGGCGAATGGGTTCGTGTGTGCGATGCACAATTTACGGAGGCAGGTTTCCAAAGACATGAAATCAACAGTGGCGACGGAGATGTTCTCGTCGTTGAAATCAAGCACTTCATCAAACCGGCCAAGCCTCTTTACCACCGAAAGGATTGGTTGGAAGAAGAATATATCGGTAAAAATAAAACGATGGCCGAGATTGCTCAACAGTTCGGAATCACCCCAATGAGCATCCATCAATGGTTGACCAAGCACGACATTCCAACGAGAAGTCGTGGACGCCGTATATGAAACCCTTATAAGCCCACACACCAAGGGCTGTTCATGATAGTTGAACAGGTTGGGCGCAACGATGTGTTGGTTCGGTATCGTGATGAAAACGGCAAACGCCAGCAAACGAAAATCACAGACCGCCTGCCTTATTGCTTCGTGCGTGATGAGGATGCACAATTCATCCACGAGCAGAAAGAGTCGGGCTACACGGGCGTCTTTGGTGAACCTTTGACAAAAATCACTTGCTTCACCACCGACACCATTCGCAACATCTCCAAGACGGGCGACACTTGGGAGGGGAACATCCCGTTCACGAACCAAGTCTTGACGGCTCGCAAGAAGGCTGGTGAGAAGACCTTTGAACCCTATCATCATAGGGTTTGGTTCCTTGACGGCGAATGGAAGACGGACAGCGGCCAAATCACCATGCTTACCGTCTATGATAATTTTACTGAAAACCTATATTCGTGGGTTGTGATGCCTCATGGTGTGGCGAAGGGGAAATACACCGCTTTGCTTGACGCAAACAACAACCAATACACCTACGATACGCCCGTTATCGTCTTTGACACCGAGGCCGAATTGCTTACCCACTTCACAGCGTTCATGCGGAAGCAAGACCCCGACATTATCACGGGCTGGTATGTCGCTGGTGCAGACTTGAAACAAATTATTGAGCGGTGCAACAAGGTGGGTGTTCGTGCCTCCAACATGTCGCCGCTCAACCGCATTCGCTACGACTTCGGTGATTGGGCGCAACCCATCGTCGGACGGAATGTCATTGACTTGCGACTCGCCTTCCCCAAGTTGTGGGAGTTGAAGAACGGTAAGTTGCCCAACTACAAGTTAGATGATGTCGCTTGGGAATGTTTAGGGGAAAAGAAAACCGAGTTGCCCGATGGTCACGACACCTACTACTCCGACCCAATCCTTTACCTTGAATACAACCGACAGGATGTGCGCTTGCTTCCCCGTTTGAACGGACTCGTCAACGCTTTGGATTATTTCATCGCCGTTCAACATATCGCTCAATGTGAAATCCGAAGCACCCCGCATATCACGCAGGTCTTTACCTGTCTTGCTTTGGGCGACCCCGATTTCAAGAAACAAATCCCTTCCAAACCAATGTTTGACAAGGTGAATTATGACGGCGCAATCGTCATGGACGGCGAGAAGGGCATCTACCAAAACATCGGTATTTTTGATGTAAAAGCCATGTATCACAGCAACGCCGCCCTCCACAACATCTCGTGGGACACGCTTTCTCACGACGGCAAGGACTGTGGAAATGGCACAAGGTTCTCACAGGAAAGCAAGGGCTTGCTCGTGCGACAGATGGACAACATGACGGTTCTCCGTGACCACTACAAGCAACTGATGAAGGACGCTACAACGGATGAGGAACGGGTGCGCTACGATGCCCTACAATACGCTACGAAGTCCCTCGTTGCGTCCATGTATGGCGTTGCTGGTGATGCCAAGTATGGGTTGTATCACCCCGACATCGCCGCCGCAATCACTTTTACCTCAAGACAAACTTTGCTCAAGTTGAAGGAAGTTGCCGAGGACTTGGGCCATCCCGTGGTTTACGGACACACCGACTCGGTGATGTGTAAGGTTGAGACTCCCGAAGACGGCGAGTCGTCGCTCCATGAAATGAACCGCCGGATGCACCCCATCATCGTTCAATTTGAGAAGTGGTCGTCTTCGTTCATCCTCATGGAGAAGAACCGCTACGCTGGCCTTGTTTGTTGGACGGACGGGGAAAGCCATCAACCCAAGCGGTATGTGAAGGGTATTGAGTTGAAGCAATCCCGAATGCCTGCCGTCATGAAAGACGCTATGGGGAAGGTGATTGACGGCATCCTCAACGGCTATCATGAAGACCAAATCACCGGCCCATTGGTGTCGCTGATTGAGAGTATTATTGAGGGTAAAGTAAATTCTTTGGATTTGTGCATGAAGGGAAAGTTGAGCAAAAACCTACCCGAATACACCAGCGTTAGCGGCGTTGCCGCTGGCGCACAATGGGCCAACAGGACGCTCGGTAAGGGGTATCGGGCCAACGATTATTTCTTGGTGACCATCTCTCCAAGCGGCCAATACCTTGCCTTTGACGACCCGAAGGACATTGAGGGTATCGCTGAAATCGGCTATCGCACGATGGTTGAACGGTTCATTATCAAGAAGGTTTTACCGTATTATGAAGTGGCGGGGTGGGACATTTCACCACTACACCGGGCCATGGATGGCAAGTCAAGGGTGGCATGGATATGAGATTGTTTGAAGGCGATTGTTTGAGCGTGTTGAAAGCACTTCCCGACGACTCGGTGGACAGCATCGTCACCGACCCTCCGTATGGGCTTTCTTTCATGGGTAAGAAATGGGACTACGATGTTCCCTCGGTGGAGATATGGCGAGAATGCCTTCGTGTGTTGAAGCCCGGTGGACACTTGCTCGCCTTCGCTGGTTCACGCACCTATCACCGTCTCGTCGTCAATGTTGAGGACGCTGGATTTGAGATTCGTGACCAAATCATGTGGGTCTATGGTTCGGGTTTCCCGAAGTCGCACAACATAGGTCACAAGGCCGAGGAATGGGTCGGTTGGGGTTCAGCCCTCAAACCCGCGCACGAGCCTATCGTGGTCGCCCGTAAGCCCCTCATCGGCACTATCGTTGAGAATGTGCTTGAGCATGGGACAGGCGGCTTGAACATTGATGGTTGCCGCATCGGAACGGATGTCGTCGGTTGGGGCGGCAAGGGACGGAGTGGAGACAGCGCAACGGCTGGCGCATCAAGGGGTGGCACACAAGGCGGCTACAACTACGACGATGGCGAGGCCCGTCCGGTTGAAGGCCGTTTCCCCGCCAATTTCATTCACGATGGCTCGGATGAAGTCGTGAGCCTGTTTCCCGAATCCACAGGTGGACACGCCCCTAAAAATTCAAAAGCAAATCCGTTTGGTGGTGTAAATGATACAGAAAGGGAAGAGATACACTATGGAACAGGTTCAGCCGCACGATTCTTCTATTGCCCCAAGGCAAGCAAAGCCGAGCGCAACGCAGGTCTTGAAGCGTTTGAGAACAAGAAGTCCCAACACAACGCAGGTGGTATTGGGAGAAAAGTAAGTGTGGAGAAGCGGCTTGAACAGGGCAAAGAGAACGCCCCAATGATGAAGAACATTCACCCTACCGTCAAGCCTGTGGACTTGATGAAATATCTTTGTCGCTTGGTCACGCCACCGGGGGGCGTTGTGCTTGACCCGTTCATGGGAAGCGGTACAACGGGTATAGCCGCCAAGGTTGAAGGGTTTGATTTTATCGGAATAGAAATGGATGCCGAATATCTTGAGATTGCAGAAGCCCGAATCGGTCATTGGGTTGAAGAGGCCGAGGTCACCTACAAGACACTACACGACTGGCTTTAGACACATTTATATGCTGTGTATGTATGGAAAGACTTGAAGGGACATGAGCAACGGTGTGCGACCCCAAAAGAAATTGACCCAAAACCAACTCACGCAAGCCATGTTTGAGTTGAACGGGAAGGTTGAGCGACTGTCAATGGCCGTTGGTCATGACATGCAACGAACAAACATCCTTCTCTTCTCTCTCCTAAAGGAGTTGGGTAAGGCGGAAGAAGTCAAGTGTGAATCGTGCGAGACAATCAACATGCGTCCCCTTCTTGAAGGAATTGAAGTCAATCCGATGTGCGTTGAATGTGGCGCACGAATTGACCCTCTCCCCGAAGAGGCGTTCAAGGGTGAGATGTTGGACGACTCCGAGGAATAATTTAAACGACAAAAATAATGTGGTGTTATCATGCGATTTATTGTAGGTTCCCCCGATGTTGCAGACCTTGAAGTAGCCATCAAAGAACACGGTGCTGAAAAGGTGTATTGGCTTACAGACAGCACGAGAGGTAAAGAAGCAATCAAAGCGGGTCTTGACCGCAACCACATTCTTTCAATCCAAAACCTCGGAAGCATGGAGGCTACGCTTGAATTGTTCGGTGAGGGATGGAGCGAATACAGCGCAAAGCCAGCACCCAAGCCCAAGGCCAAGAAATCGGCCAAAAAGGACGAATAGAAAGCCTTATAAGGCTTCAAACCTATGATAAATCATGGGAGAGGCGAAGCGCACTTCAACATACGACCCGACTAAGGTCACGGAAGATTTGGTTCTTCGCGTTAGCAAGTCGTCTTACAACCAATACGCCATGTGTCCCCGCCAGTATTGGTGGAACAAAATCGCCCTGCCCGACATGGACATACCGTCCAGCGAAGCCGCTATCCGTGGAACAGCGATTCATCAAGTTATGGAGGATGGTCTGCGTGAGTTGTCCCTTGACAAATCGTGCGATGTTGCCGCAGGTGTGATGATGGACACCACCTTCAACAAACACGCCATCGCTCAAGGTGTGCAGACCGAGGCTGGCGTGGACGCCATGCGCGAAATCCTTGAAACGATTGCCGAGGAATGGGGACACCTTGAAATCGTGGAGTTGGAGGATAAGCATGTCCACCCATACACAATCAGCGTGTTGACCGACGATGGCGAAATCCACTATCCCGTTGAGTTGGTCGGCATGATTGACGGTGTGTTCCGACACCCCGATGGACACCTTGTCGTCGTTGAGTTGAAGACGGGCAACGCCAACTCATCTAAGTTGTCAAGGACTCGTGGTGAATTGTGCTTTTACCGCAAATTGCTTATGCTCAAAGGCTACGATGAGCCGACCCACTTCTTGACGATTTTCCCCGATGCCGACAACCCCGACTTCCTCATGTCGTTGATGGGCAAGCGCAACACTCAAGTCTATATGGGGGACTCGCAGGGTTTGGCCGTGTATGAAGTCGTCGGAACCCGGAGCGTCAATGCGATGGAGAAAAAGTTAAGCAACGCCGTTCACGGTATTATGACTCAACAATGGCCCATCAAGTGGAATGACTACTTTTGCACTCAATGGTGTGAATTTCACATGTCATGTAACGAAGAATTGCTTGGAGTTGGTGAACAATGAAAAACGGATGCGAGAAGTGCGATAGTGGAAAGGTGCAAGTGGAAGTGATGTGGCGAGTGACCGGCAAGGAAGGTGACGCACCCGCACAATTAGATGTAGCAGAATGCAAGGAATGTGGACACCGATGGCCGCTGGACTGATTTCATTCCCCCGTGAAATGGGACTCAAGCGTTCTCTTTGCAAGAGCCGAGAACAACTCCGAACATACATCGGGAGACTTAACGGTAAAAGCAACCTTTACACTTCCCTTTACGCTTTCCGTGATGTTGAACAAACAAAGCCGTGGAAGGTTGATACAACAACTGCTGTCATAGACAGGGCTTGGTGGGACTTTGATGCTGGCGAACGGGGGGATATTGAACAGGTCAAGAGCGATGTTCGTCAACTGCTCTCCCGCTTGGTGGGAGATTGCCGAGTCGTTGCCACGGGTCGCGGATTTCATGTTCACCAACTCTTTAGCAGACCTGTGGTGGGACGAGATTTTGCTACTCATTTACAACGATACCAGCGACAAATGAGCGACGGACTTCCGACGCTTGACGGCTTTGGTTTTCCCGCAAAATTAACTCGTTTGCCAAACACATACAATGTGACACGCAAGCGGTGGGCCGTGGTCATTCCACCGAAGGCAATTCTCAATGACGAGTTTAAAATCCCAAAACAACCCGTCAAGGAATGGCGTGAATACTGCCCCTTCTTCGGGAAGCCAAGCAACAGCGACTTTGATTTTGTGATGTGGTTGAACGACAACCCACCGCCCAAGGTGGAAATGCAACCCTTCACAGGCGAAGTCGGCTTGGCGGGCGATGTTCCCCTCATGCCCTGTTTGGAGAAGGCCATCAACGCGCCGAGTCCAACGCATGAAGTCCGTGTGGCTCTCGTTCAACACATGAGTCAAGAGTTGCGTTGGTTTGCAGACCCGGCGAGCCTAAGCCAAGAACAAAGGAATGAAATTGAGGAAACAATCTTTTCTTACCTTAAAAGTCTTAATTGGGATAACTGGAATGAATACCGAAGCCGACAGGGAATACGAACCAACATCGGCTACGCCAACGCCCCTTCTTGCCGATGGTTCAACCTGCGTGGGATGTGCGAAGGCAAATGCTGGCGTTATGATGGAACCATAGATTGATAAAACGGAAGTATAATTTGACACCATGCTTCTCATAGACCACCGTGAAAACCCAAAGTTGATTCACAAGTTGTTAGTCAAATTGGGGGATGCCGACAAGGACGAACGGGGACACGCAAGAACCCTGCAAATGAAAACCGGCGATTATGTGCTTGGTGATTGGGGAATAGAGGCAAAAGAAATAAACGACCTTTACCGCTCCATTCTCGGCATTGGACGCTCAAGAACGATTGTCGCTCAATTGAATGACTTGTGCGAATCCTTTGACAAACCATTCCTCGTGGTTTACAACACCGAGTTGAAGCCGTGGTTCCACGGAAGGAGGCCGAGCGCAAGAGAGGTTTCGGAGGAACGGCGCAAGATGGCGGCGGTGATTCATTCGTTCAAGTTGACGATGCACCAACGCTTCCCCAAGTTGCATTTCCTCCAACTTACGACGATGGACGACTTCGTTGAATGGCTTTACATGAACCACCGACAAAATGTTATCGGAAAAATAAAACCACCGCAAAGCCACAAACCCGAACAGGTCATTCTTGAAGAAACCGACGACCGCATCAAGGCTCTCATGGGTTGTGGAATCTCACGGGAACAGTCCGTTGCTTTGCTTGAACACTATGGTTCTATCGCTGTCTTATTGCAGAAGAAGACTCGGCAAAAAGAAATGGTAAAAGTAAGTGGCATCAGTCACAAACAGGCCAAGCGTGTGCTTTCACTTCGGAAAGATTTCGTCAATAAGGCTTGAAACCTAACGACGAAGAACCGAATCCTTTGATGCTAAACCTTTGGAAGTTGACAGAAGCATTGTGAACCACCAACGAAGAGTAGTCGGCATCATCATCCCCGGCTCCGGGTGTTCGCTTTATAGACACCGATATGGTGTTGCCCGGAGTTGATGCTCCGCTTAGACTGGTTGAAATTATCGGGAATGATTGCTTCTCCTTATTTCCGCTCAAGGAGATGGTTCGCGAAGTCGTGGCTCCCGTTTCAAGGCATTCAATTTCAGCAGTTAAGACGGCATTCGTTGTCCCATCCCCACCAAGCGAATACATGCCGTTGACGGTCACGATTTCGTCCGATACATCGTCGGGGACTTTGACGCTCATGGTGTGTGTTTGTGTGAACCTGTTTGCGGATTCGGGATTTACAATTCCTGTAAAAATCATACCTTCCGATGAAGAGAACGCTGTGGCAGATGCCGCTTGAATGTTGTTTCCGATACCGTCAACGGCCCTTTGTGTGTTCAAGGGAGGTGGGGTGCGCTTCTGTCCAAGAACGCTAAAGGAGGACTCGGAGAGGCCATTTTCAAGGAAGTCCATACGCCCTCTCGTGTTGCCGTATGCGGAAGAAGCCATTTGGTTGCTGTTGAAGGTCTTGAGGAACGCATCTTGGATGGATTGACTCCGACCACCTTCAAGTTGTGTCGGAGAAACCTGTTCGGTTCCAACACCGCCTTTGGATGGCGGAGGCAACGACGGCCTTGGTGAGCGAGGTCGCTCACGAGAGGTTCCGCCTCCGACCGAACCGCTTGATGCTTGCTGTCCCCGACCACGCGATACAGACGGGAACAGGTAGCCAGCCAAGCCGCCCTTGTCTTTCGTTTGGTCACGCTCAAGACTCAATGACACATTTTCAATGTTGCGCCCATCAACACGCCAGTTGATGTCGGTTATAATCATTGGCTCGGAAGTCAAACCAAGGCCACTATCGCTCAAGGAGACGGTTGTGGCTGGACGCCAGCGCATATCCTCAACAATGTGGATTCGTGGGCAATACCAAGCGTTTCTAATCCCCATCAAGCCGGACATGTCGTCGTATTTCCTTGCACCGAGCGGGAAAATGGAGTCGGTGTTAGTTGCCGCCCATGCGCTCGGCCCGAAGTTGGTGATGTCGTGTGCGTTGTGGAGGATGCCCGAACCCGTTGGGTCGCCGCATCGGTGATGCAACAGGGATTTTAGGTACTCAATGTTTACCGATAAAGTTATTCTTGCACCCGATGGTTGCGAAGCCCAATAAGTGGAAGGAATTTCAATCTCATAGAACCCGTTGCGTTTGACATCAACAGTTGTGTAGGAAGAACTTGTACCTGCCAGTGTGGGTGAGTAGGTGCTTGGCAACCCACTAATGTTTGTGAATGGTGTAGTTCCTGTGGCGAAAGTGAAGTCTGTTAGTCCAATTGTAAATTCGGCGTTCTCAATGTCCGTTCCCGTTTGTCCGTCCTTTAAGGCGACCCAAACCCGCAAATCCTCATTAGGTGTGCCGTCGCTACTTGTCGGGCAACCGCTTGGAATGTGGACAACTTGAACCGCATGGCTTACGCTGTTTGCGCCCCACCACCAATAATGGTCGGTGTAAGTATCGGTTGCATCAGCGGCAGATGAAGCGGCAGGAATGTAGCCTTTACCGAATCTATCACGGTAAAACCTATCGCTTCCTGTCTGTCGTCCGAGGTTTCCATCCAAAGCGTTGCACATGCCGTTAGCCAGTGTTCCGTTCATACCCGACCAGTCCCAATTCGTTGAAGAAGTGACAGGTGCGTATGCTGGCCCCAAAACGGCTTGTTGAGTGACCCCTCGCTCGGCGTGTCGGGTTGGGTCAGCGACATAGCCATACCTTCCCTTGTCCAACATTTTGTCGTCGTGCGTCAAATCTCGCATGACTTCTCCTTTGATTTTGATTGCTTTTGTTTTGGCCTTAAAGTATTCTTCTTTGGCAACCGCTTCTGCCTCTTGTTCGCTTGTGATTTCGGGACTCTCAACAATTTTCCATCGGTATGTTTGATTTAGAGACGGTGCGGGATAGTCGGAAAACGACGAACCGTTGTTATAGTAAACACGAACATTGGTGATATGGCCCGACATTTGAGCGTCAAGGGAAGACACCGACATAATATCGCGATTGACCACTTCACCGAGGTTGTATGTGGGCCGAATCTCTAATTTATTGTCCCTCCCCATTTGATAAGTGAGCGGCAAACGCTTGTTATTTTCATAACCAAAACCGGTTGCCTCCACGGACTCACGGAGTATGGAGAACACGGACTTGCCGCCACGGGCGTCGTATGGTGCGCCGAAGGAGTCAAAGTTGGCGTCGGTTCCGTCAGTTGTTTGGTTTACTGATATGGGAATAGACCCGTGGTCAAACCAGCAAGAGATTGACGATTGAGCGAGCCAAGTCTGTGACAGGTTCAGCGACCACATAAACCGAGCCTTGTCGCTCAACCAGTATGTTCCGAGGTTGGGAGAAACCACATGCCCGTCAACCTTCATCAAGAAGCGCAAAGCATATCGGGGACTTACACTTCCCACAATAATAACTTCGTCAAATGCACCTGCGGCGTTGGTTTGCCCTGCGGCGTTGAGAGCGAGAACGGCTGTGCTTCCGTTGCTCTTGATAACATCATCCATAAGAACACCTTCAAGGTATGCTTCTGCGTTTTCTGCACTTCGGTTAGTTGCCATATCGGACTCAAGGTAAATACCGTAAAGTTGTTGTGGGACGCTGATGGTGTCGCTGATTGCGACATCCTGTCGTGTGCTTCCTGTCTCGGTTTCGGGCAACCCATCAATCACAATTGTCGTCGCTGTTACACTGGCAATTTGAGCAACCCATTTAGCGGTCACATTCCGAACCCGCATACCCGCTTTGACGCCATCGTTCACGAAGTCGGCTCCGCTACATGTTATGGTCATTCCCGAACCCGAAGCAGTGCTGGTTGCCGACTCAACAACGCTCGTGTCCAACTTCCCGTCATAGACATACCAAAAAATCTCAAAGGATGGATTTTGTGAGTTGACGCCACGGCTCGCTTTTATTTTACCGAAACCATTAGACGCAAATTCGGAAACGAGAGAAGAGGATGGTTTCGTTTCAATCACGCTATCGCGAGCATTGATGGTTCGGTTCAACTCCGCAGTTGACCCAATCCACTTTCGGAAATTTTCTTGGAATCCGTATGGCTCATCGTTGTTGCTTACTGTGCTTGACGCTTGACGCCAATAACTATCCATAAGAATCGGGAATCCGTGATACTCGGTTTCGTAGTCTCCAATGTTCACAGTCCCCCCGCTACGCTGGCCGAAAGTTCCACTGTTAATAAAAGTATTAAGGTTAAAGAATTTTGAGCAATCATACACGAGGAACGAACCACCTTTGTCTTCCCAATCGCGAAGGACTGATTCACGATGCCCGACTTCTGCCTTGCGAACAAATGGCCCCGTGGCGGTGTATGGGTCTGCCGTGGTGTAAGCCGTGGAGCAGGTGATTTCTTTTAGGCTGGTTCCTGTGATTGCAGAAATCGTGTGGATGCCATCGTAGTTGTCCGAGTTGAAAATAATCACCTTATCCCCAACTGCCAAATCGGAAACACCACTGTCCGAGGTAAGCAATTTGAATTTAATGTTGCCGCTTGCGTTGGTTATCGCGTTTCCCGAATAACCGTTGGTGATTTGTATTGTAGCCCCGTCGCCAAGTGGTGTTGACCACGGCGCATTTGTCGTCGGGTCAACTTCTCCATCCAATTCCCAAATGTCCAAGTCGTCACTGATTTTCAAGTCGGTGAACTCGTCGTATGAGCCGTCGTCTTTGAATTGGTCGGCAAATGAAATGGTGACCTCATAATTTTCTTTGACGGGTTTTATTAGGCCAAAATTTTTCTTACGGTAGCCAGCATCAGCATCAGCGTCAGCGTTGTTTCTCATGTCGGCCCATTGAAGCCACACATGCTTGTAGTCGTTGCCCGTGGAAAGCGTATAAACGCTCTCTCCTGCCTCGTGGTCTATTGACAGCCCCTTGACCCCCACAAGATAGTGGTTGCCGTCGTCAGCAGGGCTTATGTGGCCGTTGTAGGTAAAGGTGTCAACGAACCCATCCGAATTGATAACCTGCCCGACCCCGTGGGACTCGGACGAATCAATAAATGAGGAAGGAACCTGTATCACATCGGAGTTGGCTGTGAACGCCGCTTGAGCGGTTCCTGCGTCTGCAAATGAGAAGTCATAGACCCCAAAGTGCTTCTTGAACCAAGCCGACTTCGGCAAGTCTCGCATCCAAACGGCGTGTTGGTCGCGATACAAAAGTTGTGGGTCGTCGGTGTCGCTCACAAATCCTTCCTCAAAAGTATAGTCCACCGAGCGACCTGTGGTGACAGGAATTGGTGCTTGTGTTTTATCGGTTTTAACATAAAACTTTCCGCCATCTGTGATGGTAGCCATGACAGTATAAAATCCGGGTGTCGGGTCGGGCGAACTGTTTCCGTTTTCCGAAACGGTGATAATGTCGCCAACCTTGAGCAAGGTTCCGTCGCTCTTAGTCGGTTGGACGCTGAATTGTAAAATGTTGAAGCCCGATTCTGCGCCCGTAGTAGGATAGGTGCTTCTGTCTCCTTCAAGAACCCCCGAACCCACGGAAGCGTTAGGAACATAAGGGATTTGCGAAGGTGCATATTCCAGCACTTGTTCTCCTGTTGCCACACCGAATGGTGATGTGCCGATTCCCGATATTGTCTTACCGTTTGCATTGTGGTCAGTCGTCCCGTAAATGTCGGGCGTGTCGCTGATTATGTATGATGTTCCCGTAAAGGCAAGAATGACTTCCGTTTCTCCACTTGTATTCTTGTTAATACCTTTTATCTTGTAGCCCATCCATTCGTTCTCAACGCTGTTCGGCCCTGCCGAATCCTCGTTGTTATACATTTGAACGGGGTGTGCTGTGTTCAACTGTGTTCGTTGGTCTGCTAACTCGGTATAAGATGTGGACGACTCAAAACCAAGCGTTGGTTGCGTTTCTTTGAGACGGGCCGCACCCATAAACATTGACTCCGAGAGCAGGTCAACCTCTTCTTGGCGTGAAAGCACTTGGTCGCTTTCACCAAGTCCGACTTGACCGATTTCCCAAGAGGTGATTTGACGGTCAAGCAACGACAGCGAATCGCGAGCGGAGATTTGTATTTCTCGTGTTCTATCGCTTGCCGATTGCGAGACATTGACTGTTTCAATGATTCCCGACCACAGGGGACGGTCAATGTTGCCGCTAAACATGAGCAACCGCCAATCGGTGATGTCGTCGCTGGTGAACCAAGGCGTAAGGTTTTGCTCGTTATCGTCGTCAAATACCTTTATGTTGGCTTGGCTCACCCCATTGACTGGCATGTTGCATTCCCAAGAATTGACGGGTGCTGGAAGCATTGTCCCATCGGGAATGTCGGTGAGAGGACGGTAAAGAGCCACACGGTCAATAAGAGTAGCAACCACCATTTCATCGTATGTGGATGAAATACCCTTCACGAACAACTCCCAACCGGTCATTTCCGAAGGAAGGAAGGCCGAACTCGTTTGCGTGTTGCTGTTCATGGTGTAGCCCGACGAATAAGAGCCAGCCGTAGGGTTGGTGGCCGTCACTTCCGTTCCGTCGTGATAAACCTTGAATTTGTTGTTGGTGTAGTCCAACTTGAAATCCAAGTCAAACCACACATCATCTGTTTCATTTCCAACCTTGGTTCCGGCCAACCAAAGTGCATGATATTGATTGATAACCCCACTTAATCCGGTTCCATCGTGGGGCTTAACTGTCCATTCAATCGCCGCCGTTCCGCCGCCACTGCCTGTTGTTCCCCATGTTGTGTTTACCGGAAAACCAACTTTCAGCGTATATTGCGTCTGTCCCTTGCTTTCAGCATTTTCGTTAATGACGCCAGCGGCGTAGCCCATCATGGCTTGAATACTCATGCGGATTGTGAAATAGTCACCATCGGATTTGCTGTTAAGGCTGGATTCCGAAGCAATCACTGGTCGGTATTGACCGCTTGGTGTTTGGTTGTCCAACTGATTCGCTGTATCGTCGGACATGTAAGTCGTGACAGCCAAAAAAGGTTTTTTGGCAGGTGATTTTATTGGGATAAAAATTATTTCGGGTGTATTCTCATGGATGGTTGCGTTGCCCGTAGTGCCGTCATACGCTCCCATTTGGATTCGTTCACCCATCCACACATTTGTCAAGTGGGCGTGTTGCACAAAATCCGGTGCTGTGTCAGTTGCTCTCCCTGCTTGACCTTTGAACCAATTTCTCCCGTTCCATTGATATTTTGTGCTTCGTCCAATGGAAGCATCTGTGTCTCCGTTGGGAATGTAGTAGCGGGTTGAAGAATCAACTGAACCGGAAATTAACATGTAAGTGTCTTCGGTGGATGCAACACCCGCTTTATCGTATCGCACACGGTTGGCGTTGGCGTTGCTGTTTGGGTATTGGATTTGCGACCTTCCAGCCCATCGTGTCCCCTTCCCTAATCGTTTATTGTCAAATGTTGCCCAACGAGCGATACCGTCATTGGAAAGCAGATAGGAGGATGCCGAAGAAAACTCGTTGTTGTTGGCGCGGTCGCGAACAGACCAGCGGTAGCGGGGATTCAGCGGTGCTTCGCCGTTGAGAAGGTTTCCGTGGTGCGTTTCGTTGGCGTCGTAGGCCCCGTCGGTGGAAGGAGCGTTGTTGTCGTCAGCAATCACGCGAGAGCCGAACCAATCTTCATAATAGCCAGCGAGCCAAAATCCGTATTTGCTTGTTCCTGTTCTTGACATACTCTTACCTTCTCTATGCTGGTATTGATAGGTTGAGGCCCAACCCGTTCAATTGGCTTACTACTTGCTTTGTGATTTCATTTGCGGCCTGTGTGGTTGTCATTCCCGTAAAGTTATTGGTCATAATAACCTCGGTGGTGTTAATCAGCGTTTCCACGCCCTTGTTCACCACCTGCTTGACCATATCGCCCGTGATGTTGCCTTTGCTCATACCAAAGAACATTTCCTCACGAGCGTTGCCAAACTCAAAGGCGGCTTCCTTAGCGGCCTCAATCGGCCCGATGAAATTTTCTTCTATGCCAATCGCAAAATCACTGAACGGGTCAGTGAAATTTTGCTCGTCAGCCATTCTTGCGACTTGGTCTTGGAACTCTTCAAAGGATTCGCTGGCTAACGCCGCTTCCATGATTGCACCGTGAAGGTGTTCGGGGATTGCGGCGAAGGCATCCGCCATACGACCCTCCATCGCTTCAACATGCGTCACAATTTCATTATCAGTAAGTCCTTCAACAACGGTTTCGGCGATAAAGAAACCACCGCTTTCTAACATGCGTCCGAACTTCATCATACGACCTTCATTTTCTCTTTGAGAGTAAAAATCACTTTCAATGGACTGTATGTCCTTAATTTGATTAAAGTATCTTTGTGCGGAGGCTTCATCTTCCGAAAATAACTGCGCTTGTTTCAACGCTGTTATGTCGGTCACAACTCCCAACTCTTGCTTGAGCAAATCCAAACGCTGTTGAGCCAACTTAAGAATCGTTGGTTCGGTTTGGTTTGCGAGAATTTGCTTTTGTCGTGCGATGTCGGATTCAATTTGTTCTCGTCGTGCAGACATTTGAGCGATAGACGCATTAGCAGAATCGGCGGCTATTGCATCATACATTTCTCGGCTGGCTTGCATTGTTTGATTCATTTTATCAAGAGAAGCGGTGCTTTCGTCTGCCGCATCTCCAAGGTCGGGGAAAATTTTGTAAATCAAATAACTGATACCGGCAAGGACAATCATAGCACCACTTACTTTCAAAGCCATGTTAAACCTCGTTGTGGCTACTGCCGCTTGATTTGCCGCCGCACCTGCGGCAGTAAATCCAGCCATTAAACCATACGAGGCTTTGGTTGCCGTGAACATTTGTATGGTCATGGGAATCATGCTTACATTAAGCAAAAACATAGAAATTTTTGCCGCCTTTGAATCATCAGTAAACATACCAAAGGCCATTGACAACCCACCGAGCGTTCCCGACATCATCATTAGGCGATTATTGAGAGCCATTGATTGCTTGACGGTGGCGTCACTTTGAGCCGCAACTTGCTTCAAACCGGCAGTAAAGGGTGGCAACTTTTGAACGACACCTAAAATTGCTTTTTCGTCTAAATTAAAGGCCATAGCCAATTCTCGTGCCGCTTGTGCGGCGGCATCCATTATCGCGTCGTTCTGCGCTTCTGCGCTTGAATTTTGGCGAACGGCGTTTCCGACTTGGTGATACGCCGCCGTAAGAATACTGTTGGCTGTTACATTGTCTTGAATGCTGTCACCCACCATCGCCGTCATGATAGCGCGCTTTCCTTCAAGTTGCAGTTGTTGATTTGTCATAGCCAAATTTGCTTGCGCCGCTTTTAACTCGTTTTCTTCTTGTTCGGTAAGTCCGAATTGGATTGAATTTCGTCGTTGTTGAATGCTTGCGATGGTGTTTTCAAGGTTGGCTCGTTGTTGTGAAACCTTAAGGTTGTGTTCTCTCATCGCCTTTTCAGCGGCCCCGTGTAGTAACGAATTTGCTTTGTATTCCTTTAGTTGTTCTTCGGTTTTTAATTCCATACCCCTAAAGCGATGTGCAACTTGCAACAACGCCTGTCCTTTTGTCATAAGAGGAATCTCGTTTAGCCTTAGACGCATTTCTTGTTCTCTCAATCTAAGCGTTTCTTTTACCTTATTTGTTCTTGCAAATTCACCTGTGTTCAAGGTCTGTTGCAGTTGATTTTTTTGCTTCTTTGCTTGGATTTCAGCAATTTCGTTTTGCAGGGAGGTTTTTTGCGCCATGAGAGCCGCACGATTGTTGGTGACCTTTCCTGTGACAAGTCTTAGACCGGCTTCATCAAGGTTGTTTGATGCACCTTGTATGCGTATCATGTTAGCCGCCATCAAAGCCTCTCTATCTCGCACAGCGGCGGTTTGGGAAACCGTGTTGAGGTTGGCTCGGAGTTGCGTTCCTTGTTGTCCGTATGCGCTTGCTCTTACGATGTTTTCACCGGAAAGGGCGCGTTGGATTTGCAACTGTGTTTGTAAGGACACATTCAACGACATGATGTTTAGGTTGGCCTCAACGAAAGGAGCGTAAACCCTGCCGAGTTGGGCCATATCAAATGCCATACCGAACAAATCACCAAGAATCGGTATTTCCGAACCTATTTCAACAAATTCAGCCATAGCCAATGTCAATGCCGCTTGAGCATTTGTGGCTTGAATCACGGCTGGCGTAAATTGTTGACCGAGAGCCGCCTTAGCATTTGTAAGGTTGGCTTCGGCTTGGGTCAAAAGGAAAGCGTTGTCCTCAAAACGCTTATTCAATTCTTCCTGCGCCTCGTCCAACTCTTGAATTGCCATTCTCTCAAGTTGCATTGTTCGGGACTTACCTTCTATCAACTTGATGGCACGAACATAGTGGTCGTTTCCAGCAATCGCCTGTGCGATTTCCATTTTTGCCTGTGCCTGTTGGTCTTTTGCCAACTTGTTGATAGCGTCGGAAGCATCACCGATAATGTCACTCATTGTTCGCAACTCACCGTTTGCGCCCTTTGTAGCGACACCGTATTTTTCCAAAATTTTGCTGTTGTTGCCCGTGTCAGCACCAAGACGAGCGTACATCATTTTGAGCGCACGACCGGCTTTTCCTTGTTCCTCACCGGCTTCAATCAGCGTAGCAGATGCCGCCGCCATGTAAGTGATTTCGTCGCCAGCCAACTTAGCCGAAGAAGCGAATTGATTCATCACGAAGGTCACTTGGGCCATCGTTGCAGACGACCGGTTTTCAACGGTGTTCAGTTGGTTAAGAAGTGTAATGCTGTTGTTACGAACCACATTCGCTTTTTCTTCTGCTGTTAGGCGGTTGTATTGTGCTTCTGTCAATTCACCAAACATAAAGCCTGTCTGCTGTTGAAGTGCAATCATCTTTTTCATGGCTTCTTCGGTTTCCATGCCACCGACCATACCGAAAGCAATACCAATTTCGGTGGCCGCAGGGATAGCCGCACCACCGCCGACAACCGACGATAACTGCGCCATTTTAGCACCAGCGGCAAGGGCTTGGTCACCAGCGAAACCAAACTGCAAACCGAGGTTCTCAATCTGTCGCCCCATAACTTCGGCATCATCAGCGGCGGAAACGAATTTTTCAAATTCAATGCGGGCGTAGCCTATTTCTTGAGCAAGAGGAACGGTGCTGTCAACTACCTCTTGAAGTTGTTCGGCTATCAATCCAACGCCTTCTGTGATACCCGACAAACCGTCAAGCACCAACCCCTGCAACACAGTGATTTTGGCTTGTGCGTCTCCAATCAATCGCGTGGCTTGGAACGAACCGACTACATCAAAGAAAATACGGGATGCACCAGCCCGTAAAACGAGCATGGTCATTGTGGCAAAAAGAAGCACCACAGGCATGAAGGACAGGAATAACGCTTCTATCAACTTCAACCCTCGCTCAACTATTTGCTACGCTCTAAGGGCAAGCCTAAGCCCTGCAATAACGACACCGTTTCGTTGTCGTTTAATAATTGGCGTTGTTGCCTTCTTTGTTTTAATCGGGATGCCGCACCTTTACCATCAAACTTCTTCTTTGACTTTTGTGTAGCATCGGTGATTTTGTCATTGATGTCCATAGCAACGAGCAAATCAATACTCATGCGCTCTTGACCGCCTTCACAATCATACCTGTCCCACAATTCCGAGGGAAGCGTTCCCTTGTACGCCATGCAAAGCGTCGGGGCTACTCGGAAGAATTGTCCAAAGGGGGCGCACCATCCGGGTCGTCCCCACGCACGAATCCAAGAATCATTCGCAACTCTTCGCTGGTCAATGAATCAATGTCAAAGTCTTTTGGCTCAACGATGGATTTTGGAATCCATTCTCGCATTTGATGTTCAAGACCTGCGCCTTCTCGCTCCAAAGCATCAGCAAATTGCTTTTGTTGTTCGTCAGTCCATTCGCTGGTGTCCACGCCAAAGTGCATGTGTTCGCGAAAAACCTTCGCTTGGATGTTCTCAATCCTTAACTTGGTCATACCACCTGCTTGTCGGCAGGTGATTTTTGTTCCGTCGTCCAGTTCAAATTCTTTTGTCAATACAGGCATTCTTTTCTCACTTCTCTTTCCTTTTAGGGGAATACTACACTTATGCTATAATGGCAACAACTGTGCAGACCACAATGTTGCTGTCTTTCTTTCTGCTTGTGGACGCATTGATGATAATGTCGTCGTTTGCGATTGCGGCTCGCAGGGCCGTGGTCACAGCGGCGGCTGTTCCCTCAAAGGACAAGACCGTTAATTTGGTCTTGTCGGGAATCACAGTGCCGCCATTGTTTGCCATTCAAACCACCTCAATATGCGGCTGATTGAGCGTTGTTCATGACAACATCCATCATCTTGCTATCATCGGGGCTGAAAAGAGCGACGAAAGGCACAGTCATGGTTTGTGTATCACGGCCCGACACATTGGAGTCGGGTGCTTCAAAGCGGATTTTGTAAAAGTTAAACACCAAAATGTCAGCAGTTGATTCATCGCCAAAGGAAACCTTCAACTCAACTCCACTGCCGTTAAATTCAAGCCCGTCTGCGGCTGTCAATTCAGCGTATGTTGGTTCGCTTTCAGCGGCAGTATGAATGATTTTGTTGAACTCAATGGTTCCGCTCACTTCACGGCGTTGGAATGGGGGAAGGCGCGTGTAAGTTGCATCACCAAGACCACAGGCGTTGTCTCCATCACGGTTCATGTTGATGTCAAACGAGATGGACTTCACAAGGTTGGAAGCGGTGGTATCTCCGTTAAAGAAAACCTTGGCGTCAGCGAAGTAAAGCGGGTCAGCAGTGTTAAAGGAAGGACTGGAAGCACCAATAGCGGCAAGTCCACTTTCTGCTTTACCCATAAAAGATGCAGAAATCATAGCATACTCGTTTAGGTTTGCGCTCACAGACATGCTGTCCACGGCAACGCCCGTGTAGGTGTGTTCTTTTTCTTCACGGCCAATTTTCATAGTAAAAGAACGGTCTGTTCCAGCCTCGGTAAAAGTGTGGGTGTAGGTTGGGCTTGAGCCAGTCACCGTGTCGGTTGGGAAAAGACCGGTCAAAACAGTTCCCAAAAAATTGTCGGGAAGCATAGCCATGTTGATGTCGCCTTCGCTGTATTCTTTGCCCGTGTTGGACTTGGCCGTTCCGTAGCGGCTCATATCCGTTCGTTGCATGACATCGTAGGTGTGCTTCATGGACTCGTCGTCAACTTCACCAAAAACATAACCCGAAGTGGGGTCGATTCCATACAATGTTTCTTTAACAATGCCAACATATCGGTTATTGAATCCGCTCATGTATTCACCTTCTCGGTGTTTCAACTACCGATGAGTTGATATTTAATGGTTTCATCGGTGTCGCATATTGAGACGGCGCATGTAAGTCAAAGTAAGCAAATGTGTGCAAACCGTTGTTTCATCATCGCTTCGGGTCTGCAACTCCAACTGATATTCATAGAGACTGTCCGTCGTTCCATTCAAACCTGTGGTGGTGTATAACTCATCAAAACATTCACCTAAAATGTTAAGACCCAAACGGTAAGCATCCTCATAGGTTGTACCACGGGTGGTGACATAAATGAGAACATCATACTCTTGGTCAATCCGACCGCCACCAAGGGCGGCAAAGGTGGGCGACCCAAGACCACGCAACAACACATGAATAAACGGCGGTATGCTTCGGGAAAGCATTTCCTGTGAGATGTCATAGCCGTATCGGATTGAGCCAGCATCAAGGTAAGTCTTGAGATGCGCCCTGCGACTGTTGCGAAGCGATTCCACAATGGATAGACCCATGCGAAGCAGGGTGTCGGTAGCCAAGTCGGAGGGGGCCAACTCAAGTGGGGAAAAAGCACCCTTGTCTGTTGCATACACCGAGGCCCACTTAATGTTGCCGCTATTGTTTCCCCATTCTATGTTGCGAGAGGAACCACTTGCACCAACAACCGATAGATAGACCGTTTGTGCGTCGTCGTCTTCAATCATTTCACGCAGATACAGACGAGCGTTGCCGGAAGCGTCAAGCGTCAATCGGAGAGCAAGGGGGACAGGGTTTTCTTCGGCCATCAATGGGTCAAGGTCAATGCTGGTCACTGTTGTAGCACCAACTAACTTTACTTTTGTCCCAAAAACCTTTACCTCCACTTTCTTTGTCCCGTTATCCAAAGACATGAGGATTTCATCGTTGCTTGGGGTGCTGGTGTATTGAAGCACCGTAAAAAGCGTATAAGCGTCGGTTGTGGGCGTCACATTGTATCGGGCGTCGGTGACTACCCAATACTTGTCCACTTCGCTTGCGCCGCTTCCTGTGGCCGTCCAAGCGTTGTTGTTTTCACCCGTGGGGGATGTCGGGTCTTCACCGTTTAAACGATGATTCCAAAATTGTTCTGTTGTTGCTATCGCCATCATCCAACCCTCTTTTTCATTTCACGCTCAACTGCGCCTTTAATTCTTGCTTGAAAGGCTCGCTCGGCAACACCAAGGAAGTCCAAGGCAGGGAAGCCATAAAAATACGGAGGGCGGGGGAACCACGGCGTTTTGCTTCCTTTGCGACCAACTTGACGACTGTGTTCAGCCGCACCACTTGAGTTCCAAGTAAATGTTTTTGGGCTAATTCCTTCTTGCAAGGATTGTGCTATATTCCATCGTCGTCCGTTATCATCGGGACTGGTATGAACACCAATACCAATTTCACCACCATGTATATTCGGGCCTCGGCTTCCAAACGACGCCTTTAACTCCACATCATCACCTTCAATACGAACAACACGACCTTCACGCCCTGTTCTTCTTTTATCATAATCCAACGAATTAGCAACTTTGTGTGCTTGAGGAACCATTCCGACATAACCTCGCAAATAATTTTCTGTTATTCTTTTAGCGTAAGAAAAAGCCTCACCGCTTCCTTTGAACATGGCTTCCGCAATATCCTCTTGTGTGGCATTCATAGCGCGATTGAACTCCGAAGCATCAACACGAATAGTCATAGAACCATGCGAGTCACGCATGGTCATATCGCTAATGTGCAAACCACGCATTAGTCCACACTCCCCAAGTGGGCCAGCCGCTTGAGGTTCATGTAGCCTCGCTCTCGCAAGTTATTTCCTCGGATTGTTCCGTCTTTGCTGGCCGTTTGAAACAGCGACTCGTCTTCAAGATAATAGGCGGCGGCGATGTCAGCGCATATCTCACGCAAGACATGAGCCATTTCACCTTCTTGCACAGTCACTCCCGAAGAGTGACTAAAAGAAATGCCGGTGACACCTGTAAGGTCATTTGAGGATTTCCCAGTCCATTTGAAAGAATCACCATCCACATTTCCATTTCCGGTGGTTGAAAAGCCCGAAGCATCTGTAAGACTTATGGTTGTAGCACCTGCGCTAATATCACCATTAAGCGTTGTTTCAGCGATGTGGTCGCTTGGGACATCACGCCCATAATCACGGAAGGTTTGGTCAATATCAATGGTCGCACGACGAATCACGCTGGTTAGTCGGTTTGTTGCTCGTGTGCGCTGTGCGCTATCAAGAGCAAGGCGAGAGCCAACATCAGCGGCAGTGCAATAATACGCCATCACATGGCCCCCTGCACATCAACGCCAAGCGAAGCGAACAGGGCAACAGCGGCATACTTGAGATACTTCGCCATAGTGGACAACTCAAAAACGGCTTGTTCAAGAAGAACAAGTCTTTCTTCAATAGAATTAAACCGTTCGTCGTTCATTCTTCTTCGCCTTCCAATTTTTCAATTGTTTCTTTGACCTTATCAACCACTTCGTCGGCAACATCAAGGACTTCATCAAGCGTGACCTTGCCATCAGCCTTCATCTCTTTCCACTTTCCAAGCAACCACTTTCCAGCGGCGGCAAGAATCAGTAAATCAACCAAAATAGCAGTTGCTATCAGTAGCATTGTTTCAATGTTCATGTTTCAATCTCCTTTGTAAAGGACTTCTTTTGCGGCAGATAGAGGAATGACTGTGAAATGGCGTGTTTCACCTATCCGATAAATCTTGTAGCCATGAGGTGTCTCTTCAATGTTCACATTGGTGTAGCACCGCTCCGGCGGCTGATATACGATTTTTCCCTTTCTTTTAGTCATTTTTTTTCACCTTTTTCTTAAAAATACTGTTGGTCACGACCTGTTGAGCCATAACTTTTTCCACATATTCGTCAAGCCATTTATCCATATTTTCACCTCATGCGAATAATCCTAATTGCTGAAGTCCTGCAAGAATAGCATCCAATCGTGCGGCAAGTGTTGATTCATTGACCGAAGGCGTCACAAGAGCAGGCGTGATTGGCGTAAGGGGACTACCTGCACCGTCGTCAATTGCGGCGGTAGGGGATGCCCCAAGAAAACCAATTTGCTTTGGTCCTGTTGCGCTTCCTCTTTGTAAAGTAAGGAGAGCATCGCTGGCGGCTACTAACTGCGTTGAAAGCGCACCAAACGCTATGTCCAATTGACCGCCATCTCGCTGGCCGATTTGCCAAAGTGGAGAATCAATTGTTTCTCCATCAAGGGGAGAATTGTTATCGTTTTGAATCTGCAAGTGGCCGAATCGGTTCATCCGTAGGTTGCCCTCGTCTGCTTGAACTCGGAAAGCAAAGTTTCCTTCCCCCTTTACATGAAGGGCATGTTCCGGAAGAGAAGAGGCAGAGAAACCGTTGCCGATACCTACACGGCATTCATCCACGCCAGCGTCAATAAAAATACGAGTTGCATCGCCCGATGTGGTGGTTGTTATGATTTGTAGGTCGTCGTTGTAGGCTTGGAATGAACCTCCATCCATCTCAATGTTGCGGTTAAAATAAAATGCGTTTCTGTCCGTGTAAAAATGACAATAGCCTGTATTTTGTGGCCCCATTCGCAAGAATCCCGCATCGGTATCAACACGGAACAGAGCGTCGTTTGTTCCTGTTGAATCAGCCGAAACGAGAACCTTTGTGTCGTCGCTGTTTTTAGACGAGGATGAATAGGTGGATTCGTTGATTGTCAATTCTTTGTTGGCGGCAAGGCTTACATCGCCTGTAAGGTCAAGCGTAGCCTCGCCTTCAACGGCGGCAATAGCCTGTGCATCGGTATATGTGCCACCTCCACTTGCGGCGATAGTAAGGTCGCCACCCGCCCCACCGTCTGTAAGTGTGATGTTTGTTCCAGCAACAAGCCTTCGGGCTTGTGGGTGAGTGGATTCTGTGTTCACCATGAGAAATGAGGAGTTGGGACTATCATTCGTTCTGCCAATAGCGGCTACCTTCATACCCTGTGATACATTGGTTGCCGATTGACGGACACAAACGCCTACATTTTGAACAAGGTGCGAAGGACTTGTTGGGCGGGTGATTGTAAGGTATGGTGCGCTTCCACCGTGAGGCGCAACATAAATAATGTCCTGTTCAGTAACGCCTGTGATTGTGATGTTATCGTTGAAAAGACCTGTAAGAATCATGTTGCCGTCCTTTGTGGAAGTGGTATTCATTTCCTCCATAGCAAGGCCAATGGCTGGCATTTTGTTTGGGTCGCTTGCATCAGCAATACCGACCTTGATTCTGTTGCTTCCGCCAATCTCGCCTTTAGAATACAAAGGTGCGCCAAGGGGGATTATTGCCCCTTCATCGTTGCGAACATTGAAGTGAACGGTGGACTCCGTATCACGCTCACCACGGAACAGGTGATTGGTTTCCGAATCAATCCAAATCGTATCTTGGGGATTTGTGCTTTCGGGGTTTGTCGCTTGCGGTGTGAACACCATACCTGTAGGGTCAATAAGACCATCTACAGTCAATTTTCCGGTAACATAAAAATCACCATTGACTTTAGGCATTGGGCCGGAAGCATGACGAGGGCTACGATAAATACCGGGTGCGATTTGGCTAAATGACCATGTTCCTCGCAACTTAGGTGTTTTGATTGAACGAATATCGGCTCCTTGGGAATCATCATCAACCGGCCCCTTTAGCACTACACCATCGTCAATCTCAAATTCTTCAACAGAAATGTAGGTGTTGTCGCTCATCAAGCATTTGTGTCCAGCGGTATTTCCTTTTAGCACAATTTTACGATAATACGCTACAAAATCCGAAGGCATACCGTCTGCACCTGCTGTTGGGATGTAAAAGCCACCGCTTGTAGCATAAAATTCAGCAGTAGCCAAACCAAAGTCAATACTGGTGCTGGTGATTGAAAATGTCGTAAAAGAAAATACTTTGAGTCTATCGTTATCAACTAAGTTCCCATCGGGGGAAAATGTTGCTGGCGATGTCAAAGTAAAAGAATCAAACGATGTTTTTCCGCTTGTTCCCGTTGGGGCTACATAATCGGGTGCAAAACTTCCAGTTAGCAATTCAACATTAGGGTGTTGCCCATCGTCAAATTTTGTGACAGGTGAAGACGAACCAGTTAGTCGCATATCTATTCCTGTCGCTGTTCCTCCATCAATCAAAATAAATCTTTCGTTATATGTTTTGTAAGACCCAAAAAAATTAGGGGACGCTCCGTGTTCAAAAAGGATTAAATCCGACCCGCCGCCAGTGGCTATTGTCGCTCCTAAATACAAACCTTTGATTCTTACTTGTTGAGCAAGTGTTAATGAATACTCAAAATCGTTTTCAAGAATTATTTCATCAACAGAAAGTGCAGTAGGGGGAATAATAATATCCCAAGAGCAACCTTGTGTTGCCCCACCATCAAAAATAACAACATCACCTGCGGCTGGCGTCCCGTTTGGATTCCAATTTGCAGTGTTGCTTGCGCTTGTGGAAGCCGCACCAATCCATTGATAATTTACCATGCTCAAAGCCTCGTTTTGGTTTGGCTGAACTTAACAGCCGTTCCGCCAACCTCCGAGATAAGAGCAAGCATTTCTTCTCCACGCTTTATGAAACCACGCATTTGTGCGGTTAGTCGTATGTCCTGTTGCTTTCTCTCATCTTCATTGACATAGGAAGGAATTGTATCAATCATAACTTGCAAACAATCAGCACATGCTAAAGCCTTTATTGCCGCTTCTTTTTGTGCTGTTGTGACTACATTTGTTGAGTCTTCGGCGAGAAAGGCGTTGTTTCGTGCCGACTTATTGACTTGTTCGGTTCGCATACTGATATATTCAGTAATAGTGGCTTCGTTTAAGCCTTGTGGCCTGTTAAGCAAATCACGAATGTTGTCCGTGGTCACGGTCATTCTTCTTCACCCAACCCATTGACAGGCCACCTGTCGTTAAAATCTTTGGGGACATCAATAACAGGTGTGCCTTTGGGTGGGGCTGGTGTACGACCAAGGACAAAAACCAATTTAGTCTCAATTATTTCTTTAGCCATGCGGCTATCGGGAAGCCAATAGGTGTTTGTATCGGGAATCAAAGAAAGGGGACTATCGGGCTTGCGTGAAGAAGGTTTGGCTAACCGAATAAGCCATCCGTTGCGGGACAACCAATGTTCGGAACGATGGCGAAGGTCTGCGACTTTTGCTCCCTTGGGAACGGCAATACCTTTTTTGTTGAGTTGCTTTACCAATTTTGCGCGCTCGCTCATTCTTTCTTCTCCTTCTTTGCTTTACTGGTCTTTTTCTTAGCGGGTGCTTTTTCCTTCTTTTGCAGAAGGTATCTGTTGGACTCTGCATTCCAACGGTAAACATCACCGTTCTTGTCAGTCCATTCTTCAATCATGAAGAATCACCTAATCAATTTCCTTCAATGTATTCCACATTGATGAAAGCAACACCGGCGTTCAAAGCCGCAACCGCAACCGTCAAAATAACGGGAGTTGGGAGAGCCATTTTCAAAGGAAGGTCGTTGGTTCCAGCAAACACGGCATCTTCCGTTAGGCTGGCTTTACCAGTAGCGGCTTTGAAGGCGTCGGTGTTAGCAAGAATCCCAAAAGCAACGGTAGCCGAGCCAGTGGAACCAACCGCCGTCTCAATTTCAATCGTTGCGTTTGTGACAATAGCCTTTTCGGGTAGTAGTTGAGGCGAACCGCTTTCGTCGTTAAGGGTGATTGCTCCGATTTCCCCACCATCAACACTAAAGTCATACTTGAACGAAAGGTGCTTTGGTTGGTTCCCGTCAGTCTTAGCGTTGCTCACTGCGTCGTCAGCGAGATACTTCGTTTCTACGAAGTCTTGAAACTTTCGGTTTTGTGCCAAAAATACCACCTCAAATGACGCCTGTGATTTTGGCAATTCGGTTTGAGGTTCCAGCCGCCGCACCGTCTTGGTGTTGGTGGACAACGCTTCCCATGTAGCCGGTCAAGAGCCAGTCAAAGCCAACACCGGGAAGGCGAGTCAATTCAGTCTCTTGGTAGCCAGCGCCGTTGTAGGTGAAAAATTCAGCCGTTTCAGCACCGGGAATGAGCAAAAGAGCATCGTCTTCAATAGCACCGGTTGGGTCGGAGTCAATGAGGGACTTACCGCCGGTGTAGTCTCGCGTGTAGTAAATGCTCATGTTGGCAATTCGGCGCATGTGGTCTTGAAGGGACTCCACGACATTTCCGTAAAGTTGCGTGTTGAGCAAAGCACTTCGGGTTGAGGCAGGAAGGATAAGAGCCATTGGCTCATCGCCCGACACACGGCCATTGGCGAAGATTTTGTCCATCGTTGCAAGCAAGTCCGATTCTTCGTCAGCAGAAGCACTGCCAAAGGTTGCGGTAGCGGCTTGGGATTGACCAGCACCGCCATGCAGGGTGGAAAGAATGTTGTTGTCAATAACATCGGCTCGGCCACGAACGATAGCGAGTTGCTGTCGGTCAATGTTCTCAAAGGACTCACCACGGAGGCGCACAGTGTCAAGGAAAACACAGCGACCTTGACCCTTTTGCAACTTCACAGTGTAGTTGCTGGTTCCAATCTTGGTGGGGTCAACAGTTGCGGCGTCGTCCAGTGGGTACGAGAAGGTTCCTTCAACCCCGGTGTACCACTTGAACTCAAGCCAAGGGACGGTTCGGGTTCCAACAACCTGCGTTCCGATGGCAATTCGGGTGGATTGAAGTTGGATAAAGTCTCGGAGGGTTTGCTCAAGAACAGCGTCACCAGTCCCGAAGGGGCCAGCGGCGGCTGATGCGTTCATAATTTCTTCTAATGATTTGTTCATTTTTTCACATCCTTTTTTTTATCAAGCAGTTGCACATTGACTCGTGTTCACGGGAATGAGAAGTCCTGCCGTTCCGACGGTTTCCCCTTCACCGACATAGACTCCAACCAACTTATCGGAGCCAGCCGTTCCACCAACTCGTCCTGCACCCTTAAGGTACACAAGTTGTCCGGTGGTGTAAGTTTCTGCGAGAGCGGCAACCATGTGGACTCCGCCCATTGGGAAGTAAGACACCGTTGCGCCCGTGGTTTCAAACACGAGGTCGGCGTCTCGGCTGGATTCGCCAGCAGAGATACCCAAAGGCACATCCGTTGTGGCTCCAACTTGGAGAAGGTTGTTCGTTCCATCCTTTGCCAAGACGATACCGACACCGCTAACGGTTTCAGCGTCTTTCAAAGTTGCGTTTCGTGGGTCGTTTCCTGTAAATGCTACCATATTTTTTCACCTCAAAGTTCATTGAATTTTGGAGCGCGAATACGCTCATCGTTTGTTTCTCCACCCGAAAGGGTCTTGTTCCAAGCACCGGCCCATGCGTTCCATGCTTGACTGTAAAGGGTTTCGGGAGTTTCCACAATTTTACCGTTAAGGTAGTTTGCAACAACCTTCTCGGAGGTTGGGGCAGGAGATGGGGATTCGGAAGCCACGGCGGGTTCTGCTGGCTTCATCTCAACCACAGGTTCGGGGTGGCTCTCTTTCCAAGAGGCGATGATGGACTCAAGGGTTTCGGAGGAAAGGTCTTCATGACCCTTCATACCAAGTTCGCTTGCGGCTTCAACAAGGGATAGGCGGGCTTCTTCGTGCTTTGCGGCTTCCATAGCGCGCATTTCTTCAAGTTCAGCGCGAGCAAGGACGAGTTCGGCTTGAAGTGCCTCCATCTCACCAGCAACGGCGTTTTCTTCATCAATGTGTTCTTCGGACATTGTATCGTTCTCCTTTCGGTATTCTGTGTGAGAGGCGGTTTGACTTATCAAGGTTTCTTCTGTTGAGGCTGTCCTTCTTGCACGAGGATGTCCTTTGGGTAGTAAGTCATTGTCTTGCTTGTAGTTGGGGTTAGAAGGCCGACCATTCCGTAAAAGGTAAAGGAAGGCGTTGACTCTTGCGATACCCCAACCGTTTCTTGACATGTTAGGGGCATGGCTTGTGGAGAAAGCACCAGCACCACGACGAAAAACAGTAAGAAGTGCGCCCATAGAGGCTTTACTTCCTTTGTCTTTTTTGTTATGCTCTTGCATTTTGTTGCGAATTGTGGTGCGCGTTGCAGGTGAAACGACAATTGACTTATTGGGTTTTTTTGCTGAACCGGGTGGGTTTTTCTTTGAGCCACGGCGTCGTTCACTTGGTTTGGCCGGAGTCTTACGGGGGTCGTTGGGGCCGGGTTTGCCATGCTGTCCACCGTGTTTTGCCTCCACCGTCTCTTCCATTCGTTCTGCCTTTTCAATGTTCGCCCTTGGATATGCCGGTTTGTGAACAATAGCAAGGTGGTCAAAGGTAAAGTCTTTGTCAAAGACCATGCCTTTTTCATTAGCAGAGATAGGAATGCCATAGCCACCGATAGAAACACCGTATTCGGGTTTAAGCCACATACCGGACTCAAGTGCCTCAAACAATTCGCTTCGCTCCACGCTGGCTGTGTATCGGACTTCATACCCTTCCTTTTCTTTGTCGTGGAAGGATGCCTCCGTAACAACACCAACATTGGCTTCGTTAACGCCGCCATCGGTGTTGCGCTCAAAGCCCACGGCCTTTGGCTTGGGATGGTTAAGGGTCAAGTCAGCGCCGAACATCTGCGTCACGGTTTTTTCAGCGCCACGCTTGGTGATGGCCCACTTGTTCTTGTTGTAGCCCTCGTGGAAAGCAATACCGCTAATTTTCATGTAGGTTTTACCGGTGGATGCCTCCACGCTGGCGACCACGCTATCAATCGTGGCTTCCATGGTGACATTGACCGGCTTGCAGGTTCCGTTCACCATTTCCTCACCAATGGGACATTCACCAGCCATGGCCTTCTCATCATCCTTATGATAACCGGCCATCTTTTCATCGGTGCGCTTCATGTATTCCTCGTGCGTTTTGCATGGCATGAATTTGCCGTCGGTTTCGTGGATGCCCTCACAACCCATTTCCTTAGCCCGACCAGCGGCTTCACCGGGATTGTCGTAAGTGTCTTTGCCGACTTCTTCGGCCTCGGCGTGTTCGGCACACGATGAACAACATGGGCCTTTTTCAGCCTCAACGACTTCTTCAAAGCCTTCAAGGATTTCGCCTTCGTTGCGGGACCAAATGTCAAACCACAGTTCGTCGCCAAGGGCCTCGTGTTCCTCGCTTGCTTCCACCTTTCGTCCACTTTCCCACTGTCGGCACGACCAATATCGGGCTTTGGTTTTTGGGCCGGGACTGTCGCAATTGTGGCGGCTACGGAAGTTCTTTCGTCGGTTTGGGTCGTCTCGCTTGATTTCCATGTTGGGGTCGCCAAACCGGACAATCACAACACGACCGGCCTCGTTTTGCACATACACTGCAAATTTCTTTGGGCCACCGGGGGTGCGGAAGGGCTTGTTGAGCGTCACTTTTTTACCTTGATATTCAGCGGCTTCGGCATTTTCATGCGAATCGTTCTTGTTGAACCAACGCTGAAATTCTTCATCAGTTTTAGCAGGAAAATACATTGGCGTTCCATCAGCCATTCGTTCCATGTGGATTTCGCCTTTGAAGCCGATTTCCATTGATTTTTTCTTTGCGCCTTCTTCGGTGGAGAAAATATAATCCTCCATTCCAGCATTTACACTTTCGCTCTGTGCCTCGTCATACATAGAGTTACACACCGCCGCTCGTTGTTGGGGGTTGGGATATTTTGCTTGGGTTTTGTCGTCACCCATGCAACGACCCATGTATTCGTCGCGCTTTTCACCATCGCGAACATCGGGCATGGGTTACCGACATATATTCCGTCATTTAATTCATTCGCCATAATTGTTGCCCTTCTTTTCGGACTTCTTCATACAATGATTTGGACATAATGTCGCTTACATCATCGTAAGACAAAACGGCAGTATAACCTAACTTTTCCACAACTTTGATGAGATTAAACATGTGCGTTCCATCAATGGGATTCAACACAGTTATTTTTGGCCTTAAACCAAGATGATGATTGCGTACTTGGAGCAAATAAGAATGATACCCCATTTGTCGGTATTCGGGAAGAATGTAAGTGTTTCCGACAAAGAAAAAATGACCTAATTCAAGAGAACCGGTATAGCCTATTGGTTCGCCATCCCACTTTAAGACCCAAAAAGACATAAGGTCAAAGACTTCGGGATAGCCTTTTTCGGACGGCGTTTGATATTCATGAGGCCAAACATGACTTAGATGCCTATATTTTTTTACGGTTAATCCTCTTTCTTCTTCCATACAGCCTTACCTTCCGACACCAATTGTATTCTTGCTCGGCGTTCTTCGGCATCCATCGTATGTTTGTGTTCTTGGGCTTTGAGAGCCATTTGTCGTTCTAACTCGGCTCGCTTTTCCATCACACGGGTTTGGGACTCAATGACTGATGGGTGCAATTCTGTTTCAGTCTGTTGCTCTTGCTTCCACAACTCAAGCATAGTTGCAAAGGCTGGCTGTGCCGTTCCACCAATGATAGCGATAAGGGCGATAAATCCTTCAATGTTTTCAAGAACAACATCGGGCTTGGCAATACCCATAGCCACTACTGCTCCACTTGCCGCAAGCCATAGATAAACAGCCGGAAGTGCCGTCCACTTAATCATTCGGTCATTAACGCTGTCTTTGTTGTTTTTTGCCATTTTTAATCACCTTGTTCATTTGTTCTCGGCAACTCACCCATTGTTGGTTTTGAAGGTTTATCTAATCGGTTGTTGCCTTGTGAGTCGGGTTGCATATCAATAAGTTCAAGAGATTGATTGAGCGTCAAAATTCCTGCTTGGTAGCCCATGACGGCTCGCTTCATAGACTCCATTGGAGACTCTTCGGCAATTGGTTCAAACATAAATTCGGGCAAGTCTTTCATTTGGTGCTTGATGCCTTTCAATTCAAGTTGCTTAGAGAACAATTGCATAACACCCTGCTTGACAATGGATTGTAGGCGGCTTATGGCGGTGTTTGCCCACATGTTTGCGTTGTAGGTGGCGGCAAAGGTTGAACCTCGCTCTTGACCTGCGGCGACACGGGGAACATGCAAAACCGCCGCTACATTTGCACCAACCATATCAAGGAAGCCACTGTTGTCGGGTATCGTGTTGTTAAGGTCAACATGATGAAGAGTGACATAAGAAGGAAGGATAGGCATTTGGTCGCCACGCAGACCCTCAAACAACTTTACTACTTCATCCATAATGATGCCCAACCGCTCGGCTTGCTCACTTGGGTCGGTGATATGCTCAATGGCTGATTTGTCAATTGTGATAAATTGCTTGGTCATGGAGTCTTCCAAGGCGATGCGGTTATTCATGCTGTTATATTTGACACGAATGACTTGTTCAAGCGACGAAAAGCGGGATTGACCCCACACACCATAGGTTTGTCGGAGTTTAGTATCTTCAAACCAATTTGATTTGTAGTCTGTGCGAAGGTGAACGATTTCTGCTCGTGGAAACACCATTGTTTCAATGCCTTGTTCTCGGAGAATGTAAAAGTCATTGGACATAATGGGGCTGTTTTCGTCTGCCGTAAAAGGCAGACCTCGTGCGCCACGGTTGTCAACGATGGTGATTTGTCGGATGGGTAGGCTTTGAATGGCCGTGATGCCAACACCGGTGCGGCCCACTAACTTGTTAATGTCATTTCCATAGACTTGTAGGTTGCGGAGAGCGTTGATGAGAAAATCGTCAAAGTCCACCTGCTCAATCATTTCAGCGATAGCGGTTCGTATAGCCCCGTTCTTGGCCTTTGCGTAGTCAATCCGATAGTTGTTAGCCGTGAGCGAAACAGAGCGCACAGCACCGTTCAATTCGGGGTCTAACTTGACCATGTTATCATAAAGGTCAAATTTGTTTTTGAAGTTGGTGTCGCTTTGAAATTTTTCGGTGTCCTCAAAAATGTTTGGAAGTCCGGCGGCTACGCTAAGGGAAACATTTGACCCGACTCGCTGAATCGGGGTTTCTTCGGCCACAGCGTTGCGGCGGAACCTATCAAAGATACCCATGCTTAGGGGGTATGTCGCGTGATTTATCAATGTAGCGCATTTTTTGTTTTTGTTGATTTTATTTTAACAAAAAGAATAAATCAAACGCAGTGATGCTTTTTCGCTAATTCTTTTTTTGTTTCATAGATGGAGAAGAAGAAGTTGTAACAACAATAGAACAATAGCCCTTGATACATGCCTATGAAACAATAAAAGAATTAAAGAATTGGGGCGCAGTGTTGCGTTTTATTTTTTTTGTTGGTTTTGAAATAAGAAAAACATAAACCTTCATAAAGGGTTCAATCGTGCATTTGAATATGAGAGCAACACCGGAATACGGGTACAGCCTTATCGCAGAACATTATGACAGCACAAAGAGCAAATTGGACAATGCTCGTTATTTGCATGACCTTGACCCCAAGAAGTCCGTCAAGGGGTGGGAGATGTCTATTTACCGATGGCTACGAAACGAAAAGGTTCAACCAATGGAACCAATGCAACCAGCCGCCGATGTCAATAAATCATATCATTATGATGAAATCAATGACATTTACTACACTTTTCTTACAATTGCCGACCAAATGGTGTCGGTAAGCGGCGATAAGCACCGAGCCATGAAAGAGGCTTATTCAAACATGGTTGGCAAAGGGGCATCTATGAATGAGGTCACACGCGACTTTGGCATTCCTCGTGCTTGGTTTGACGAATACCGACGACGACACGGTTGGACGCACGACATGTCCCCCTACACCGATGAAGAAATTGCCACCACCGATGTTGACCAACTTGTTGAAGATTTAGTGTTGAAGAAAAAACATTTATTGCACGAAAAGTTTGAACGACGCAAGTGGAAAGAAATTGAGCAATCGGCTGAAAAATATGACATGTTTTCGTCAATGGTGCTAAATGAGTTTAAGCAATTGGTTGGCGAACAAGTGCATGAAGTCCCCAAAATAAACATGATTGAAGAAGGCTCGGATTATTCCCTTGTTATCAGCCCAACAGACTTTCATTGGGGCAAATATGGATGGGTTGACGAAGTTGGTGAAACCTATCACTTTGAAGAAGCAAAAACCCGCTTGATGGAAAAAACAGAAGAGTTGCTTTGCCGCCTCCCCTACCGACCCGAACAAATTATTTTGGCTACCGGCAGTGATTGGTTTCATGTTGATACCGATGCTGGTACAACAACAAAGGGTACACCACAAGACATGTGCGGAAGTCCTGCTGAAATCCTCATGACAGGTTGCCAACTTGCACGAGAACATATTGATTTGCTACGGCAGATTGCACCCGTCAAAGTGGTGTTTATGCCCGGAAACCATGACCGCATGAGCGCAATTGCTCTTATGATGTATCTTTCTGCTTGTTATGAGAATGTTGAAGACTGTGAAGTTGTTGTTAGTCCATCCACGCGCCAATATGTCCAATATGGAAATAACTTGTTGGGCTTTATTCATGGCGACGGTGCAAAAAATCTTGTTGAGTTGATGAGCAACGAACAACGGCAGTTATGGGGCGAATGCGAACACCACGCTTGGTTCCACGGTCATTTGCACCACCGACAAGTTGTTGAAAAAGGCGGCTGTTTGATTGTTCAGTTGCCGTCGCTTGCAGGTCATGACCGATACCACGCACGACAAGGTTACACCACCAGCAAGGCTGGATTGGCCGCTCACCTCATTGACAAAGAAAAAGGTTTGATTGCAACCTTCTTTGCGCCCGTGGAGGGTCAGCATTGAATGGTCAAATAAAAAAATTAAGAAAATGCAACGCCTGTGGTCATGAATGCTTTTCCCGTTATAATACACATAAACGATGGTGTAAAAAACAAAAGAAAATGGTGTATTGTGGAACAATGAGGGTGGTTCGTGATGAAGCGTGAACATGTCCGATGCGATTCTTGCGGTTGGGAAAGCAAAGGTCTTTCTCAAGCGAAGGCTTATACGAGGGTTTGCCCGTATTGTGGTATGCGCTCGCTTAAGCCTTGGTGATTATATGTCTTTGAAAGTTGATATTTTTTGGAATTTACCCGTAAATATGTTTGTGATGCCCAATGTCCCGAATCAAATCAGCATTAGCGTTTGAAAGAGCAAGAACCGATGTTTCTTATTTTTACCGTTGGCTCGGTTATGCTTGGGGAGAGCATATCGGAGATTGGATGAACCTTTACACCGATAGAAAAGGAGCGCATGTTCACCGTGTTTGCATTATTGCACCACGAAGCCACAGCAAATCAACTACCCTTGGTGTCAAGTTGTTGCACATGTGTTTGTTTGAAAAGTTTAACGGCAAACCTATGGACATTTGGTTGTTTTCGGCATCCCAAGACACTGCCGTTCGTCGGCTGGCCGAGATTCGTAAGGATTTGACAACACACAAAGAGTTGGCTCGGTATATTGACCCTAAAAAGGGTGGAAAAAGGGAATTGTGGCTGAACAACGGGGCCGTTATTCGCTGTTCCTCCGTTGGTTCTGCTATCCGTGGTGACCACCCCGCTGTTGTAGCCCTTGACGATGTGTTGCTTGACGCAAAAAAAGAATTGAACAACGAGCAGTTGCGCCATTGGTTGCGTAAAGTTGTCATGCCAATGCTTGACCCCGGTTCGTTTTTGTTTTGCGTTGGAACACCAATGAGCATGATGGACTTATACCATACTGAAATGCTTGACAATCCGGAATGGAAAACGGGAACATGGTCTGCTATCCCTAATTGGGACGAGTCAAAACACGAGCCGGAAAACCTGTATGCTCTGTGGCCCGAATTTAGACCGATTGATTTTCTTTTAGAGCAAAAAAAAGTGACGGGAGAGTTGGAATTTGCACAGGAATTTTTGTGTAAGGTGATTGATGATGAGGCCGCAGTATATCCCCGGAAACACACACGGGCTAACATGGACTTGGAACAGTTGTTTGACAAACAAAAACGAGACGAAGGGCGATATGTTGTTGGCTTTGACCCTTCGCAGGGGTTGGGTAAAGACTACTCGGTGCTGATTGCTGTTCGGCAAGAATCGGATGGTTCATTGGTTGTGGCAAATGTGTGGAGACGAAATGATTTTTCCCCCGATAAACAAGCCGACATGATTGGCGAATGGTGCAAGCGGTATAGTGCGCCACTTGCGGCAGAAGATGTCGGATTCCAGCGATTGTTTCAAAGTCTTTTAGAAGCAAAAGGAATCAATGTTGACTACCGACAAAGCCGAGTCAGCAACAAAGGATTGAAGCAAGCGTTGTTGAACAGGTTGAGGGTGTGGTTTGAACGAGGAAAAATTGTATTCCCCTATGGCGACGATGCCACACGAAGAGTCGTTAATGAAATCCTTGAAGAGTTGGAAGCACACGCTTGGAAATCGGGCGATATTGTGGACACAGGAGCGCACAACGACTTGGTTATGGCATTGGCACACGCCGTTGACCAATTCAGCCACCAAAACACGGGCGTTGCTTGGGGAGCAAGAGCGATGGGTAAAGGTGAATGGTCGGGCGGAAGTGGGAAGACAAAATCCCGAAGCACGATGTTCCGAAGTGTAAGGCGTCGTTGAATATATAAAGTCGTTTTTTGAAAAATTTTGTCGCGAATTTTGGAAGGTACTAAGCAGTGCTACAGGGCGTGGCGGGCTGGCTTTTGTAGCCTATCATGATAGGGTTGCCCTCTGCGGCCACATAAACCGCCCTTCCTGCGCCTTTCTGTCCTCGGTGCTACCTCGCAAGGGGTCGGGGCGTTTGCGTGGCTGTGAGGGGTGTTTATCGGCTCAATTTTGGCATTGGCGGCGGTGGGTTCGGTGGGGTTTGCGTAACGCAAGGGGGCCGCCCCGCTCCTTGGAGCGAGGCGGCCCGGTGTACGGCTCCGAGAGCCGGATGTGGTGCGGGTGCGTCCCCGCTTCGGCGTCAGCCGTTCAAGTCCCCGTCGCCGCTGGCGTGGGCCATTGGCTCAAGAGCGAGGCCCAGTCGGTCAATGTGGGAGCCGTCGTCGCTGGCGTGGTGGAACCACACAGGCACAAGGCGAGCCATGGCGAACTCTTTCCCCTTCACCCGGTAGTTGACACGGGCGTTCATCAAGGCGTGGATGGCATCGGTCGGGGTGGCTTTGTCAAGAGCGGCGCGCTGGCACACCTTGAACGCCTCCTTGTCCATGCGGAAGGAGACAGCGCGCACAGCACCCGCCACCGTACCGACGCCCTCGCAGGTCTTCCCGTTGAAGGTGAGAAGTGGCAGGTGTGCGGTGTTGCTGTTGGATGACAGGGCGTAGGCAGGGCAGTCGCAGGTCGGACAGCGACGGCTTCCCGTCTTCTCCTCCGGTATGCCCCACGAAGCGGCCACCTGTGCCGTCACCGTCTTTCCAAGGACGGAAGGGCTTGACCAGTTGACGGGGTGGGGCTTGCCTGCCTTGGGGTGAGGAAGGCCCGCCTGTGGGTGAAGTTCACCCTTGCCCGGTCCTCGCTGGATGCGGTAGTCGGTGGGGTAGTGGGTGGGGAAGTAGCCCCGGTCGCCTCGCTTGGTGCATGCGGCGCAGTAGTACGCGTTCCCATCAACACAGCCCTTGAACCAATCAAGCACCGTCTCAACATTGAGGTTGAGGTGACCGGCGGTGGCGTACTGTTGAAGGCCTTGCTTGGTGGTCAAGTCGCCTTGCATGAGGTAGGCCCGTTCAAGTTCCACGAACCGCACAACATCGCCTTCCTCAAGTCCGAAGGCTTCCATCACGGAGCGGTTGGCGGGGGCGTACCCTTCCTCAATCTCTTCGGTGTCGGTGGCGAGGGAGCGGCGGAGCGCATCCAGTCGGGCTTGGTTGAGTGTAGCCACCCGGCGAAGTGCGGCCATGCACTTGACGGCCTTCCTTCCGTTGACGCTGTTCAATACTTTGTCAATGGCGGCAGACTCACCGACCCGAAGGGTGCGGGGCTGGCCGTTGTTGTCAATGATTGAGAACCGACCGGCTCCCAGTTCATTGAGAGTCCAGCGGTAGTCGTCAAGGGTTGAACGCTTGTTCAATCCGAGGTCTTGAACCACGCTCGCCATTCGGCCAGCCTCAAGGATGCCCATGGCGTCTTTGGCTTGGAAGCCGTTGGCGCGTCGGGTCATGTTGACGGCTTGCTTATTCAAGCCGAGCGCCTTCATCACAAGGGTGACGAAGAGGGCCATAACAGCGGCCCCCAGTGTTTCGTTCTCTCCGGCCATACGGTCAAGCATGGTCGGGTTCTTTTCGTTGGTTTCAGTTGGCATTTTTTTTCCTCCTTCTCTGTGCGGTTCATTGGGTGTTGTTGCGGTTCGCTGTGTGTGGTTCCTCTGTCGCGCAAGCGACATACGGGGGGCCTCAGTATATCAAGTCTTAGTCAATTTTACTTGATTTAGGGCCGAATTTAGTCGGATTTGAGCGCGCCGACGGGCCGTAACTGCGCGACCTGTGTGACCGATTTGCGCGACCTGTGTGACCGATTTGCGCGACCTGTGTGACCGATTAGTGAACCTCCGGTTTAGTAGTCCGGACTTAGTCGCGACTAATTCCGCCAGCCCGTCACCCGACTTA